>Ga0307376_10003661_pt1 | contig 14335 bp, 15 predicted proteins | sample TR2MG_FD_202536 | JGI IMG/M metagenome (GOLD analysis project Ga0307376, IMG submission 202536) | Soil microbial communities from Risofladan, Vaasa, Finland - TR-2 | ecosystem: Environmental > Terrestrial > Soil > Coastal area > Acid sulfate soil | place: Finland: Risofladan, Vaasa | collected...
CTCCTCTTCTTACTCCATCAATAAATTCATAATATCTTATACCCCCAAGCTGATCTATATCTCCCACTCTCTTTAAAATTTCGTCTTTACCAATTTCAGTACCGAAGATTTTCATTGTATATCCCCACGCTTTTTTATTCTTTTTTAATCCATTAAAAAGCTCTTATATTTAAATCATTATATCAATAAATATTTTCTATTATAATATTTAAATATCTTTCTTATCTATATTTTTGCAAAAAAATAAGCGTCATCAAATTTCATAGAAACTTAATGGCGCTTATACTTATAAAATATAATAAATTATTAGACAATTGTCAATGTTCAGCGAAAATGTCACCTCCGATATTTTTAAATCTTAATAATTTTCATTCCAGGCAAGGGTAGAAATAAACAGTCCCTCCAGTGTTTTCCTGTCAGTTTTATCATAACCTACAGAGGCAGCATAACCACTCTTCCAGGGATGACTGTTAGCCTTTCTTTTATACACCCTTTGCTTTTTAGATTCTATCTTAACTTCTTTAGCTATCTTGGATCTAGCTTCAAGCCTTGCTACATTATATACCTTTCCACTATAGTTTGCCTTTATTCCAATTCTTGAACCAGAAAGTACGGTGACTTTGGATCTAGGTATAACCGGTGCAATCTTTCCTCCTCTTACAAGCTGAAAATAGCAACCCTTATAGGAGAAGGCCGATCCACTATCAACCTTTCTTGTCTCTTTTGTATAAAGTATATAATCAAGGTTCATATCCCCAGAAATCTTCCTATAAGCACTTATCTTTGATTTAGGCTCAACAGAGAATCTCTTATTGAAGCTGATGGTAAAGTCACTAAGAAATTTATTTGCTTCATCTATGCTACCAATACCATTTATGTTAAACTCTACTGTAAGTCTGTCTTGCAGGGTATTCCAGAGCCTCTCGACTCTACCTTTGGCCTGGGGGTGACCCTGCTGGATTGCTAAAATGTTAGGACACAGTGTCTGTAAAGGGGAACAGAAAATTTTTTTAATGCATTGGTGGATCAGTATTAGCATATCTCCATAAAACACATATAGCATTGAATGGAATTGAATTTGCGTCAGATGTGTATTACTCACATGAATGGGATGATATGCCGTTTGGTCTTTTAAGTCAGGCTGGTTTCTTTTCTCATTTTGATATTCATTTCAACTATAGGGAAAAGGAAATCTTATTAGAATACCATTCTTAAGTTTTGCATAGGATATCAAAACTTCAGTCTAATGGATTTGTCAAGTTATTATTAAAGTGAATTTAGCGTTATAAACTCTATCGTGGATACCAGCGTTATTTATAAGCACATCCACTGTGTCGATCTACTTGAGAGCCATAACCACTATATGCTCAACTTGATCTTTGTAGTTACATCGGCACCTATATAAACGAAACTGGTACTCTCTTACTCACATAATCTCCTCTGCCATCTTCCAACACTTTTACACGTCAGTGGCCATACAATCACTCTGCTACCATTGGAGTTGAACACTGTAACTAAAGTTTCCTTGGTGTGGTACTACCTATTTAAGACGATGAATAAAACTCTCAGCTGTGTCAGTCATTTCATCGAGCAATCGTCCTGTTTGACCACAAGCCCAATCATCAATTACTATGACTGTTAATAGAAAACAGTCTTTGGCCACTTAAGGTATTAGCTAGCTTATTATCTCTGGCGAATTGACGATATAGGGTAGTTCCTTTAGACGTCCATTTAATCCTCGTCCGGTTTCCGTGTGTATCTTGCGATGAAATTGTATGGTGAGGGCAGTGGAACTTCGCTAGCAGCATTAAGTCGGACAATTTCTTCAGGGGTAAGCATCCAACCCACACTTCCCAGATTGTCCTCCATCTGCCCCAAAGTACGGGCTCCAAATATAGGCGCTGTTATACCTGGCTGCCGCAGCAGCCAATTGAGGGCAACCTGAGCAGGAGACTTATCACACGCTTCTCCTATCTCTATCAAGGTATCTATTATCCGCCAAGTACACTCGCTCTCTCGTTGTTCGGGCAGGTCGTCCCAGCGATCACCCCGAGCTACACGGCTTCCAGGTGGAGGCGGCTGATTACGCCTGTATTTGCCAGTAAGCCACCCTCCCGCCAGAGGCGACCAGCAGATCACTCCTATACCCTCAAATCGGCAAAGAGGCAACAGTTCCCATTCTGGGCTGCGCACCAGTAGGCTATACTCTGGCTGCAGGCAGTCGAAGCGAGCTAAGCCGTGCATACGGCTGAGCATAATCGCCCGATCCAGTTGCGAGGCGGTGTAGTTTGATGCGCCTATATAGCGCACCTTACCAGCATGCACCAAGTCGTTGAGAGCCCCCAGCGTCTCCTCCAGCGGGGTGGAGGCATCCCAGCAGTGCATTTGATACAGATCCACGTAGTCGATCTGTAGACGGTGTAGGCTAGCGTCAATCTGGTCAAAGATGTGCTTTCTCGATAAGCCAGAGTCGTTAGGGCCATCACCTACGGGAAAGAAGACCTTCGTAGCTACGATCATCTGTGAACGGTTACCCTTGCTCTTAAGCCAGCGCCCAAGCATAACCTCGGCCTTCCCCTTGTTGTATATGTTAGATGTGTCGAAAAAGTTACCCCCAGCTTCTACGAAACGATCACACATAGCATGTGCTGTCCCTTCATTGGCACCCCAGCTGAAGGTCTGCGTTCCCATGCATAGTTCCGAGACTTTTAACCCGGTTCTTCCTAAAAAACGGTATTGCATCATTGTCCTCCTATTTATTGTGTTAAGGACGTATATTTTAAGTAGGACCCTTAGACTCAAATGTGGTTAAGGCTAAGGGTCCCGCGATGTTATGCTTTTGCTAGCACTGTATCTCTTAATCCATACCCATCATAATCTTATACATCGACTTTTGGCTATCGAGACCTAGGCGCTCGGTGATCTTCTCCCATTCATCGTACACTGTTTTCAGTGCCTCTTGCGGAGTCTCATCGCCCACAATTGCCATATTGACATGCAGGTCTAGCACGGTGTCCACATATTCCGGCTTACCTGGGATGCGCAGGTCAATGAGTACGTTCGGGTTCTCCAAGTCAGCCTTGACAGCATCCAAATACTCTTGAGCGTCTTGTTCAGCGATCCCAACATCGATCCACGCCTGAAGGTTTTCAATGTGGCTGTAGCGATACACGTTGTAGCCGCTGTCGCCCACCATCACATCCTGTATACTAATCTCTGGGCTGTTCATGAACTTTAAGAAGTCGTAAGCAGCCTCCTGGTTTGTACAGGTCTTTGTAATAGCGCCTACCCAGCCACCAAAGCTCAGGACCGGAGCAGTATTGGGCTCAGTTACCTCCAACCACTTCTGGTTCTCACGATCCCATACTTCCGTGGCACCAGGACGCGGGGCGGAGCCGCAATCACCCATAACAGCAGGGTTAGAATAGCTCGGATCGTTGCATTGCCCAGGGATGCCACCCCACTCTATAGTCATAGCGATATTAGCGGTGCTCGGGAAAGCCGAGCGAATCTCGCCTACACCCCATGCTTCCATACCCGGAGGGCCAAACTTGGTCATTTCCTTGTACAGTTCAAGACCCTTTAGCATACCTGGCTGGTTGACCAACGGTTCCATAGTCTCCGGGTCAAAGTACAGCTGGCCGTGGTATTTGTCCACTGCACCAGGCATAACACTGTATGGCGCCGTAAAGTTCCAGAACCACCAATGGGCCTGGCCACCACGGGCCATGGGTTGTGCCCACCCGAAGTCCGCCTGGCCGTCGCCGCTCCAGTCCCAACCGGTAAAGAACTCAGCTACATCGCGAAGTTGATTCATGGTCTTCGGAACTTGCAGGTCGTAACCGTACTCCGTCTTGAAATTTGCCTGATTGTTCTCGTCGGTGAAGAGATGGCGGCGATAGAACAGCGTGTGAGTGTCGCCATCGAGCGGTAATGCATAGACCTTACCCTGCCAGGTCGCGAGCTTTTCTCGGAACGCTGGTAGGATGTCATCCCAATCGGGGTTCGTATCCGTGTTCGCGATGTAGTCATCGAGAGTGACAAGATAGGTGGTGAAATCAGGAAGCCATGTCGCGCTAACGACGATCATATCGTAGGCGTGCACTCCTGTAGCGAAGGGGGTCATAATTTTTGAGTACAGCTCTTCGTACGGTACCTCAATTACCTCTACTTCCCCACCAGTCAGCGCGGTCCACTCCTTACCATGGTCAATTAGCGGGCCAGCGATATAGGGACCTGGCTGCGTAACCACAGTCAACTTGACTCCCTCGTATTTCTTAGAGGCTTCCTCAGTTGCAGCCTCCTCCTCTTCAACTACTTCTTCTTCAACTACTGCTTCCTCCTCTGCTGCAGGTTTACATCCTACCATAGAAAATACTACAATCATTGATACAATTAGCATCCACAAAAGTATTTTCTTCATTTCCAAATCCTCCTTTTAATTAGTCACTAATTTGATAAAATTTTTTTGAGATTTGTTTAGTATGTATCCTAGGTTGCTAGGTCATACACAGACAAATCTCATTTTATTTTGCATATATAACCTCCTTTCCTTGTAAAACTCTAAATTACAAAAAATACATATAATTGTTCCTATAAATCACCTCCTTTCTCTGTAGAACTCTATTTGAAAAACCTTCAATTCCTTTTCACTTGATTGCTCCTAAGGTTAGACCACTGACGATATATCGTTGGAACAACATAGTGAAGAGGAAGACGGGTACCATTGATATAAGTAACATGGCAGATATATCCCACCACAAGGCGGCACTGCCATGAGTTAACCCTGCAACCAGAGCAGGGAAAGTTCGAGCCTTATTGAATGTTAGAGTAATAGCAAAGAGCAGCTCATTCCATGAGAAAATAGTAGTGAATACACTAGTGGCCGCAAGACCCGGCAACGACAACGGCAAAACGATCCTCCACAAAGCACTAAAGTGGGAGCAGCCATCAATGCGGGCACTATCTATTAGCTCTTTGGGAATACTGTTAAAGAAGCTTTTCATAATCCATACGACGAAAGGTGCGCTTGCCACTGTGTGGGCTATGATCATGCCAAGCACAGTATCCAGCAAATGCAGACGGCTGTACAGGATAAAGTATGGAATAACCAGTGCGATAGGTGGTAGCATACGTTGAGAGAGGATGAAAAAGGCAATGTCCTTATTTTTCCAGCGCCTGAACCTAAAATTCCACAGCGCATAAGCAGCCAGTGAGCCAAGTACCACAGAGACCACCGTGCTTCCCACAGCTATAACGATACTATTCCTCAATGTGCCTAAGATTGCCGTGGCGCTGTGTGTACCACTCCCCTCGGCGCTGGGAAGCAAACCTATATCTTTGAAAGCAAAAAGGCTAGGCTTGAACTGTAAGTAAGGTATATACTTAGGTGGAAAGGTAAATGCGTCTCGAGGTTCCTTAAAGGCTGTCACAAAAGTCCAATACAGAGGGAAAATCATGACTACTGCAACCACTATCAATACAAAGTAAATTAAGCTTGTCCCTAGCCTTTTCTTTGTTCGTTGTGATATCTTCATAAATTTACTCCTTTAACCTAATTAATCTAAATAAACACCAAGGCTCATCATTTAATAGCCTATTCTATTTCCTTCTCTGTACGAAAAACCTTTGTCAATATCATGAAAAAGATAATCGATAGGATCAATAGCGCGTAGGCAATGGCAGCACCATACCCAAGCCTAAACTGACCCAAACCAACAATTTTTGCATACATGGTAGAGCTCTCCGTGGAAATACCTGGCCCTCCCGCCGTCATAACAAAGAGGATATCAAAGATCTTTACTGCCTCCACCAACCGTAAAAGAATAGCGATAGCCAAAACGGAAGATATCATAGGCAGTGTTATGTAAAAGAAGGTCTGAATACTTGATGCTCCGTCTACCGCAGCTGCCTCGTATGGCTCTTTAGGTAAGGATCGCAATCCTGCAAGTAGGATTATAAATATAAATGGTGTCCACTGCCATACGTCAGTGATTATAACGGACATCAGTGCTGTATTACTGCTGGATAGCCATGGTACATATGGTAAATGGAGTAAACCCAGCATGTGATTGATTGGACCATTAGTTACATGGTACAACATACGCCAGGTATAGCCAACTGCTACTGGGGTAGCCATCATTGGCAAAATAAAGAGTACTCGGAAAACACTCTGACCTCGCAAATTACGATTAAGGAGAAGAGCCAGACCGAAACCCAAGATTGTCTCAAGGCTAACCGCAGCTGCTGTGAAAATAATTGTATTTTGTAAGGTCTGCCAGAAACGCGTATCTCTAATAAGTTCTACGTAATTGCTTAAACCAGCGAAGGTTATTTGCTTTCCTGCACCAACATCCCAATTGAGAAAAGATAATACAAAGGAAAATATTAGAGGAAAGATGCCAATAAGTAGGAAATACACTATAATAGGAACTAACATATAGTACTTTGAATATTGATCAGAAAACATCCTTTGCAAAAAGGAACCTTGCCTTAATGGTACCTCTGCTCTCTGTGTTGTACTATATTTTATTTTCGCCCCTTTAATCATATATTTCCCACTTGTCTTCTTCAATAGCTCCGGCAAGAATTTTTACTAGAGTGGATTTCCCCGCTCCATTTTCCCCAACAATCGCGTGTACCTCTCCAGCAACAGCAGAAAAATCAACCTTTCGCAGAGCTCGTGTTCCGTCATAACTCTTGCTAATTTGTTTTATATCAAGAAAAACCTTATTCTCCATTTTTTTTACAAAAAGAAAAATAATATTTTATATAAGTTTATTCATTTATTATTGAATATCGATAGAGCATCATGCACCAGGATAACTTTCTGTTCAGTCATACCATCTATAGTATCTAGCAGTCCTTCTCTCCCATGGCCACTCATCTTTATCCCACCGAATGGTAGACTTTCAACCCGTATCGCTGACGACCAATTAATAATTACTCCTCCTGCTTCCAGACGGTATGCAATATCAAAGGCTCGAGAGATATCCTGAGTGAATATTGCCGCCTGCAAACCATAGATTGTATCATTGGCCATCTCAATCGCTTCATCTATGTCTTTAAATGCTACCAGGGGTGCACCCGGTCCAAAGGTTTCCTCGCGAAACAGCTCAACATTAGGAGGTACATCAGTCAACACTGTAGGTTCAATAAAGGCATTGTTACGGTGACCACCTGTTCTCAGTTTTGCTCCTGCTTTAACAGCATCACTTATCGCTACCTCCACTTTCTTGGAAGCCTCCTCATTAATTAGTGGTCCTACATCAGTATCCTCATTCAACTGATCACCTACTTTTAGAACTTTGGCCTTTTTAGTTAAGATTTCAGCAAAACTATCGTAGACTTGAGCATCTACAAGTATACGTTTAACTGCACAACAAATTTGTCCATTCCCCCTGGCTAGGCGACCCAGGACAACCGCTTCGGCTGCCTTTTCTAAATCAGCATCAGCACAAATAATTGTGGCATCGTTACCACCTAATTCCAGATGTACTTTTTTAAGATGCCTGGCCGCTAGTTGTGAAATTTTGATACCCACTTCTGTACTGCCGGTCACAGTTATCATCTGTATACCTTGGCTACTTGCTAAGAACTCTCCAATTAATCTCCCAGGTCCGGTAATTACCTGGTGCGCTGACTTAGGTAGTCCTGCTTCCTCCATCAAATTAGCAATCTCTAGCAAAGTTAAAGGGCAATCACTTGGGGGCTTTACAATCACAGCATTACCTGCTGCTAATGCTGCACCATCTTTATGCGCACAAAGCTCTATGGGGTAATTGAATGGTATAATTGCTGCTACTACCCCTATAATGGTTGTCTAATAGTAAATGCTAAATGCCGTTCCTGGCGTGGCACTGCGTTCATGGGTACCACTCGGCCCAGGATACGTTTTGCTTCTTCGGCAAACCCACGATAGATACGTATCGCAGCTGCTATTTCTTCCCGGGTTTGCTGAATTGGTTTGCCATTCTCACGGGCTAATAATTCACTTAATTTAGCTTCTATAGACTCTGCTATACGGAGCAATATTGCCGAACGCTCATGAGCTGGTAACCGACCCATCGTTTCTTTTCGCCGTTAGGCAGCTTTTAATGCTTTCTCTGCATCCTGTAAAGTGGCTACCGGGACTTTATCAATAACTTCACCGGTACTGGGTTATGAATATCCTGCCAATTTTCATCTGAGGATTTTACCCACTCGCTATTGATTAACATCTTCATAGATATTCCCCCCATTTATACATATTATATTTGATCTATCACTTTAAATATTTTTATTAATAACTTTTTAAAAATATCTTTATATACTAACCAAGTCTATTAAGTCTCATTATATGAGACTTAGTTTCTAAATTAAAAAAAATTAATTCCTCTAAAAACCCAATTCTTCTGAAATAAAATTACTTTTTTCTAATAACACGCCCTTAAAGGAAAGTAAATTTGAAAGATTCATCCTTGACACTAACGCAGATATACTAAGAGCACTATTAACCCTTTTACCATAATCCCTTATAGACGCTGCGATGCAACAAATACCTTCTTTATGCTCACGATCATCTACAGCATAACCACATTTTTTTATCTCCTCTAAACAATTTCTTAATCTTTTTTCATCAGTAATAGTATTCTTTGTATAACGAATAAATTTTGTCTTCTTTATAATCTCATCTATTTTTTCCTTTTTCTGAAACGCTAATATCAGCTTTCCGGCTGCTGTGCAGTGCATTGGTGCAATATTTCCTATTTTAGAATACATCCTTATAGGCTTTTCACTTTCAATTTTATCAATATAGACCACATTTTTACCATCAAAAGTAGTTAAGTGAATTGTCTCTCCTGTAATCTTTTCTAACTCTGTTAAATATGGATGAGCAATTTCTCTTATGTCAATGGAATCTATTATTTTTGTTGCTATATTCAAAAATCTAAGTCCTAAACTGTACTTTCCATTTTCTTCATTCTTTTTAACCAAATTATACTTTAACATTACGCTTATAAACCTATGTACGGTACTTTTATTGATATTTAGCATATTTGAAATATCTTGAAGTTTCAGATTATTATCATTTTCTAATAACTCAATTATTTTAAAAAATCTGTCTAAAGTTCTCATAAATACTTTCTTAACTTTATATTAAATATAGTTTTTACTATTCGTTAATGTTATATTTTTCTAAAAAATATTTATTAATAATTCCAACTTTATATTTTCCAGCTTTATACAAAACTATCTCTTCACCCTTGCTCCGCCCCCAGTAACTATTTTTTCAACTTCAGAAAGTGAAGCCATGCTTGTGTCTCCAGGAGTAGTCATGGCAAGAGCTCCATGAACTGCACCATACTCTACAATAACATCTGGAGATTTATCTGTAAGAAACCCATATATCAAACCGGAAACAAAACTATCTCCACCACCTATTCTATCATAAATCTCTAAATTTTCTCTTTTTGTTGCCTGGAAAAAATTACCTTTATAATAAAGTATTGCGCCCCAGTCATTTATATTAGCTGTTTTTACACTTCTTAATGTGGTAGCTACTGCTTTAAAATTAGGATACTTACTTACGCAGTGTTTTATCATCCTTTTAAAATTTTCTGGATCAAGCTTTGTTAACTTCTTATCCAGGCCTTTGACTTCAAACCCCAGAGCAACTGTAAAATCTTCTTCATTGCCTATTGCTACATCAACATAATTTGCTATTTCCCTATTTACCTCAATAGCTTTCTTATTTCCACCCAGTGCTTCCCACAGTGATGGCCTATAATTCAGATCATAACTAACAATAGTACCATTTTTTCTTGCAATTTTTGATGCTTCTATAATAACGTTGGCACTTGTATCAGATAATGCTGCAAATATTCCTCCGGTATGAAACCATCTTGCTCCATCTTCTCTGAATATTTTATCCCAATCAATATCACCAACTTTTAACTTTGACGCAGCTGAATTTGCCCTATCATATACTCCAAGTGCTCCTCTTATTCCAAAACCTCTTTCAGTAAAATTTAAACCAACTCTTGCACATCTCCCTATTCCATCATATGGGAACCATTTTACATAGGACATATCTACTCCCCCCTGGCTTATCAGATCTTTTAGGAGATACCCTATTTCATTTTTTACAATGCCTGTAACTACTGCTGTTTTAAGTCCAAAACATTTTGTAAGCCCCCGCGTTACATTATATTCTCCGCCACCTTCCCAAACCTTAAAGTTTCTTGTGGTTTTTATTCTCATATCTCCGGGGTCGAGCCTTAGCATTATTTCACCAAGAGAAACTAAATCCCACTTACATTTTGATTTTGGTTTTATATTTATTTCGTCACTCAATACCATAACCTTCTCTATAGTATGTGTATTAAAATGATTCAGAAATCTCTAAACTATCTCTAATCTCTTTAGCCTCATCAGCTATTCTATCTTTAAGTTAATATCCTGTCTAACTGCAGGGGTTCACCCCACTATATTAGTATACAATGTGTCTAACTGTAGGGGTTCACCCTATATGCTAATCTATAAAATTATTAAAAATTAATATGTTTCATTGTATGAAACTATGTTTCTTATTTTAAGATAATAACACCACCTCTATCAGATGTCAATAAAACGAATTGCCTCATTTAAAAAGTACTCCAAACAGTATCGATGCCTCATCTAAAAAAGTACTCGAAAATATTTTAATTAAGATTGGCAAACCTCTATATTTAAAAGAAAAACAGTCTTTTTTAATATAGAGGAGGAAAGAGGCAATGTTAACTATGTGGCAAAAAAAAGCAGTAACAGCTGAAATACAAGATAGATACATTAAAGCTACAAAGAAAGGTAAGACTAAGATTTTAGATGAATTTACCGCTACTACCGTATATAACTGCAATTATGCTGCAAGAATACTGCGGCTCAAAGCCGGGAAAGTAATAGGATACAGCAGATCAGGTGGCAAAAGAATAAAATATGTGATTGGTAAAAAGAAAAAAACCAAAAGGAAGGCAAATAAGATTTACAGCAATGATGTATTTTTAGCCTTAAAAAAATCTGGGCTATCTTTGATTTTATCTGTGGCAAAAGACTTGCCCCTTTCATGAAAGAGGCTCTGGAGAAGCTTGAGCGTCACAGAGAAATAAATTTAGACCCCACAGTAAGAGAAAAGCTTTACAAAGTCTCTGCTTCCACCATAGACAGGTTACTTAAACCTGAAAGAGACAGGTTCAGGCTGGGCAAAGGCAGATCCGGTACCAAACCAGGAAGTCTGCTAAAGAATGGGGTAAGGACAGAGTTTTTCTTTTTTTAATGAGACTGGGATCAAAAAGACAAATTAAGTATCTTTTCTCCACCGAAGGGTTTAGAAAAAATCTGAGTATAATTTGCCAAAGTTTTACTGATAGTATTGCTCATCATGATACCTTGGAAAATCTTTTAAAAAAATTAAATCCTTAGAATCTATTGCATATGATGCAAGGCTAGGATTTGAAAATATAAATAATTTATTTAATAATTATAAATTTAATGAAGTTTTAGTTAGTGGTGGTGGTGCTAAAAGTGATATCTGGAATCAAATAAAAGCAGATATTACTGGTTTAAGATATATTAAAGCTGAAAGTTTCGAGGCAAATATTCGTGGAACCTGTATTGTTGCAGCTTATGGAGTTGGTGCTATTAAAGATATTGTTTCAACAATAAGTAAAATAAAATTTAATAAAGACACGAAAATATTCGAACCAAATTTAAAAAATAAAATTATTTATGATAAATATTTTAATTTTTATAACAAGATTTTTTATAATGATTTATATAAAACATTTGAAGACCTTGCAGGTATTTGATATTGTATAAAATTTCAATGATTAACTTTTTAATTAAAAATTATTTTTAAAATATTATAAAAAAATCTCGTTTTTTCTTATAGTTACGTCTAACTTTTTCTGTAGTTTGAAAATTAATCTTTGACAAAAGTGTCCATTATTACTAATAATATTTATTAATTAACTATTAATAAAGGAGTTGCAAGTCTTAATCAGGATAAATGGTATAAAACTGGTAATAATGGAACAGATTTGGGTGGTTGTGTAAATGTTCTTAGTAAAGACGCAACATCACCTATTGGTGCGTTTCCATCAAATACTTGTTTAGTAGAAATAATACTTGTAAAATCAAATAATAGTATGTGATGTTGATATCTATAAAAAAAATATTATCAATAAAGTATTTTTAGATTTTTATTGGTTTTTAGATTTTAAATCTATTTTTATATTTTTAAATTTAATATTAGTCGAAAGGATTTTTAATGATTAAAAAATATATTCTTGCGCATGATTTAGGTACAAGTGGTAATAAAGCTTCAATTTATGATGATACAGGTAATCTTGTTGCAAATACTTTTTATGGATATAACACAATGTATCCTAAAATTGGATGGGTTGAGCAAAAGCCTAATGATTGGTGGGAAGCAGTTATATATTCTACAAAGGATTTATTAGTAAATTCAAAAGTTAAGAAAGAAGAAATTGCATGCGTTGTTTTTAGTGGACAAATGATGAGTGCTTTACCAGTAGACAAAAACTGCACACCACTATCTAATTCAATTATTTGGGCAGATACAAGGAGTGTAGATCAAGCCAATCAATTGAAAAATATTGTTGAACAAGAGGAGATTTATAAAATAACTGGTCATCGCTGCAGTCCTAATTATTCTGCCACAAAAATAATGTGGCTTAGAGATAACAAGAGAAATATTTATGATGAAGCTTATAAATTTTTGCATGTTAAGGATTTTATTGTTTCTAAACTTACCAGTGCCTTTGTTACGGATTTTTCAGATGCCAGTGGAATGAACCTATTAAATATTAATGACTTGTCCTGGTCATCAGTTTTAATAGAGGCAAGTAAAATTGATCCCAATAAGTTGCCAGATCTTCATGCTTCTACAGATATAGTTGGAGAAGTTTCCTTGCAAGCTTCAAAGGAGATTGACCTTTTGCCAGGAACGCCTGTAGTAATTGGTGGTGGAGATGGCTCATGCGCAGCTATGGGTGCTGGAATTATTAATGAAGGTAGTGCCTATAATTATATCGGTTCATCATCTTGGATAGGTATTACAAGCAATAAACCTATATTTGACAAAGATATGAGTACTTTTAATTGGGTTCATCTGGATCCAAAAAAATATTGTCCTACAGGGACTATGCAAGCTGCTGGTGGTTCATATAGTTGGTTAAAAGAAAATTTATGTCCACTTGAGACTAAAATTGCAAATGAAATAAGTGTTAGTCCATATAAATTGATGGACCTGGAAGCCGAGCTTACTAAGGCTGGTTCAGATGGACTAATATATTTACCATATATATTAGGAGAGAGAAGCCCGTACTGGAATCCTAATGCCAGAGGAGTTTTTGTAGGATTATCCCAAAATCATACCAGAAATCATATTATAAGATCAGTTTTGGAAGGAATAACTTTTAATCTGAAAATAATACTTGAAGTATTTGAAAGTCAATTAAACATTAACTCTATAAAAATAATAGGTGGTGGAGCCAAAGGACAGCTCTGGCGTCAGATAATGGCTGATATATATGAAAAAACAATTTTAGTACCACAATTTCTTGAGGAAGCAACATCTCTAGGAGCTGCTGTTGCAGGGGGAATTGGAATTGGATTTTTTAAAAATTTTGATGTAGTTAATAATTTTATAAAAATTGTTGATAAGATAAATCCAATACCAGAAAATTCTAAGAAATATAGAGAAATATTTCCGATATTTAAGGAATGCTATTCTGTAATGGTGCCAATTTTTGATAAAATTGCTTGTGTTTAAAAAATTTTATATTAAATTAAATCTTTATTCTTTATATTTCTCAATTAAAAAAATTTGAAAGGAAAATTATGAAACAAAAAATTAATGATATTGTCAACTCAGCCCCTATTGCACTACTTGATGTTCCAGCACATCTGCAACATATATTGATGCATAAGACTTGCTTACGAGAATTCAAGGCAAAGATACAACGATATTTATGAGCATATAGACAAACCAACATACGAGTGTGCCATGTATGTTTATGAGATGGTAAAAGTTGCAGGCAAAAGATTTGCTTTTAGTGTATTGATGATAAGCCCCCGTTCTTTCTTAGGAAATAACCTTCGTGAGGTATAAATAGTTCTGAGTGAAGTGTAATTAAAGTTATTTTTATTAATTATTCTCTGGCTTACCACATTCTTGATAATAATCTGGATAAATTGTATTATTTCTAAAGCGCCGGAGTGGCGGAATTGGCAGACGCGCTGGACTCAAAATCCAGTGAACCGCGAGGTTCGTGTCGGTTCGACCCCGACCTTC
>Ga0307376_10003666_pt1 | contig 14317 bp, 12 predicted proteins | sample TR2MG_FD_202536 | JGI IMG/M metagenome (GOLD analysis project Ga0307376, IMG submission 202536) | Soil microbial communities from Risofladan, Vaasa, Finland - TR-2 | ecosystem: Environmental > Terrestrial > Soil > Coastal area > Acid sulfate soil | place: Finland: Risofladan, Vaasa | collected...
CTTGTGGATCATCCTCCGCGAATATGCCCTGTCAGGCAGGCTCGACATCCTCTATTTTGCATTCCAGCTGCCATTCGGCGTCGCCATCCTCCTCTATACCACGACAATGCTCCACAGACGCCGCCTTCAGACGCGGCAGGTGCATCCCTCTTCCTGACTATTTGACTTTGGAAATTAATCTCGGCATATTTCCAGGTTGCGGTTACGCGACTGACGATGGTGCGCCGCGATTGGTCCGAAGGAGAATAACCCGTGAGTATGACAGCTCAGACAGAACCCGGAAGCGGGGAACGTATTTCAATATTGAATCAGCCGAAAGCAGTGTGGGCCGTCGCGTTTGCGTGCGTGGTGGCGTTCATGGGTCTTGGTCTGGTGGACCCGATCCTCCCGGCAATCGCCGGTCAGCTGCACGCATCCCAGAGCCAGGTGGAACTGCTTTTCACAAGCTACATGGCGGTGACCGGCGTTGCGATGCTGGTGACCGGATTTGTCGCAAGTAGAATCGGTGCAAAACGGACTCTTCTTTCGGGGCTCCTCCTGATCGTGATCTTTGCTGCGCTTGCGGGCTCTTCGCACAGCATTGGTCAGATCGTTGGATTCCGCGCGGGGTGGGGTCTCGGCAATGCACTGTTCATAGCGACTGCACTTGCAGTAATCGTCGGTGCCGCGGCGGGAGGTACCGAGAGCGCTGTCATCCTGTACGAGGCAGCGCTCGGGCTCGGGATCTCAGTTGGACCGCTGCTGGGCGGCATGCTCGGTTCGATAAGCTGGAAAGGTCCGTTCTACGGCGTCGCGGTGCTCATGACCATCGGCTTCATTGCGGTAAGCATCTTCCTGCAGAAATCGGATCGACCGAAACATCACTCAAGCATCCTGGACCCGATTCGCGCGCTGAGCCACGGCGGACTTCTGACGATGGGAATCATGTCGCTCTGCTACAACTTCGGCTTCTTCACGCTGCTCGCCTATACGCCATTCGTGCTGGGGATGAATGCGCATGGCCTTGGTCTGGTGTTCTTCGGTTGGGGCGTTCTGCTCGCCATTTCATCAGTCTTCATCGCACCGCGGATTCAGAAGCGGTTCGGCACCGTGAACACGATCTTTGCAATGCTCACCGCTCTCGCGCTCGATCTGCTGGCAATCGGACTGTTCACGAACGTGCAGCTTGTAGTAGTGATCGCGGTAATCGTCGCCGGAGCATTCCTCGGCATCAACAACACGCTCGTGACAACGGTGGTCATGGAGGTTGCGCCGGTCGAGCGCTCGGTTGCCTCCGCCGCGTACAGCTTCGTCCGCTTCGTGGGAGGGGCAATTGCACCGTGGCTCGCAGGCCGGCTCGCCGAGACCTTCAGTCCGCACGTCCCCTATTACGTCGGTGTCGGAGCACTCGTGCTCGCAATGTTCGTGCTCGGTTCAGGTCGGCGATACCTGAAGCGCGTCTAGGGAGTCCCGGCCGCAACTCCATGCTTGTCGAAATTCGGCAGAAACGCGGCGAGCAGTCCGAGAAGCGGCAGAAACGCACATAACTGAAACACGAAGTAGACGGTGGTCCTGTCGGCGAGCACTCCGATCACTGCCGAGGCAATTCCGCCGAGACCGAATGCGAGACCGAAAAAGAGGCCGGAAATCAGGCCGATCTTTCCCGGCAGCATCTCCTGTGCGTAGACCAGAATTGCGGAGAACGCTGAGGAGAGGATGAGTCCGACGAAGATGCTCAGTATCGTCGTGCCGGTCAATCCGACATAGGGCAGCAGCAAGCTGAACGGCGCGGTTCCGAGGATGGACACCCAGATAACGTACTTTCGTCCAATGCGGTCACCAACCGGACCGCCGATGACGGTCCCGGCTGCCACGGCGAACAGAAAGATGAACAGATGAACCTGCGCATCCGCGATGGTCAGGTGAAACCGCGACATGAGATAGAACGTGAAGTAGTTGGACATACTTGCGAGATAGAAGTATTTCGAAAAGATCAGCATGAGCAGCACCACGAGCGCGCGCACAATCAAGGAACGGGGCAGTGCAGGCGCTGCTGCCGCGGCGTCCTTCGCCGTGCCGGCCACGCTGTGCACCCGGCCCGCGTACCACGCCCCGACCCGCCAGAGGAGAATGATTGCAAGGAGCGCTACCAGCATGAACCACGCAATGCGGGAGTGCCCGCGGCCGGTGATGATGAGGGCGGCAAGCAGAGGCCCGAGCGATGAACCGGTGTTGCCACCGACCTGGAAAACCGATTGCGCAAGCCCGCGGCGGTGTCCTGCCGCCATGTGCGCCACCCGTGATGACTCCGGATGGAACACCGATGATCCCATGCCGACGAGCGCCACGGAGATCAGGACGAGCTCATAGGTTCCCGCTATGGAGAGCAGGCCGAGCCCGAGCAGGGTGAACGTCATGCCGATGGGAAGCGAGTAGGGCATGTGCCTGCGATCGGTTACCATTCCGACAACCGGCTGCAGCACCGAGGCAACCAGCTGGTTTATGAGCGTGATGAGGCCGATCTGAGCGTAACTCAGGGAGAGTGATTGCTTCAGGATCGGATAGGTTGCCGGAATGAGCGACTGCAGGGTGTCGTTCAGAAAGTGTGAGACACTGATGGCGATAAGCACCGGAACGACGGTAGCGGCCGCGGCGGTTGATGAGTTTGTTTTCACTTCAATGTGACCTTGCATGATAGTGCCGGAATGGAATTGTTCGCGCAAGGTGCAAACGACATGATTAACACTGGTGTGCCGGGAGCAGGAATTTGGCTATACTATCCACACAAATGACACGAAAAGAACGTACAGGTATCATCATTCTGCTCGGGGCGCTGTCTGCTCTCGGCCCTTTCTCGATCGATATGTATCTGCCTGGTTTTCCGTCGATTGCCGCAAGCCTCAAGACAAGCGTTGCAGTAGTGGGATATTCGCTGACCAGCTACTTCATCGGCATTTCGTTCGGTCAGCTCATCTACGGCCCGCTGACCGATCGGTTCGGCCGCAAAATCCCGCTTCTTGTCGGCCTCGGGCTGTACCTGGTCGCGGCGGCAGCCTGCGCGTTTTCATCCTCTATTGCGTGGCTGGTCATCACCCGGTTCCTCATGGCGCTTGGCGTATGCGTGGGTATGGTCGCAAGCAGGGCGATTGTTCGTGACCTGTTTCCGATCAACGAAATTGCTGGCGTCTTTTCGGCGTTCATGCTCATCATCGCGGTCTCCCCGATGCTTGCGCCCTCAGCCGGTGGCTTCGTGGCCTCGCACCTCGGGTGGCGGTTCATCTTCATCATCCTCGTACTCTTCGCCGCAATCCTCATCGTGACAGTTGCGCTGCTGCTCTCCGAAAGCAAGCGCCCCGATCCGCTGGTTTCGATGAAGCCGGGCCGCATCATCGCTCAGTACATGACAGTGGCGAAGAACCGCCAGTTCCTGGTCTATGCAGTTGTCTCGGGGCTCGGCTCGGCGGGACTTTTCGCCTACATATCCGACTCTTCCTACGTGTTCATGCAGCTGTTCGGTCTCACCCAGACCCAGTTCGGCTGGGCATTCTCACTGAACGCGGCGGGCCTCATCATCGGTAGTCAGGTGAACCGCTTTCTGCTGCGCAGGTACAGCAGCCGCCAGATCACCGGCGTCTGCGTCCGAGCGCAGGTCATCATCGGCGCAGTTCTTGTCGGCGGGGCAGCGTTGAACCTGACTCCCATGGCGGGCATGATCGGATTGCTCATTGCGTTCCTGTTCTTTACCGGCATCCTGAATCCGAACGCTGCGGCACTTGCTCTCGAACCGTTTACTTCACACGCGGGAAGCGCATCTGCCCTGCTTGGAAGCATTCAGATGGCGCTTGGCGCAATAGCTTCGGGTGTCGTGAGCTCGCTGGTCCATCACAACGCACTGCCCATGGCGGCAACCATGTGGACGTCGGCCCTGCTCGGAGTTGCACTGCTCGCTCTCACCCGTCGGGCCGACCGGATAGAAGAGACTCCGGCTGCAGGCTGAACCTGCTGCCGGGTCACTCGTCTGCGGCGGGTGCCTGGGTTACTGACAGCTCGTAACTGCCGCGCGAGTCCTTGTCGACTCCCCAGACAAAGATCACGAGAGTGCCGTCGGACTTGAACTGGTATTCGAGCCGTGAGTTCAGGTTGTTGTCACCGATGTCATCATTTTCTGCCTGCACACCCTGGTCGTCCTCGATCTGCAGGCTCGGATCAAAATCGGTCGACTTCAGGTCGATGACGAGCTGTTCCCCCGCCTTCCCGCGCAACAGGTAGGAATCCTGAGGCTCATTCGAAACCATCTGGTCGGCGTCCGACAGAGAGCCCTGCACCGGCATGCCAACTTCGATCTGCACCGGCTCGGCCAGCGCTTCAGCGGAAATGGTATACGTCCCGGTCTCCTCCGAACCGTAGGAGGCAGCCTCGATCACCGCGTTCCCGGCCGACAATGCGGTGAAGCGCACCACTGCGTTTCCGCCTGTTGAGTCATCGTTTTCGAGGGTTCGCCCGTCGGGAAGTACCAGCTTCAGATATGTGTCGAGCTCCTCTCCCCCCATTGAAACCACGACCCGCTCGCCGTTCTTCACAGGAAGAAGATACCGGTCATAATACCGGTCGTCATCGGTGATAAGGTCACCTGAGCGGAGTGCGCCCTCCCGCGATGTACCGAGTGCAAGCGGCAGCTCAGCATCGTGCTCTATCACCTTCAATGTGCAGGTTCCGCCGCTGCCGAAGCCCAGTTCCGCTGAACCGGTGCTGACGCTCACGCCGATCCTGACAGCCGCGTCCTCGGTCAGCATGAACGATGCGGAAATTGCACCGCCCTTACCTTCGCGGATTACCGGCTCCTGATTCCCTATCTGCACTTCAATTGTGGGAGTGAAATCGACGGAGGCGACGCGCACCTCGATGCGCTTCAGCGCGTGCCCGACAACCGTGCTCCAGACGGGGCTCGAGTTCTTCCCGGCCGGCAGGGTGTTCTCCGATTTGAGGAGCAACTGATCCGCGCTCGCCGCGGAAATGCCGACCAGAGCGGCGAAAATGATAATCCACACTGTACGCATCCGAGCATCCTTCCTTTGGAGGTGAGCATGCCTGACGATGAAGCGAAAAACCTACCTGATTGAGTTCGCACAGTATAGCGTATATGATGCGGCCGGAGAACTCCGGTTTGACATCACCGTTGAAACATGATTGAGTTACCCATCTATGTGGAGGATATGCAGTGTCGTACAACATTACCGTCAGTGCGGAACTGACGAGGCTGATCGAACACTTTGCGATATGTGAGAATCGACTCGCCGAAGCTGAAATCGAGCACCTCATCAAGATCGGAATCGGAGTCCACCTTGGCGGGCTCATGGAGGAGACGAAGGCGCTGAACAGGTTCCATTCAATCTACGGGGACGAGGAACAGCTCGAGGAGGGTTGTGCCGACATCGAGGTCTCCGGTTTTTGAACCGGCGGCCTCAGCCGCCGTTCAGCTGCGCAATGAGCCCCTGCATCGTCTCACTGCTGATCTGACCACCACCCATTCGCACAATGTTTCGCAACGGCATTTCATTCACCATCGCCTCAAACATGAGGGCACCGACCGGGTCGAGGCTTCCCGCACCGAGGTGAGCCATGAATCCTTTGCGCACCTGTTCGGCGAACTGCGCGCCGGCAGGATGGCACGAAACATCCATCAGCGTGGAGTTCAGATCGAAATGTGTATCGACTCGAAATGAGGATTCTACGGTGACGCTTCCGGTGCATCTGATATCGCGGCTCGAGGAGCCAATGGAAATGTGGAACTCACCTGATTCGACACGCCATCCTGATGTGGGCTGATCCCAGTAGGCAAACGACCTCTTGGAGAGAGTAAAACTCACCTGCTTCGATTCACCCGGCTTCAATCCGATCTTCTGAAACCCTTTCAACTCGCGGACGGGGCGGATGACTGTGGATTCGATATCCTCCACGTAGAGCTGCACGATCTCCTTGCCTACCACCTTCCCGATGTTGGTGATCCTGACTGTGACCCCAAGCTCATCCGAATCCTTGATTCGCGAAGAGCTCAACTTGAGGTCGGAGTACTGAAACTCGGCATAGGAGAGTCCGTGGCCGAAGGGAAACAACGGCTTGAAGAGCTTCTTGTCGTAATAGCGGTATCCGACGAATACGCCCTCGCGGTATTCGACGTTGCGACCGTCCCCGGGAAAGCTCAGGTAGGACGGATTATCCTGGATGCGCTCGGGGAAGGTCTCGGCGAGCTTACCTGATGGGCTCGTCACCCCGAACAGGATGTCGGCAACCGCGCCGCCCCAGGCCTGACCGCCGAGGTAACTTTCGAGGATTGCGCCCGGCCGCGACACCCACGGCATCTCGATCGGGGAACCGTTACTGAGCACGACCACCACGTGACTCTGCACGGCGAGTATCGCGTCAAGCAGTGCGGTATGACTTGCAGGAATTTCCATGTGCGAGCGGTCAAAACCTTCCGACTCGAACTGATCAGTGAGGCCAATGAAAACGACTGCGGCGTCCGCACTCTTCGCAACCTTCACTGCTTCGGCAATGAGCGCAGGCTCAGGCGCCGAGTTCTCAAGTGTATATCCGGGCGCGAAACTGATTGAACCGCCGCTCCCGATGAGTGCCTGCGCCTCCTCCACCGCGGAATCGATGCGGGTCGGATTCATGTGCGAACTGCCGCCGCCCTGATAGCGCGGCGTTCGCGCAAACTCGCCGATGAACGCGACAGTACCCTTTCGCGCTAGCGGCAATGCACCGTCTTCGTTCTTCAGCAACACCATGCACTCTGCTGCCGTGTCACGTGCAATCCGGTGGTGCGCGGTCGCATCGAACTTCACGTCCGGGCGATGGCCGTCGATGGCGCGGAAGGTGACATCGAGCAGTCGCTCAACTGCACGGTCGAGTATCGTCACATCGAGCTGACCTGATTTCACGGCACGAACTATGTCCACATCGGTAATACCACCGTTGCCGGGCATCTCGAGCTCCTGGCCGGCGGCAAGTCCCGCAACACGATCGTTGCAGGCGCCCCAGTCGGTGACAACGATTCCGGTGTGCCCCCACTCCTTTTTCAGGACAGTCGTCAGGAGCCATTCATTTTCAGCGCAGTAGACTCCGTTCAGCCGGTTATACGCGCACATTACTGTCCACGGTTGACTCTCCCTGACGGCTGTCTCGAAACCTGCAAGGTATATCTCCCGCAGCGGTCGTTCGTCGACGACGGCATTGATAGTCATCCGCAATTTTTCCTGATTGTTCGCGGCAAAATGCTTGATCGATGTCCCGACGCCTTCAGACTGGATGCCACGGATATGGTGCTTTGCGATTTCACCGGTGAGATAGGGATCCTCGGAAAAATATTCGAAGTTCCTGCCGCAAAGCGGGCTGCGCTTGATATTGACCGCAGGTCCGAGAAGGATTCCGACGTTCTCCGCCTGCGCTTCCCGTCCAAGTGCCCGACCCACATTCTCGATGAGTTCGCGATTCCAGCTAGCCGCAAGTCCTACGCCTGAGGGGAAACAGGTTGCCGGGACACTTGCATTCAATCCGAGGTCGCCTGTCTCCTCGGTGGCCTTCCGCATACCGTGCGGGCCGTCGGTCATCATGATGGAGGGAATGCCGACGCGATCGACACTTTTCGTATGCCAGAAGTCCAATCCCGAACAGAGGGAAGCCTTCTCTTCGAGTGTCATGGTTCGAACGATGTCTTTGATGTTCCGCTGCATTTCAACCTCCGCAATTCGTGAACAGAAATAATAACACGGGTGTTCCGATTGCGGGGTGAGGAGATTGCTGTTTTCGTGCTTTTTTTGAACCCTCAGGCGGGGCGGTTCAGCAGCAGATCGAGCGCATCATGCGTTGTGACAAGCGATCGGAGCACGGTGTGTGATGAGCTCAGATACTGGAACGAGGACTCCAGGGTCTTCAATCCGTCGTTCAGCGCGAGATTCTGCTCGGTGATGGCACCGGTAATCTGGGCAATCGAAGTACCGGTCTGATGTGCCTCGTTTGCCGTGTCTTCCGAGGCGTGCTTCAACCACTTGAAGTCCTCATCGAGACGCCCGAGCAGTTCCATGAACTCGGCCATCTGCTGGTTGATTTCTTTGAGCACCCGGGCGAACTCCATCGTCACATCCGAAATACCGTCGGCGAACGCCCCGGTCTGCGTCGCAAGTTTCTTGACCTCGCCGGCAATGATCCGGAAACCGCTGCCGATGTTTCCGACACGCGCGGCCTCGATCGATGCATTGATGGCGAGTACATTCGTCCGCTCCGATACGTCGTGAATCTCTTCGCTCGCCTTGTGGATGTCGGTCGACCGCTCTGCAAGCTGCTGAAAGAGTTGACCGATTCGCGTCGCGTTTGCGCTCGCCTCCCGGATTTCGACCTCGCGCCGCGTCACCTCGCCAGCCACCTCGTGGCTCTTCGTGATCAGCTGTTCCATTCGGCTATCAATCTGCTCGGCGTTGCGGGAGGTGCTCTCTGAGGTTGCTCGGATCTCCTCGAATGCAGTTACCACGGAGGAGAGTTCATTCTTGATCTGCGCGAAGTTCCGTTCGACAAGTGCGAAGGAGGTGTGCGTAATCTGCGACTGCACGATGCTCTTGTTGTATCCCACCACGAAGTGGCGGATCGTGTCGTGGAAACGTTCATACATGTTGGTGCCCTGTCCGTCGGTGTTCATCTTCTCTCCCCATTGTGGCTGTCTGCCAGTCTTCGGTTCTATGCCTCGTATATTGAATCGATGAGGTCTACCCCACACTTGAGCTCTTTCAGCCACGCAAGGAAGCGTCCCACCATCGCGTCCTGGAAGAGTGCACCGTGTTGCGGGAGAATCATCTTCACATCGAGCCGGGAGACTATTTCGACCCATTTGCGGAGTGCGATGTTTGACGCCATATAGCGGCGGTGGAACGGCTCCATCAACGGAACGTGTTTTTCGAAATCTTCTACAAAGAGATACTGTGTGCTCTTTTCAAACACCGCAGTACCGATGTCAGCACTGAAGAGCGCCTTTGCTGCCTGATCGTACACCGTGAAATTTCCGGTCGAATGAAGAAAATGTGCGGGGACGAACTGAAGTCCGGCCTCGGTGGGAAGTCTCCTGCCGGTCTTTTCTATCGCTATAATGCGTGACTGATCGATAATTCCAAAATGGGGAAGGAAACGTACCCACAGTTCGGAGATGTATACCTTCGCCTTGGTAATGCCCATCCAGAGCGCGATACCGGAGGAGACATCCGGATCCTGATGGGAGTAGATGATCGATTCGATCTGATCGAGTCCAACGTACTGGCTCACCGCCGAGGCGACCCGGGCAAAGAGGTGCACCCCACCCGGATCGAACAGGGTCGCCTTTCCGTTGTGAACCACAAGATATTGATTCGCCTGAACCGCCTCGTCGTTCTCATCTTCGTCAGCACCAAGCCAGATGAACTGATGTTTTCCTTCCGAGTACAGTACCCGTCCGTTGATGTCCGCCGCTCGTATCATTTATAATTCCACCTCTGCCGGATAGGACGATTTTCCAAACCCTGCTATTATGCATTGCTGGAACGGAGAGCACAAGGGAGGCCTTCATGTATACAAAGCGGGCTATAATTATCCTCGCGACCATTATTCTTGCGTCGGCAACGCTATCTGCGGAGCCGGTAAAGGGTGGTTTGTACTACGATCAGAACATCCAGGCATCGTACAATCCGCTGGGATTGCAGTTTGTCTCGAAGCTGTTCTACCGCGCGCCTCTTGTCAAGTCAGGTGGAATCCTGTGGGACTCGACGAAGATCGATTTTGGTCTCCAGAACAATCTTTCGCCCGGGTACGATCTGATCGGCGCTTTCGTCAACGTGGAGCCAATTGCGCTCTTCAGCCTGAACGCAACGGCTCAGCTTGCCGGTTTCTACAAGACGCTCGGCTACGGCTTCTACAGCCTCGCGAGCTACAGCTCAGGGTTCGACAGCGCATCACTTCAGGCACTTACACCGCAGAACGCGACTGGCTACGTGCTCTCCGTCGCTCCGACTCTGAAGGCAGCGGTCGGACCTATCTCGGTTCTCGATACCGGAACGCTTACCTACTACAACGTAGACAACGGACAGGGGTTCTTCTACGAAAGAATCGGCAATGTGGTGCTCGGAAAGAGTGACTCCGAACTTGCAAACAGCGCTTACCTGCTTTGCTCGGTGATGCAGGGGCTCTATGTCGGAGTGAATGATTCATTGACGTACGTTCCGTCATCCGCGTATCTCTCTCACCGACTGAACGCAATTGCGGCCTACAGCGGTCCGTCCACGGGCGGACTCTCATTCTACGGCGCGTTCATGGCAGGCACATTCCTCGCGGACCGCTACTATCAGTACGCCCTCTACATTGCCGGGCAATTCGGCGTGACCATGAAATTGTAGCGTCATAAAGGTTTGTTATACGGCTTTCATCTCATGTTTATGGTGCACTTCAGCCGGCTGTACTACGTTTGACACCATGGAGAATCTGCTATGAAACGTTTTGTGCCGATTGTCGTATTCCTGGCTCTGCTTGCGCCTGCACTGATGTTCGCGCAGGACAGACAAACGAGAGAAAGCCGAGTGCTGCAGCAGGCCGGACTGACAGGCAGTCAGATAACTCAGGTTACCGAGCTGCAGAATACGCTGAGAAACACGATCCGGCAGGATGTCGCGTACCTCAAGCTGCTTCGCGCTCAGATCGATGTTGCGCTGCTACCGGCAAACCCGGACATGCAGAAGGTGAATGATCTTATTGATCAGTCTGCCACGCGGCGCGCGGACATGCAGAAAGCCGCGGTTGCTGCCCGGGTGCAACTGCGAAGCATCGTGGGAGAAAACAACGTCCGCCGTATTGAACAGCTCCTGCGCCAGAGCTGGAGAGAAGATCGCAACGATCGACCTCGACAGCGCCCGATGCCTGGTCCGGGTCCGGTTGCACGTCCCCAGCTGGGGAATCCCGGAATGGCCCAGTAGGAACACTCGCAATCAGCCTACCCTTCCGTCCAGCCTGCGGCACCCCCTCTCTCTTAATGCCGCGGGGGGACGGAAGCCCTTCCGCACCTTGATCAACTGGCGGGTCCCGAAAGCCGATAATTACGGAAAGAGGGACTACCGATGCCACTTCTTCCCCTGCAGACCTATCACAGATCCCGGAAACACCGTTCGCTGATCCAGCGCCGCATTGCGGCGGCAGGTTTACCCCTTGCCGCTCTCGCGCTGCTTGCCGGATGTGCGACCACACACAGCCGGACGGCTCCTGTAGCGCCTGCACGTCTACCACTTACGGCGCAGGCAGTCGGCAGCCTTCACGCCGAAGGGCTGAACACGGTGAACTTCATGTTCACGGTAAAGATCGATAATCCGAACTCCGAACAGGTGCGGGTCGAGTCCACCCGGTCGCGGTTGATGATCGCCTCAGTTCCCGAGGCTGCCTGCGCGGGATCCGGGAACGTGAGCGTCCCGGCCAAGGGCTCGGCGAGCCTCCGGATTGACTGTTCAGTTGACGCACAACAGCTCTACCGAACCCTCCCGGAACTGACACGGAAGCGGGAAGCGCCCTGGAACTTCGATGCGACGATGCAGGTGACCTACAGTTCAGGCGCCACCGGCGTGGTACACGCGGCAACCGAAGGCAGTTTTCCGATCGTCAGGGAACCGACTGTGCGCATCGTCTCATTGCGAATCGAACGTTACGATCTCATCGAAACGAAACTCTCCCTGACCGTCGATGTCTCCAACCCCAATCTCTTCCCGGTCACCTTCGAATCGATGCAGTACGAGTTTTCAGCGGAGGATCGGGTCTGGGGTGACGGGACTGTTCACCTGCCGCAACCGATCGGCCCGGTTCAGACGGGAGCCGTGCAGATTCCGCTTCGACTGAACTTCATCGATATGGGACGGCGCGTGCTCGACCTCGTGGCGAGTCTGGGAACCGTATCCTATCATCTGACAGGGCATGCAACGGTCAGAACGCCGACTGATCTGATTCCTGAGTTTTTAATGGAGTTCGACCACCAGGGTCGCATCAAAGTCCAAAAGTGATCGCACCATCGGCAACGGCTCCCGACGTCACCGGAACGCAGCGGGAGCCGCGGCATACTGTGCGATTCAGTTTCGAAGCGCGGCCTGGAGTGCAAAGTACGCAGGTTTAGGCTGGTAATCTCTGTCGAAGGGCAGAGCCGCTCCGTAGCCGGGGAAGAATGAAGGCACCCACGAATGACCGTCGGTGAAACCCCAGGTGAGGAATGCGGTTACCGGTGAACCCTTTGCTGCAAGGCAGGCTGCGAGAATGTCGTGGTATGTGCGTGCCTGACGCTTCAGTTCCCCGGCTGTTGCCGGGATCGGAATCCTGACATCGGCCTCGGTGACCTGAACCTGCAGACCAAGGGCAGCAAATCGCTGGATATTCTGCCCGAACCGATCGTTGAGCGGGTAACCAGAAAGATCGATGTGCATCTGCATCCCGATCCCGCCGACAGGGACTCCGTCCAGTTTCATCTGCCGGAGAAGATTGTACACGGCATCGGTCTTCGCACCGTCTGCGCCCGAAATACCGTAGTCGTTGTAGAAGAGCACCGCCTGCGGATCCGCCTCATGAGCCCATCGAAACGCCTGCTCAATGTAACCGTATGGCGGCAGATCCGGATGCAGCTTCTTCCACGCGTCGAGCCAGAATGTTCCCCGAAGCGACGCAGAGACTGATGCGGTGTCCGGGTTGTCGGCGACAGCCTCGTTGACCACATCCCAGAACGCGATGCGACCGCGATAGTGCCCGACGACGGTGAATATGTGTGCGCGAAGCGCCTGAAACATCTGCGCCGGGGAGAGCTGCCCGCTCTGCCAGTCGGACTTGATCCATCCTGCCTGCTGGTGCCACACGAGATTGTGTCCCCGGATCTGCATGTGATGAGCGGTTGCGAAGTTCACGATTGCATCCGCATCGGCGAAATCGTAGACACGCACCGCGGGCTCGATGATGTCGAACTTCATGGCATTCTCGGCAACAAGCAGATCATACTCCCGCGCAAGCGTTGCCGCGTACCGTGGTTCGGTCCGCAGTGCATGCGGATCTACCGCCGCACCAATCAGGATGTGCCGCGCTGCCGCGAGCGACCGGAGCGGCGTATCAGGTGCTCCGGCACTCTCCGGCGCCGCGGTCCGGCACGAGAGCAGGATGATGAACGGGAGCATCAGCGCAAAGGCTCTCATGCCGAATCCGTTGGGCCTACCCAAGCGTTGAGTGGACCAGGTCAAGAAGCGATATCTCCGATGTGGCGACCGCTCTTATCCTCACCGAGAAATCAATTGTTTGCGCCGAGAGTCGGTATGCCGGCAGCAGTTCCGGGCCGCAGCTGTTGGATCCCATTCCGCTCATGCTCTGGTCCAGATGCACGATGGTCTCGGTCCGCTTCTTCGGGGCAAGCTCATGCGGATGGGCCGACGACGCAATGTCTTCCGGAGTGTAGTGTGACGCGTTGAAGGAGAAATCTTCCATGCCGATGAACAGCAATCCTTCGCCCATTCTGTTGGCAACAGATGCCCACTCGGTTGCGTAGTGGCTTCCGTTCTCCTGCGGCTTCAGATACTCCTCATGCATTGCATCGACTGTGGTCCGGTATCGGCTCTTGCGTGTGCTGCGGCGTTTGTCGACGTAGCTCTCGTGGGGCCCGAACCCGAAGTAATCGACAGACTCGCTTCCTTCAGGCAGGGTCAGGCGAAGGCCGAACCGCGGCAGGAACGGCAGCCCCTCGCGAACCACAACCCTGGTTGCGAGCACGATGTCTCCGCTCGGATGGACGGTCCACACTGCTTCGCCGCGCAGCACCGGTCTGCGAATGTAACCGCCAAGCGAATAGGCTACCCTGAAGATGACCGTCCCGTCGGCTGCATCCTCTTCCTTCACTTCGTAGGTGTGCATATCCAGACGATCGTATCCTTCGGCCATCCACTCGTGCTGGACGTTGCGATCGTTGTCGGTCGGAGCGCGCCAGACGGTGAACCGGGGAGCCGCGGAGAAGAGTTCGCGGCCCCGAAAACTGAGGCTCGTGAAGGTCCCCCGTTCCGTGTCGAATGTGCAGCTGAAATCCTGACCGTGAATCGTGGTCGAACCCGCCGAGCGGGTCCGCACCAGCGGACGGTTGCCCGAGTTCAGGACAGGTTGCGTCCGCACCTTCTCGACCGGCAGTTCGAACTGATCGAATCCAACCTCGTGACCCGCCTTTGCCCACGGTGTATCGCTCAGGAGCACGTAGGAAAGCGTGAGCAGGTAGCGTCCGCTGCTTCGCGCCGGGACCTTGTCCGAACAGGGAATAATTACCGTGCCCGAG
>Ga0307376_10003667_pt1 | contig 14315 bp, 17 predicted proteins | sample TR2MG_FD_202536 | JGI IMG/M metagenome (GOLD analysis project Ga0307376, IMG submission 202536) | Soil microbial communities from Risofladan, Vaasa, Finland - TR-2 | ecosystem: Environmental > Terrestrial > Soil > Coastal area > Acid sulfate soil | place: Finland: Risofladan, Vaasa | collected...
GGCGAGATCACGGTCATCGTCACGGCCGAGGGCCAGCTCTTCGTCAACGAGCAGTCGACCCCGGCCGAGCACCTCACCCAGGCCCTCCTCGACGCCGCCCGCGAGATCCAGACCGAGCAGAAGATCGTCGTCGTCCGCGGCGATACCGAGGCCGCCTACGGCCAAATCATCTGGATCATGGACAGTGCCCGGCTCGTGGGGCTTCGAAACGTCTCCCTCGCCACCGAGCGCCCGGAGGGGGAGGTGGGAACGAGCTGACATGCAGGCGCCACAGCTTCTCCAGTACGGCCGATCACGGGGAGTCCTCGACCACGTTTTCCTCGCCGCCCTGCTGCTGTCCGTCGTCTTGCACGGCGGCACCCTCTATGCTGTGCACCGCTGGGGCGACTGCTTCTGCCACGTCGGCCAGGTCGTCTGCCCGAAGCTCGGCCAGGACTGCGAGCCTCGCGTCAATGTGAAGCTCGTCGACGACCACCCGAGGGCGAAGCCACCTCCGCCGACCCCGAAGCCAAAGCCCACACCGGAGCCTGCGGTGATCGTCGAGAAGCCTAGGCCGGACAAGCCCCCGGCCGCCCCGAAGGCGGGGAAAGTGGTGCTGCCGGACGAAGCGTTCGAGCTGGCACCTCGCCCGCAGTCTGGGATCACGCTCGACCGCCCGGCACTCTCGGAAGACGTTGTGGTCAGAGAGTCGGAGGTAGATGCCGCCATCATCGTCTCCGGTGAAATCTTCGGGCGTGCGCATGAGCTGACCCCTGGTGAAGCCGGCGCGTTCGGGCTCGGAGGCACCGGCACGGCCGTGGGCGTCGGCCCCTTCGGCACGGAAGAAGAGGGCGGTGGCATGGCCGAGGCCGTCGAGTCCCCCGCCCCCGTGTCCAAGCCAGAGCCTCCGCCAAAGCCCAGAGGCCCCTCCCGCCCGCCGCGCGTGCTCGACTGGACCGACCCGCCCTATCCGGAACAGGCGCGGCAGCAGGGGATCGAGGGCACGGTCGTGCTGAAGCTCACGGTCGGCATCGACGGGAGCGCCCGCAATGTCACCGTCTTCCGCTCCGCCGGCCACGCCGCGCTCGACCAGGCCGCCATCGCCCATGTCAGGAAGACGCGGTTTTCACCGGCGCTCAGGGACGGCGATGCCGTCGCCGCAGCCATCACCTTTCGGGTGAGATTCCGCCTCGTGAACACGTGAGCCGATGACACCACCACCAGACACAGGAGCCGCCGCGCTGGCCGCAGAGCATCCCTGCTACACGGAGACCGCGCGCCTCCATCATGGGCGGGTGCATCTGGCTGTCGCCCCGCGCTGCAACCTCGGATGCCGATACTGCGAGCGAGTTGTTGGCGCCAAGGCCGACTCCGCCGCCGGCCCCGGCACAGCCGCCCGCGTGCTGACCCCCGCTGAGGCAGTCGCCCGCGTCGACGAGGTCCACGCGAAGGGATGGCTGCGCGTGGTCGGCATCGCCGGCCCCGGCGAGCCCCTCGCCAATCCGGCCACGCTGGAGACCTTGCGCCTCATCCATGAAGCCCACCCCGATCTCCTCCTCTGCCTGAGCACGAACGGACTGAACCTTGAGTCCGCGCTGCCGGAGCTGCTGGATGCCGGCGTCGACTCCCTCACCGTCACCATCAACACCACCCACCCGGAGACCGCGGCCCGGCTGTACGACTGGGCGGTGATCGGAGGCGATCGTTTCGTCGGCCCCAGCGCCGCCCCCGAGGTCCTCGCGCGCCAGTGGCGCGGTCTCGCCGCGGCGGTCCGCGCCGGACTCCTGGTCAAGGTGAACTCGGTACTCATACCGCGCATCACTGACACCGACGTCGAAACCGTCGCCCTGCGAGCCGGCGCCATCGGAGCCCACCGCCACAACATCATGCCACTTATCCCCCGCGGCCGGATGCGCGACCGGCGTGCGCCCACCCCCGATGAACTGGAACAGGCCCGCAACCAATGCGAGCGCTGGCTGTCTCAGTTCCGCGCCTGCACCCAGTGCCGCGCCGATGCCATCGTTCCCCCGCTGGGAGCGAAAGGACACGTCCCGTGCGGCGCCTGCGGCTGACATCCCGCCGTCCCAAGCCGAGACCCGACAGCATCTCCCGCCGCGACTTCCTGCGGCTGACTGCCGGCGGCGCGGCCGCGTCGCTCCTCGCGGGCTGCAGTCTCTCCTCCCGCGGGCACCGGTCCGAGCTTCTCGTCTGGTCCTGCGGCGGCAACTACGACTTCCTGCTCGAGTTCAACGAGCGCTTCGAGCAGCTCGCGGGCTGCCGCATCACCTACTCCTCCGCACCCGTCGAACACCTCATCTCCGTGCTCGCCTCCCGCCCCCGCGGCGTGGACGTCCTCGTCGGTCGCTCCGGCCCCGGGTGGTCCGATCTCCAGCAGCGCGGCCGTCTCGCCAGCAAGCCCGAGGTCTTCGCGCTCGACCCCTACGTCATTATCGTCCCCCCCGGCAACCCCGCCGGCGTCCGCGGCCTCGCGGACCTGAAGCGGCCGGATGTGAAGACCGTCTACGCACCCACCTCCTCCGGACCCTCCGGCAAGGTCGTTCAGTTCATCCTCGAAGCGGCCGACGAAGTCGTCGAGCCCGGAATCTGGGAGGGCTACGTCCGGAATGCCATCGAAGCACACGATTGCGGCTGGAAAGTGTTCCCCGCCATCATCGAAGGCCGCGCTCATGCCAGCGTCACCCGTCTCAGCATGACCACCGTGAAGGAGACCAAGGGGAAGGTCGACGTGATCCCCATCCCCGTCGAAGTCATGGCGGCCATGGAGGAGGGGCACGGCGCCATCCCTCAGCGCTGCGCCCTGATCGCGGATGGCAAGAGCCCGGAACTTGCCGGTCGCTACACTCGGGATCTCCGGGGCGAGCTGGGGCTGAACCTCTCCGCCAAGCATGGGTACATCCACCGGCTTTCCACCGAAGCGAAATCCTATCAGCCTCTGTTTCAGATGCGCGCCACGAAAGGCCCCGGCCCGACACCACCGCCAGGAAGGAGCGCAGACCAGTGATGACCTCGTGCACGAAACCGGCACTCGTGTCCGCCGCGTTCACCGGGCTCTTCCTCTTCTCGTGCTGCCATACCGCCTTCGCCGGGAAGCTGACGCCCAAATCCATTCCCATCCAGATCCGCCTCGCCGAGGAGATGGCCGCGAACGAGGACTGGGAGGAGGCCGCCCGTCGCTGGCTCGACGTCCTTTACTACTTCGGGCCATCCGACCAGGAAGCGCGCGCCGAGTTCGAACTCGGGCGCCTCGCGCTCCACCGCGGTCGCTCCGACCTCGCCGTCGTCCAGTGGGAGAAGACAGTCGCACGCCACCCCGACAGCGTCTGGGCCGAGCGCGCGGCGAACGCCCTCAAGCTGCTCGGAAAAGAGCCTCCGCCGCCAGTGGAGACAGCCGAGCCGTGCATTACGGAAGACACGCCGGCCGACGAAAGGCAGTTCCTCGTCGCCGAGGGCTGTCTCTCCCAGGGGCTCTATACCTTCGCCATTCGAGACTTCCTCAAAGTGACGAACATCGACCCCGATAGTCCCCGCGCCGCCGAGGCGCGCTTTCGCGTCGGCACCTGCCAGGCCATGCTGGGCCGCCCGGACTTGGCCATCGAGCAGTGGCAGCGCGTCATCTCCGAGCACTCCGATTCGCCGTACGCGCGCACGGCCCACAACGGTATCTCCGCCTGGCGCGCCGTCCTCGAAATCGGCGGCCTCCAGGGCGACGGCTCAGTTGTCGATCCCGGCGGACCCTGGCGGCCCTTCCGCTCCCGCGGCTCGGCTGTCGACCGCGGTCTCAGCTATGCCGAAGACCTCTACGAGAACGCCAACACCGAATACGCGCTCCAGGAGTACGCCAAGGTCCTTTGCGACATCTACACGCCGAATGGCGGCGAGAACCCATACAAGGACTACGCCCGCTACCGCATGGGCGTCTGCGCCTACCGTCTCGGCAGCCCCGATGCAGCCGCCCGTCAGTGGCGTCGCATTCTCGCCGACTGCCCTGACAGTCCGTGGGCGCAACAGGCAAACCGGGCGCTGGCCACCGTTGGCTTGACCGATGCCTTCTCATCCGACGCCGGCCGCCCTGCCCCCGCAGTGCCGGACCTCCTTCCCTCGCCCCTCGTTCAGCGCTACCACCTCGCGGCCCAGCTCTTGGACTGCGAGCTCCCCCTCGTGGCCAGCAAGGAGTATCTCAAGATTATCCACGTCCTCACCGCAAGCCAATCCAATCCCTTCCAGGCGGAGGCATCCTACCGCCTGGGTGAATGTCACCATCTGCGAGGCCGTCCCGACCTCGCCCTTGCTGTCTGGCAAGAGACGACCGAGATCTATCCCGAATCCGAGTGGGCTGAGAAGGCCCGCGCCGCCATCGAGCAAACGCGCCGGCGCGAGTCCGTCCTGTCTCAGAGCCATCCGACTTCCCAGGACTAGACCGTGACCGAAACGCAGCCCAGGAAGAAGCGCATCGGCCCCCTCCGCCAAGTCGTCCAGCTCGGCGCCCTCGCGGTCACCGGCGAGTGGCTCTTCATCGGCGCCCTCCGCTGCCCCTATGGCATCCCCTTCATGTCGTGTACCCACTGCCCCATGCGGGTCTGTCCGGGGACGTGGCTCCAGCCCTGGGTCATCGGCTTCCTGGTCATCTCCAGCGTCCTGGGCGGGCGCGTCTTCTGCGGCTGGGCCTGTCCCATGGGCACGGTCCAGGATCTGCTCGGGCGCCTCCCCAAGCTCCGCGCTCTCAGCCAGCCGCGCTTCGGGCGCACCGATTGCTGGCTCAAGGGGCTCAAGTACGTGGTGCTCGCAGTCACGATCCTGGGTTTCTACGCGCTCAACCGGCGCTTCGCCGTTCCCGTGCGCGCGCACGCCGACTGGAGCCTCGACGCCGTTCGCGTGAGCTGGCTCACCTACGACATCTACTCGCAGATCCGTGTCGTGCTCATCCTCGCAGGCGTCGCCCTCGCGGTCGTGCTCTCTCGTGCCTGGTGCCGCTACCTCTGCCCCCTCGGCGCGCTCCTCACCCTCGGTAATCGCCTCAGCCTCTTCCGCCTCCGACGAGACCCCGGCAAGTGCGTCGGCTGCAACAAGTACCCGCGGGAATGCCGTACCTACACCACCCCCGGCACTGCCGACTGTGTCCTCTGCGGAGACTGCGTCGAGGGCTGTCCAAGTCGCAGCATCTCCTTCAGCCTCCGCAGTCCAGGCAAGGAGGAATGCGCCCTGCCCTACATGGATGGTCCAGTGCATATGTGCTGACGCCAGGTTCCGGGGGATTGACACGCGCGCTATGTGTGGTATACTGTATATGCAAGATACAGGTAAAGCCTATGCGACAAGGACGAGGACACGGACGAAATCACAGAGAGCAACTGGGTGGCAAGCCCTGCAGCTGCGAGATGGGGAACCTGTACCGGTTCACCGAGCCCATCGTGCTGCTGGTCCTTGCCCGCCTGGACACAGCCCACGGCTATCAGATCGCGGCCGAGGCGGAGCCATGGGCGGTGACTCACGCAGGCCTCGACGGGGCCGCCATCTACCGCGCCCTGCGCCGCCTCGAGGCAACCGGCTGCGTCACGTCCGGCTGGGACACCAGTGGCGGCGGGCCCGCCCGCAGGCTCTATACCCTCACGGATCGGGGCCGCGAGCACCTGGGCGAATGGGCGGACGTCATGGAGCGTATCTTTGCCTCTGTCGAGGTGCTGACCCGCGAGAGCCGCAAGCTCCTGAAGGGGCAGAAACGCACGAAGACCGCTAACCCGGCGGCCGGCTGACGGATTCCAAGGAAGATGCCGAGTGGCGCAAGGAGTTCTTGTTATGATTAGATGTAATTTACAGCTAGCAGATAGCAGCACTACAAGAGAGGTAGATGCACGTGTCTCAATCGGCCCAACTTCGGCCCGACGATAGAGATCTGTCCCGGTATCTCCCTGCTGAGAGCCGTTGTATCGGGATCGTCAGCGGCAAAGGAGGTGTGGGGAAGTCGCTGGTGACCGCTCTGCTCGCGAGCGCGTTCGCCAAGGAGGGCAACGCGGTCGGAATCCTCGATGCCGATCTCACAGGCCCCAGCATCCCCCGGATGTTCGGTCTGCGTCGCACCTCCCAGCACCAGGACGACCCCGGGAAAATCACTCCCGGTCGCACGGAGGTTCTCGGGATCCGCGTCATATCCCTCAATCTTCTGATGGACAACGAGGATGATCCGGTCATCTGGCGCGGCCCGCTCATCGCGAAGACAGTAGAGCAGTTCGTGACGGACGTGGACTGGGACGGTATCCGTTATCTCTTCGTAGATCTGCCGCCCGGCACCTCAGACGTGCCGCTCACCGTGATGCAGCGCCTTCCGCTCGACGGGCTCATCGTCGTCTCGTCCCCGCAGGACTTGGTCGCGATGATCGTCCGGAAAGCGATCAAGATGGCCCGGATGCTCCAGGTGCCAGTCCTCGGTCTCGTGGAGAACATGACGCACATCGTGTGCCCCACATGCGGCGAGCGGATCGACCCGTTCGGCCGCAACGCCCACCTGGCGGAGGCACAGAACCTGCGTCTATTGGCCCAGATCCCCATAGATCCTGCGTTGGCGGCTTTGTGTGACAGCGGTCGCATCGAAGCCTACACGCGCAATCCCTTTCGGGAACTCATCCCCACCTTGAACGACTTGCTGAATGCCCCAGGAGTTCCTCATGCTTGAGTCCCTGGAGACAGTGCGGATTGCGATTCTCGCTGACAACCTCGTCACGGACGGCAAGGGCTGTCTCGGCGAGCATGGTCTCTCCCTGTTCGTCGAAGCCGACGGTGCGTGCTTCCTCTTCGATGTCGGTCAATCCGGCATCGCCGTGGGCAATGCCGCGCGGCTCGGCTGCGACCTGAGTTCCGCAGAGACCGTTGTCGTGAGCCATGGGCACTACGACCATGCCGGAGCATTGCCGATGCTGCTCCAGGCCTTCGGACCGAGAAAGCTCCTCGCCCACCCCGACCTCTTCACCCCGAAGTACGTGCGTCGCCGGGGCCGTGGGCCTCGAGCCATCGGCCTTCCCTTCTCCGCGGCCGACCTGGCCGCGCTGGGGGCGGAGGCGCACTTCTCCCTCTCCACCGAGGCCCAGCCGATCTGCCCCGGCGCGAGCACCACAGGGGTGATCCCACAGACGGACGACTTCGAAGCGATACCCTCTCACTTCGCAATCCAGACAAGCCGCGGGCTTCGGCGCGACGACTTCGCCCACGAACAGGCCGCCCTGCTTCGCACTTCGCGAGGCCTTGTCGTCCTCGTCGGCTGCTCCCACCGCGGCGTCGTCAACACGATCCGTCGCGCCATGGACCTCACCGGCATCGATCGAGTTGCCGCCGTGGTTGGCGGCCTCCACCTCGGCGCGGCGCCCGACGATCAGGTATCCGCCACTATCGAGGAGCTCCGCCGACTCAACATCGCCCATGTCGTCGCCTGCCACTGCACCGGTTTCGGGCCCAGCGCCAAGCTGGCCGCCGCGCTCGGAGACGCCTTCCGCCCCGGCGGCGTCGGCTTCAGCCTGACTCTATGACGGAGGGAAACGAATGCGAATCGCCATCTCAACCGACGGAAACATGGTCGCCCCTCACTTCGGGCGATGTGAAGCGTACACGCTCGTCAACATCGACGAAGGCAAGGTCACACGCCAGGACCGCCTATCGAATCCGGGCCACGAGCCGGGATTCCTGCCGGCCTACCTCGCCGAGCGCGACGTCACCTGCATCGTCGCCGGAGGCATGGGGCCACGCGCCAAGATGCTCTTCGACGAGAAGGGGATAGAGACCGTCGTCGGCGTCTCGGGCACGCTTGACGAGACGATCGAGGCCCTCCGTCGCGGCGAACTGCGCGGCGGCGAGAGCCTCTGCGACCACTGATGTGTGACTTCTCTCGGCTGGGCGCATACCCGGCCCTAGAACAGACGCATCCTGAAAGGAGGATGAACGATGCCACGTGGTGATGGAACCGGCCCAGCTGGTATGGGCCCAATGACCGGACGTGCAGCCGGCTACTGTGCCGGCTATGGAGTGCCGGGATTTGCCAACCCGGTTGGCGGTCGCGGCCTGGGCATGGCCTGGGGGCGCGGCGGCGGTCGGGGTATGGCAATGGCCTGGGGGCGCGGCTGGGGCCGCGGCCCGGGAGGCGGGTGGGGCTTCGCGCCGGCCCCGTTTCCAGGCGCCTACGCAGCCCCTGAGCCTACGTCCGAGGAAGAGCTCTCAGCGCTCCGCAGCCAAGCTGACTGGCTGAAGCAGCAGACGGATGCCATAGACGCGCGCATCCGCGAGCTGCAGAACGCCAAGGAATGACGTGACGCCCGCACGTACAGACCGGGGAGCGGCCGGACTCCGCTGGGAGAGTTCCAGCGGTGGGCCCTCAGCCTCCTTGACCGGAAACGACGGTCGCTCCCCGGCGCTTCAACCAGAGAAAGGAGCATGCCGTGAAGATCGCCATTACCAGTTCCGGCCCGACGCTGGACTCCCAAATCGATCCGCGTTTCGGCCGCGCCCAGTACCTTCTGATCGTCGATACTGATAGCCTCGATCTCGAGGCCATCGAGAACCCGAACGTCGCCGCCGGCGGTGGCGCCGGCATCCAGACCGCCCAGATGGTCGTCGGCAAAGGAGCCAAGGCCATCCTCACAGGCAACTGCGGACCCAACGCGTTCCGTACCCTCAGCGCCGCCGATATCCAAGTCTACACCAATCTGTCCGGCACCGTGAGAGATGCCCTCCAATCCTTCAAGCAGGGCGAACTCGCGCCTATTGCCGATCCCTCCGTGCCGAGCCATTTCGGCGTCGGCGCTGGCGGCTCCGAAAAACCGGGCGGAGTTGGTCGCTGAGAGCGGCGGGAAACTGCCCCAGACAGGAGGTGAGATAGCATGCCACGAGGAGATGGCACTGGACCGACAGGTCAGGGACCGGGCACCGGTCGCGGGTTAGGTCGTAGCCGAGCTGGTGGCGGGCGCGGCCGCGGAGGCGGCTTTGCGGCCGGCCCGGGCGGCAATTGCGTTTGTCCCGGTTGTGGCCACATCAGCGCCCACCAGGTCGGCGTCCCCTGCAACCAGCAGAAATGTCCCAAGTGCGGCCAGCCCATGACCAGGGGTCGCTGACCCTGGCCCCAAGAAGCAGAGAGAGCAGCGAAAACACGATCCCGACTGAAACCGGACCAGAAGACCCATGTCCAAGACAATCGCCTTGAACCCAATCGGTCGCGTCGCCTGCCACGGCGACGAATCCGCCATAGAAGTAATGCCTGAGTTCGCCGATGCTCTCGAGGGGGTCGAAGATCAGGAATACCTCTGGGTGCTCTTCTGGATGCACCAGCTATCGCCGGAGAATAGGCGGCGCCTGCGCACCCATCCGATGGGGGACCGATCTCGGACCAGGCGTGGCGTCTTCGCGCTTCACAGCCCCTGCCGCCCCAACCCTATCGGCATGACGCGCGTCCGGCTCCTGTCGCGCGGCGGGAATCGCCTGACCGTCGCGGACCTCGACGCCCTCGACGGCAGCCCCGTCCTAGACATCAAGTCTGGATGAAGAGCAAAGGGATGACCCTATGAGAATCGCAGTCGCAAGCGGCAAAGGTGGCACCGGCAAAACCACGGTCGCCATCGCCCTCGCTCTCTCGCTTCCCGACGCCCAGCTCGTGGACGCCGACGCCGAAGAGCCCAACTGCCACCTCTTTCTCTCCCCCACCATCTACGAGACCGTCCCCGTCCACATGATGGTCCCCGAGATAGACCTGGAGGCCTGCACCTTCTGCGGCAAGTGCGCCGAGTTCTGCCGCTTCAACGCTCTCGCCGTCATCAAAGAGAAGGTGCTCGTCTTTCCCGAACTCTGCCACGGTTGCGGGGGCTGCGCCTATGTATGCCCCGAGAAGGCCGTCAGGAAAAGAGACCGCCGCCTCGGCGAGGTCGAGATCGGTGAGGCCCGCGGTCACCGCTTCATCCAAGGCCGGCTCAAGCCAGGCGAGCCCTCTGCCGTTCGCATCGTCAGGGAGGAGATCGCTCGCCTCGACCCCGAGGCACACGCAGTTATCGACGCCCCGCCCGGCACCGCCTGTGCCGTACAGGAGACCGTCGGCGCCGCCGACTTCTGCCTCCTCGTCACCGAGCCCACCCCCTTCGGCCTCCACGACCTTTGCATGGCGATGGACCTCGCCGCCGAGCTCGACATCCCCGCCGCCGTCATCATCAATCGCAGCAGCCGGCGGGATTCGCTTATCGAGGACGAGTGCAACGCCCGCGGCATCCCGGTCCTGCTCAAGATCCCCTTCGACCGCCGCATCGCCGAGGCCTATTCCCGGGGCGAGCCCCTCACGGATGCCTTCCCCGAGTACGCTGGGGAACTCCGGCGCGTCTGGGATACCGTTGGCAAGGAGGTGCAAGCGTGAAGGAGCTTCTCGTCATCAGCGGAAAGGGCGGTACCGGAAAGACCACCGTCGTCGGGTCCTTCGCGGCCCTCGCCAACTCCAAGGTGCTCACCGACGCCGACGTCGATGCCCCGAACCTGCATCTCCTCCTCTCCCCCAAACAGCTCGAAGACCGGCCGTATTCCGGCGCGGAGCTCGCCATCGTGGACAGAGACGCCTGCACCGAATGCGGCCGCTGCACCGAGGTCTGCGAGTTCCTCGCCATTCGCGCCGGCCTCGTCGATCCCCGCCGCTGCGAGGGCTGCGCCACCTGCAGCATCGTCTGCCCGGAAAACGCCATCACCATGCAGCCCCAGACTACCGGCCGCCTCTACTTCAGCGACACGCGCTTCGGGCTGCTCGTCCACGCGCGACTCCTCGCCGGCGCCGAAGCCTCCGGCAAGCTCGTCACCGAAGTTCGACAGGCCGCTCGCACCGCCGCCGAACAGCGCGGCCTCGACCTCATCCTCACCGATGGCTCCCCCGGCATCGGCTGTCCCGTCATCGCCTCCCTCTCCGGCGTGGACGCGGCCCTCGTCATCACCGAGCCCACCCCCTCCGGGCTCCACGATCTCGATCGAATCCTCCAGCTCGCCGCCCACTTCCGCGTGCCCACCGCCGTCTCCGTCAATAAGTGGGACATCAACCCCGACGTGACCCGCGATATCGAGCATCTGGCCGCCGGTTTCGGCGCCTCGACCCTCACGCGCCTGCCCTTCGACGAAGCCGTCGCGGAGGCGACGGCCGAAGCCGTCCCCATCGTTGAATGGAACGAGGGCGAGGCGGCGAAGGCAATTCGCGCGCTGTGGAACGATGTCGCTTCCTGGGGATCTCTCGTATGAGCGAGAACCGCACACAGCCGCTGCTCGAAAGCGCCCGGCGCGAGTTCGCCCGGCTCGCCGAGGCGCGCGGCCTGCTGGACACCCGCATCAGCATCACCGCCCGCACCCTCTCCACCGAGGAGGCCATCGGCACGCCCGTCTACGATGATCTCCCCATCCTCCGCGGCAAGGAGGTCATGATCGAGGCCGAGTTCCAGGGCGCCAAGGGCCACGCCTTCACCAGCGCCCCCTCCTCGTGGGAAGGGTCCGTCCGCGATCTCCTCTCGCTCACCCTCGACACGAACCAGCAGCGCGCGCTACTCACCGCCGCCATGAACGCCGTCCTTCGCTCGCTCGATCTCGTGGATCGCACCATCCACTGCCACAGCGAAGACATAGAGCGCTGCGGGAATCGCATGGCGGCCGACCTGCGCCGCGAGTATGGCCCCATCAGCGTCGGCATCGTCGGCTACCAGCCCGGCCTCGTCGCCGGCCTCGCCAAGCACTTCGGCCCCGCCAACGTCCGCGTCGTCGACCTCCTCGAAGAGAACATCGGCCGCCGCGTCGGCGGCGTCGAGATCTGGGACGGCCTCACCCGCGCCGAAGACCTTGTCCGCGAGAGCGACCTCGTTCTCGCCACCGGCAGCACCGTCGCCAACGGCACCGTGGACGGCCTCCTCCACCTCGCCCGCAAGCACGATACACCTCTCCTCCTCTACGGCGTCACCGCCGCCGCTGTCTGCCACCTCTGTCGCCTCCCGCGCCGCTGCCTCCTCGCCGCGTGACGCAGACGCCTGCGCCGTCTTGACGACACCGCACCGACCCAGTATAATCAGAACTGGGTGTAACCTACACTGTCTTCGAGTGAGCATCCGGATGACGCCCAGGCAGAGTCGCTGAGTTGAAGAGACCACGATCCAAGCGTGCGCCTGGTATAGATAGGCCCTGGCTCGCCCTCCTGCCGCTCTTGCCCTGGGCGCTCTTGATGGGCGGCGGCGGCGTCCACAACCACGCCCTCGCCGAGACCGGCCATCAGGCCGCCGCCGACTCCTCCTGCCCGCCCGGAGCGCCGGGGTTCCATCAGGACAGGGCCGCCTCACCTGACGCCCCTTGCATCGCCTGCCTCTGGCAGCTCCAATCGGGCGCCGCCTCACACATCTCGTCCAATACCCCGGCGGAGCCTGTTGCCCCCTTCCGCGCCCCCGCGTGCAAGGGCCACCCGCGCGAGGCGGAAACCCTCAGCTTCGACCCCCGCGCGCCGCCGCTCTCCTGACTCCCCTCCCGCCTCTCGCAACTCACACCGCGCGCTGACGCGCGCGTCCCTGCCTACGTCCATTCATCCAGGAGGGAGCAATCATGCCTCGTCTCGTCGTGCTGTTGTTGTGTGTTTCACTGATCTGTACTTCCGCCGTCCTCACACCCGCGCGTGCGGAGTCCGCGACGCCGACCGTCGCCGATCTCCAGCGGCAACTCGCCGAGATGCAGTCTCGCCTCGACCAACTCGAAGCCGGCGAAGCTCAACCAGCCCCCGCTGGGGAAGAGGGCCTCTCCGACCTGCGCGCGGCCGCCGAGACCGCCGCCGAGGCCCAGGGGGTTCCCCCGGAGAGCAGTGAAGAGCCGAGCTTCACCTCCGGCGCCCTCGGCCTCCAGGCCCTCAACCCCGAGATCAGCGTCGCCGGGGACATTCTCACGACCTATCGGAGCGGCGACGACATCGACCGGCCCTTCGACTTCAACTTCCGCACCCTGGAGCTCGCCTTCGACTCCTACCTCGACCCCTACTCCCGCATGAAGGCCATCGTCGAGTTCAGCCCCGACGAGACCGAGTTCGGCGAGGGCTACTACACCCGCTACGGCTGGCTCCCCGACCTCAACGTCACCATCGGGAAGTTCCGCCAGCAGTTCGGCGTCATCAACCGCTGGCACAAGCACGCCCTCGATCAGGTCGACTTCCCTCTGCCCCTCCGGCAGATCTTCGGCCCTGGCGGCCTCAACCAGATCGGCGCCTCACTCGATTGGCAGCTTCCCCCGCTCGGAGAGGCCGCCCAGGAGCTCACACTCCAGGTCACCAACGGCGAGAACGCCCTCCTCTTCGGGAAGAACTCCCGCAACATGCCTTCCGTTCTGGCCCACTACAGGAACTACCGCGACCTGGACAAGGACACCTATCTCGAATGGGGCCTCACCGGCCTGAGCGGACGCAACGATACCTGGGATGTTCTCAGCGCTGAAGAGGTCATCCCCGAGCGACGCGACCTCTCGACCACCGTCCTGGGCGCTGACCTCACCCTGCTGTGGGAGCCCACCGACCGGATGCGCTATCGAAACTGGACCTGGCGATCCGAGGCCTACCTCCTCAACAAGGAGATCCTCGCGCCCGACGGCTCCGGTGAAGACACGCTTCGCTCCTGGGGCGCCTACACATCGTTCCAGAGGAAGCTCGACCGGACGCTCGATGCCGGCCTTCGCCTCGATTACTACGAGCCCGACGTCAAGGCCTACGCCGACCTCCCAGGCCTCTCCCTCGCACCGCTCGCCGTCACCGCTCCCGGCGCCCACCAGTGGCTCTTCGCCCCCTACCTCACCTGGTACCAGAGCCCGTGGGTCCACTGGCACCTGGAGTACAACCACCTCGCCGGCCACGACATGGGACCCGAGGAAGACTCCCTCTATCTCCAGTGCATCTTCGCCGCCGGCCCCCACAAGCACGAGCGCTACTGATGGCGCTATCCCACGGACCCCTTCGAATCCACGAGAGGAGTACATGATGAAACGGATCTCGCTCTTCCTGAGCTTGGCGATACTGACCTGCCTGGGCGCGCCGGCGCTCGCCGCGCCCCTGCGCGTGGTCACCACCCTTCCCGACTACGCCTCCCTCGCGAAAGAAATCGGCGGCGACCGCGTCACCGTCACCGCTATCGTCCGCGGCGATCAGGACGCCCACTTCATCCGCCCCAAGCCCAGCTTCGCCACCATGGTGCGGAACGCCGATGTTCTCATCGACACCGGCCTCGACCTGGAGACCTGGATCACCACCGTCGTCGATAAGTCCGGCAACACCCGCGTCCGCAGCGGCCAGCCCGGCTACGTCGCCGCCGCTCAGG
>Ga0307376_10003671_pt1 | contig 14306 bp, 40 predicted proteins | sample TR2MG_FD_202536 | JGI IMG/M metagenome (GOLD analysis project Ga0307376, IMG submission 202536) | Soil microbial communities from Risofladan, Vaasa, Finland - TR-2 | ecosystem: Environmental > Terrestrial > Soil > Coastal area > Acid sulfate soil | place: Finland: Risofladan, Vaasa | collected...
CCAAGAAGCTGGTCATCGATCACATTTACCGCGGCTCCCTCATTGACACCCGCTCCATCCTCGGCAAGATGGTTTCCGATCGCCTGATGTTCCTAGCCCAGCTCGAGGATGATGGGTCTGGTCTCCTCCAGGAGATCCAAGAGGAGCGGGGTCGTTTCCAGGCGGGGGTTGCGAGCGTCATCAATGAGATCACTCAGCCGGCGAAGCTGACCAAGGCGATGAGCAAGAAGGTGGTGCGCTGTTCTCGGTGTGGGAAGAAGCTCAGGTTGTTGTCTGGGGGGATCGTACAGGAGCACGAGGCGGAAGATCTGGCGAGCGCGTCCAGGCACATGTCCTTTCCCGCCTTGGACGACTACTACGAGACGGTGCGGTGTCCGGGAATGTACAAGCCGCCACACAAGGGACGCTGGCCCTGGAAGATCGGAAGAGTTCGATGAGTGACTGCGACAAATGCAAGTGTCACGTCAACGATGATGGTAGCTGCGGCTGCCCGTCCATCGAAGACCATGCTCGGTATGTGGAGCACCTTATGGACGTCATCAAGAGATCTCTCGGCGCGCAGGTGCAAGCACAACAAGCACTACAGCTACTCGATGGGGAGGAGGAAGTTTCGCTGGTCTTGACCCTGCGCCGGCACGCCGAAAGGCGCACGAATGAGGTGTGCGTCGGCGTGCTTCAGGACGGTGCGAAGGAAAGCTTCGAGGCATACCTTGAGCTGCTCGTGAAGTACATGCGCCTCCGTGTTGATGATGTCATCTCGAAACTTCAGGAAGAGGTGCACAAAGCTCCATGAGGAGCGGGACCAGTAGCTCAGCGGTCAGAGCAGTCGACTCATAATCGATCGATCCTCGGTTCGAATCCGAGCTGGTCCATGACAGGAGGAGAGGATGTCCAACTTCACGAGAGTCGAGTTAGTGGTCAAGGTCACCTACGGAGATGGGGATCACCATACCCAGCACTTCGAGATGGATCCTGACGAGTTTGCGATAACCCAAGATCGACCATTGGTGCGAGAGTACGATTACCTCGCTCTGCACACGAATCTAGCGCCATGTTACCCCAAGAGCCCCATCAAGCTGACAATCGCAGGACGGTTCAAGCGCACCCACTCCGTTGTGGGGTCGAAAGGAAAGAACGGCATGAAGAAGTTCTACATCGTCAAGAAGGTGCCCGAGGGTGACTACTGCAAGGGCGACGACAACAAATGCTACGACAGGACAGGGGCCTTCGATAGGGCTAAGAGCCTGGTAGCCAGAGACCGAGGACGGTTCGTGGTGATGGAGGCCGTCGCCGCCTTCGGCCCGGCCTGTGACGTCGTGGAGATCCCTCTCGAGGAGTAGCCGATGCCAATCTGTCGCGAGTGTCATGAACCGAGTGGATACCACGCAGGCAACTGCCCCAACACTCCCGACGTGGTGTGTGAGCACGAGCCTGATCTAAAGAGCCTGTCTATGCCAAAGGACATCCACCAAGAACCGGAGATCATAGGTGAGGAAATCGACATCGTCTTAGACGTGACGTGCAAGCACTGTGGGTGCAGTGGCTCCTTCCGTGCATCGGCGTTGCTCGAAAACATCAATTGGTGACCGAGGAATAGAGAAATGGTGAACACGAAGAAGTTGACTGCCGCCTTTCAGAAGGCTGGCTTGGTCCTGGAGATCGTGAAGAAGCCCATGCGCAAGGGCGCCGGCATGGATGAAATCGTTCAGATCGACGTGCATCGTGCGATCAAGGGTGCGTTGCGGGGTGAGCGTTTCCGCATGTTCCTGCCCGAGCACGGGGCTGTGACGGTACGCAACGGCGACGCCAAGCTCAAGCAGGTGGTGGTTATGGTGCAGGAGCTGGAGCGGGAGTTCGAGGAGGAACTCACCTACTCTCGTTGGGGTGGGAACTTCATCGAATGGGTGGCGGACATGCGAAAGATGAGGGGCCAGAAGGTGCTGAAGGTCTTCTCCCCCAACGCCAAGCGGAAAACCGGCAGTGTGTTGGTGCAGCGCAAGACCGAGAACAGCACGCGCTACTTCCTGATGGGTGAGGACGAGCGCCAGCTCTTCATCGCTCAGCTCTCCCGCCCTGCGACCACGGTGGCGGAAGCTCACAAGGCGTTGGGCGCCACGGTGCAGTTCGCCGAGGGCAAGCGTCGGGGCTCGAGCATCGACAGGCAGGGTGAGTGGTTCTTCTTGGAGACCTCCCAGGCTCAGCGGGACCGCATCGACGGGCTCATCGAGAAGAACAAGATCGGCGTGAAGAAGAAGGTATCCATCGGTCAGTTCTTGAACCGGGCTGGTCAGCCGCACCGGGCTGATGAGCTGGTGGTGTTGGGCGGTGAGCAGGTGGCGAACAAGCTGGGGCACGGCTTCTCGGTGCGCCCCACCCAGGTCTACATCCGTGGAGCTGTGAAGCACCCGGACCACAAGACGCAGAAGTTCCACCAGTGGCGTGAGGTGGTGGGCAACAGCGAGGGTGCGACCTCTCAGGGTGGTGCGAGCGGCGTGTTCTGGGTGGACTGATGGACGATAAGGACGAGAAAGACGCATGCAGCAAGTGCGGCCACCTTTTCGACATCGGAGAGCAAAGCTGCCCTAAGTGCAGCTCCATAGAGTGCGAGGCATACAAGCCTTGGATGCGGGGGTGCAACCACAAAGGCAGTTGTTATCACCGCATCGGATGCCCTTGGGGCGGAGGAAGGAACTGATGAAACAGACGGCCTTCATGACTGACTACACTTCCCAGTGTGGAATGAACGCCAACGAGGCCAGCCTGCTCAAGTGGTGGATCCTCAAACGGATCAAGTTTGGGAGTTGCACCGCTGATGACATCTACAAGGAGAGCGAGTGTGGTGATATCGCCATGTACCTCGCTCTTCATGAACTGGTAATCAACAGCCTCATCATCGGGCCAGATCCATATGACCGCGCCGAAGACACGTTCAACCCACATGGTGGGCACACCAAGATGCGCTACAAGCTTGCCGGCAGTGACGCAGCCATCTTCTTCAGTGACGCTGCGATGATGGGCCAAGCCGAATTGTGGAATCCCGACGAATGGGCGGTGCACTGATGCTCGAGGAATACTACGTCAAGGTCTACCCCGATCCAGGAGATGACTTCCTCGACCACAAGCCGATCATGACTTGGCTTTGCCCTGGTTGTGGTCGGCTTGTGGACTGGGAGTTTGGCTGCGCCCACGACAACCCGGAGGAGTCAGCACTGTGTGACGACTGCTGGGTGGAGAGATACGGACATGAAGACCAAAATCGTTCCAGCAAGCGAGCTGTCCACCAAGACTCTCCGGGCCAGTGACTACATCATGAAGCCCCCACGCAATGAGGGAGGTGGGGGCATCAGCACCGAACACACGGTCTGGTGTGGGCGGTGTTGGAGGTGGCACCAAGCCTCATCTGGCACTGTGAGGTGGATGGCAAAGATCGCGCGCAAGGCGGGGTGGGAGGATCGTGCCTACTATGGGTGGTGCTGCCCCGACTGCGTAAAGGAGATCAACGAGGGCAAAGAGACCATCGGCTACAGGACGCCGGGACTATAATGATGGCAGAGCATCCATATGGCACGCTCTCAGCTACGCTCTTCTACAACCACCTCGACTCGTGTACTCAATGCAGGGAGCGTCCGTTCAGCCTCTGCCGCCTGGGCGCGCAGCTTCTCGCCGCAGCAGCCATCACCCACGACGGCCCCGAAGAGCTGAACGCCACAATCCAAAGGATACGAAAGGGGCGTGAGCCCGATGATCCAGTACGTTAACCAGAAGCAACCCAAACTCTACGAGTTCCGTTTCACAGTCAAATTGGCCCCTCCGTACGCCGCTCACATGATCGGCCTCGTTTGGGGCATGACCTCTACTGAAGCCCGGAGGAAGATCAACCGGCACCTCAAGAAGTGCGATGGCAAGTTGACCAACTTTCAGCGCATCGCCTACACCGAGGAGGTCACCGTGTTGGGGAGGTGGGCGCCATGAAACTGTTCCGCTACCTGTGGAACTACATGTGGTGGCCGCATAAACCACGGTGCTACAAGATCCACTGCGGTAAAGAATGTGATGGATGCTAAGGAGATCAAGGGATGACGTGCCCGCACTGTGGCGTTAAATCAAGGTGGTTGATCTGCTGGAGGTCCGGTTGGGATCTTCCGGCGTATCGATACAACGGGGACCAGTTGGACCAGCTCCCTGATGCCACCCTCTACCGACTTCGGTATGCTGAAAAAGAGTGGCTCTGCCATGTGTGTAAAAACTGTGGTGAGACGATTTCGTAGAGGAGACGTCAGAGACGATGAGCATTGATAAAGCCAAAGCTGAAGCAATCCTGGACGCAGCAGCGAAGAAAAAGAGGTCTCCTGTTCTACTTCTTCTTGAAGTGGGGCTCTCTCCCTGGAGATTGCTGGACAGTCTAGGGCGCAGGAACTTCGACGTGAGCATGATCCACGTCCCCGAGAAGGGCTGGGTCGTGGACCTTGGCTACGCCGGCCCTGTGTCTGATGCCGTAGGCGTCGTTGGTAGTCAGGCCAGTGCGAAAGGGTGGGCTGTGGCGCTGTACAAAGCAGCCTGTAAGTACAACACGTCTGTCGGGCGATACCTGGCTGCGTGGAAGAAGGCGCAGAAGGTGAAGAAGACGCGATGAGCCAGGATTTTGATGTTACCGACGACGATGATGATGCTCCCGACGGTGCGCAGGTTGGCGCTCATACCAGGGTGGGCAATCGCTGGGAGCCGCTGCCGAAGGGAACGCGCGTCTCCCTGGATGTGACGTGGCCAAACGGGAAGGTCTCTCGCATGGAGGGGACGCTAGTACTGGTGCTGGACGGCGAGGCATACGTCGAGACAAGCGTTGGGCCTGTCGTCGGACCAGCAGAGTCCGTCGAGGAGGAGGAGTAAATGAGCGTCAATACCCTGTGTAGCCACCACTGGACGGTGACCAGCGAGTGCCCGAAGTGCTTGCGTGAGCGACTAGCAGCAGTCTGTGAGGTGCGCCGCCGGCATCGTGAGTGGTTGGGGATCGCCGCGGCGTTTGGTAAGACGACCAATCCTGTAGCGTTTGGTAAGACGACCAATCCTGTCTCGGAGTTCGCTCGCGCTACTCTAGCCAATCTTGACGCGCTGGAGCGCGAGTTGCTGGGCGAGGATGAGTGGAAGAAGTGGAACGAGACACCATTTCCGTTCGAGGAGAAGTAGATGGGCGCCATGATCGAAGACCTACTGTTCTGTGAACCCGCAATGGCTGCCGGTCCGGGGCGGTGGTGTTTGCGCTTCGTGGGGGAGAAAGGGGAGATGTACGGGGGTGGTATCGACACGCCCTCGCTTTGTGGCCGGGTAGATCCCAAGCTCAACGGCTGGGACATCGACGTACCAGTCACGCAAGACCGCTTGGACAACCCCGACATCACCTGTCTGCGTTGCCTGAGAGAACTGAAGGAGATCATCGGAGAATGAAATGTCAACGATGTGAAAGCGAGCGCATCATCTCGGTCAGCGCCAAGTGCAGTGACTGCTGCTACTGCGAGATCTACGGCCACGAGAGTGACGGCTACGTTCCAAGAGACGTGATCTTCGGCGAGGAGGGATTCGGAGACTACGTCCAGTTCCAGCTCTGTCTGGGCTGCGGTCAAATGCAGGGCAAGTTCCCCAACCAGACGATGGCCCTGGAAAAGGGCGTCAAAAAAGAATGACCAGCCTGGACGGAAGACGATGAAACGGAAGCCGCGCCCCCGAGAACTGACTCCCGAGGAACAGGAGGAGCGAGAGATCCAAGAAGAGATCGAACTGAAGATGTACGGCTACTCTTCGATGGAGGAGAAGCGCCGACACGAACAGGAGATGATCGACGACCTTCAGCGTTGGGAAGAAGAGGATGAGCGCAAAAAAGAACAAGAAAACTATTTCCGACGTCTCAGTCGGAGACACAGTGGCTTGGAGGGAGTGGAACCGGCCAGTGGTGCCGGTGACAGTGACGAAGCTTACCGCTACGCAGATTGTGGTGAAGAGGGGGATTGGTAATGTAGACCTGGAGCATCGCTTCAAGCGCAGCAACGGCTGCGCCTGCGGCCAGAACAAGTGGGGCTTCTCTCCGCCACATCTAGCGCTGTGGACGAAAGAAGTGGACGTCGAACACAAGCGACGCGTCCAGGTCAACAAACTCCTGAACTACCCGTGGGGCAGGATCGACGACAAGACCCTAGAGGCAGTGATCGCCCTACTTCCGAAGAAGGAGAAGGAGGATGATAGTTCTGTCGATTGACTGGGACTTCGTGACTGGCGACTGTAGCACTGAAGCGGCGTGTTGCGGCCGCTGCCGCCCCATAAACCGCAATTTCCCCACGCACTATCACTCGCGCCTGCCAGTTTCCCCGCGAAAGAAATGCACGGGGTGGGGATCCCGCCTTATGAGGATCAACGGGCTGAAGGTGCGTAGAGGAGCGGAGATCTACGTGGCTGAGTGCCATGCTACGATCGAGTACGTTCTTCGAAGATACGAATCCTCGGTGATCTACGACTACGACTCACACTGGGATGCTGATCCAGGAATCAGTGGTACGAACTGTGGAAGCTGGGTGACTACGGCAAGACGACGCGGGCACCTAGTAACTGGAGGAAGGCACCCCAAAAGCTGCTACATGGCTGGAGAGACCCCTACTCCAAAAGACCCAAAGGAACCGGCTGACTTAGTGTTCTTCTGCCAGTCCAGTCCGTGGACACCTAGAACAGCGGATGGGGAGTTCGCCAGTCTGGTGAAGGCTTTTGCCAGGAAAGCAAAGTCAGGGATACACTGTGTGGGGCACGCCAAGAAGAGATTGGAACGGCTCCTGTTGGGTACATGATCCTCTCAAACACAGGCACGCACAACTCCCCGAACCTGTTCATCATCAAGATCTCCCATGGTGGCTCTGGGTCTTCCATCCCAGAGCCAGCCCCCAAGAAACTCAAAGCCCCGCCGTCGTTGCTGCCAAGAGGCGTCCATCAGTGGAAGAGGGGCGGCCGGTGGCACGTCCCAGAATGGGCTCGCAAGTATTACAGGTAAAGAAAAGGCCCTCGGGGCCTTTTCTCTAGCTCACTCACCAGCTACCGCAGCCCGGTGGTATCTCCACATTCCGTACATCGAATGTCATAGGCCGTACTTCCCAAACACAGCAGGACACTCGTGGGCCAAGATGGCGCCGATGTCCTTGGCGATGACTACCATATCAGGATGTGCGGCCGGAGCTGTACGCAGCCTCAAGAAGTGCAGCCACTCCCTGAAGTTCGCCGTCATGACAATCTCCGTTTTGAGGCAAGTAGGTAGGACAGAGCGGGCGATCTGCGGCGCGCACCCTTCTCTGATCAACTCAAAGTAGCGTGTCTCGGCTTCCTCGCAAGCCTGCTTCCACACCGCATAACCACTACTGGGGTTGCTCTGTACGACTCCGTACGGAGCGATAACCGTGATCTCTTCCCCGAACTTGTCCTTGCTGTAATTGCAGTAACGGGTGCTCTCCTGGGTGTAGCTCGCCAGTCTGTGCCGTACGATCTCATGTGTGATGCCGCGATCCGTGACAATACGGAACGTGGCGTAGGAGTGCTCAATGACGGACTCGTGCCCACGCTTGCGGATCATCTCGACGAACTTGTCAGCGCTGTCGTCAGTGATCTTGTCTTCGCTCTTGTACGCCGTACGCCCTGCCATCTCGATGAGCCGCGCAGACTGTTGAGTGCAGGAAAGCATATGTACGTTTGGTCTGGTGACCTTCATTTCATGCCCTTCCTCGAGGGGCAGCCACAAATGAACTGCTCCCAGATGTCCAGCTTCCACTCGTGAAGCTTCCCCAAGATGACCCCACGGGACTTGTAGACCCACTCCGCAGAGTCGTCCGTGTCCTTCCACAGCATGGAATACATCTCTTGGTAGGCATCACGCCCAAACACTTTGAAATTTACATACTTACAGTGCAACTCGCACCCGTCACAACAGAGGTTGCGCCAGTAACGACTACCGAGCTTTACCTTCTTACTCGCGGCCGGCTTTCTCGACACGCCAGACCCACGCCTGACGGCCGCTACGGGTCTTCCTCTTGTCACCCCGCTTGTTGATACGGTCCATGAGGAAAAGCTCCCTGATGCGGGCTGAGGCGGTCTGGTGACGCATTCCAAGTCCCACCTCCACCTCGTCGCAGGTTCGGCCCTTCTCCCCACCCTTCAAGATGTAGGTGCGTACCGCACCCCTGAGCCTACTGGCATCGCTAGCGATGCTGTCGGCGGCCTCTTCGCTGGTTTCATCCCCCGCCACGGCTGGCGGATGCCCACGGTAGGGTCGTGGTTTTGGGAGTCGTTGCCCTCTCATTCTTCGCTCCTTGTTGGCTAGTTTCGATACGGAAGCGAAGAGCTTATACCAAGAGATCAAGCCTTCTTGGGGCAGCGCCTCCAGTAGCGGATCAACGCTCCAACACGCTGGCCACTGAGACCCATGCGCGCGCCAATCTCCCGATAGCTGAAGCCCTCAGACAGAAGAAGCTTGACCGCCTTCTGCCGGAGCTTGTTGCGGGCATGAGAAAGGGAGAGTACCTCTGCGTTGATTTTGACTGCTTGCTTCACTAACTCTTGTGCGGCCACAGATGGAGTTTTCATTCGAAAACTCTGAGATCTCCCCAACCGAATGTCAACGGCTATTTCGGTATAAGAAGTTCGTTCATAAGGTAGGCACCACACAGGAGAGGCTGATGAAGATCAATATCGTACCACCCACAGAGCTGACGACGAAGTCGTTCAGAGCGGAGGATTACATGGACACGCCGGTGCAAGAAGAAGGACCCAGGGCGCACACCCAGAAAGAAGTCCAGGAGATGTTCATGCGACAGCTCTGGCACATGGTGGACTACTGGGAAAGGGAAGAGAGGGCCAAAACATCACGGGAGAAGCTGGAGGGCTTCATGCACTCCATGCTGGTCATGTTAGATGGTGGCTCGGCTGATCTACCGGCGTTCGAGGTCATCCCGATGCCGCATAAGGACGACAAGCAATACCACATCGACAAGGGGGACAACTACTACGGTGTGGAGGATGAAGAGGTCACCGTCAACGGCGAAGACGCGCTGCATGAGCTGATGCACACGTACGGCCACAAGTTCGGGTTCATCAAGTAATGTCGGGAAGCAACTTCATCATCTTCAAAACCCCGCGCTACTGTCCGAATGTGACGACGATAGGCTACGCCAAGCCCAGCGTCTCCATCGGAGACATGATCAGGTACAAGACACCAACCAACGACCCGGACTTCTTTTACGAGGAGGTGGGACGAGTCCTGGCTCTGGTAAAGAACGATGGTTGCGGGAAGCCTCTGATGAATGAGGCCGGCACCAAACCAACACCCTGGCTGTGTGTCCTCCAGCTCAGCAACAACTTGAGCTTCGGCTACGAGAGATACATCCCCCTGTGGCACGTCAGGGAGATCTTTGACATGGACCGACCGCGGGACTTCCTACGGTGGTTCATGTTCGGCAAGATGCCGCCACCAGAGCTAGCCATTGCCGTGATCAAATACGGAGCCATGTCCGATTCGTACCTTGCGGAGTACCTTGATGGCCCCGAGGGATCAATCAGACCAAACTGGCATGACATCGCCATGAAGCGATGGAGGAAAGATGAGCTTCCAGAAGACGTTCCAACTGAAGTTGACCCTGAGCCTCGAGTCGAACGACCCGATGTCCTACGTGACCCCTGAGCTGGTGGCCTCGGGTGTTCGCCGGCTACTTGATTCCACCTGGGAAGGCTCCATCCAGACGAAGGTAGTGGATGTGTGCGTCTGGCCGGGGTTCAAGGAGCAGCTCCTTCACAAGCTCGATCAGTTGAACGGCACTCTGACCGAGCTACGAAAGGCAGTGGAGGAGGACCCATGCCCGTAGACATACCGCACCTCGAGATCCAACAGCTACAAACCCATGTTCCAGACATCGGCTTCGTGACCCACCTGAAGATCAAACGGCATGATGGTCTGGATGGCATCACTTGGGACGAGCTGCAACGAGCGAAGTGCGAGGCGGGCTACCCCGAGGAGACAGCCATCGAGATCTACCCGCCGCAGAGCGAGGTTGTCTACGAGGAGAACATCCGGCATCTCTGGATCATGCCGTCCGGGATGTCACTGCCGTCACTGAGGTGGTGAAATGCGAGTACGACCCGTCGAAATGTACTGCTGCTACGACGATCACACCTGGCAGAACGAGCACTTCGTCGAGATCCCAGAGGACACACCGGAGGAAGAGATCGAGAAGCTGGCGCTCAAGCTAGCGAAGGAACAGCTTGACCACCCAGACATCATGTTCATCGGTGTGTACAGCATCCCGATGGACTGGAGTGACTGGCCACAGCCGGAGGATCAAGGTGATTGATTTCCACAACACCATGATGGGCCGTCAATTCTTCGACGGTATAATGCCCCGCTTGGTGAAGGCCCTGGAAAAGATCGCCGAGGGGATGCCTATCATCACCCACATGGAGCAGAGGACGGAACCGATGCCTGTAGACGAGCAGATAATCAAATTCGGTGGGGAGCCTCGGCGCGTCACTTTCCAGTTCGGCGCGTCACCCTTTCAAGAGATCCACGTAATGACCAGGGATGATGGGGGCGAGAAGCTGCTGGAGATTGAAGGCGGCGGCTCCATAGAGGTTCACCCTCGGGCGGGCAACATGATCCACGTAAAGCTGAGAAAGAAGTAGGTGGGGAGCCGTATCGAAAGGTAGCTAAGCCGACAGTTCGCGTGCCAGGTAAACACGCAGGCATGACCGCATCTTGTCTCGGCAGTGATTACCCATCTTAATCCGACAGATGGGGCAGGGAGCCCGAGCTGGAAGAGTCGTGAACTGCTTCTTCTTCACCTCAGCCTTTTCCCGCTCGGCCGGGGTAAGATTTTCGAGGCTGATTTCGAACATGGAACTATTGTACAGTCGTGGAGAGGCAAGGTGCCAAAAATCGTAATCCCCCTCATGCAACTCCGCCCCGATCAACATGCTCGGCTCGCGGAAATCGGGTGCAAGATCGTCCAGAAGATACCCGGTACCAAACACGAGCACGCACACTATGAAGTCAAGCTACCTCGCGACTCTTACTACCTCGAGGCCGAGGGGATGAGGGCCCAAGCGGTGGTGCAGAGAATTGAAGCTGGAGGATGGGGCGACATACCGCACAAGTTGACCTGGCGACAGGCAACCGCGCAGCAATCCGCAAGGATGCTGTCGCTGACTCTGTTTGAGAAGGAAAGGAAACTGAGATGTTGATCAAGTGCGCAGACTGTAACGAAGACTTCGAGTTCACGGACTCAGAGCGAGACTGGTTCCAGGAAAAGTTCGGGGACGACTTCAAGCCGCCCAAGCGCTGCAAGCCGTGTCGCCAAAAGCGGAAGGAAGAGAAGGAAAGCGGCACCGCTCCCAGGCGCACGCGCTCCAGATAAAGAAAGAGGGCCCCTTTCGGGGCCCTCTCTCATTCGTCGTCTTGTTGCGTCGCCGGTCTACGGCCACGACACGTAGTTAGATCTGGACAGGCTGGGTAGCTGTCGATCCCCTCGCATAGCACACCGTGCCGGTGGGGGATCTTCTGGTACATGCGACAGTATGTCGTGATTTTCCTGAGCCTCCCGGAGTCTCCTTCAATTTCCGTTACCAACCCACCGAATGATGCCGAGAGACAAGGACGACGCTTGATCACCCGCGACTCCTACTTCTTGGGGTTGTAGAAGAAGACGAACGACAAGCAGTGGAACGCGTTGTCCGAACTCTGCCGCACCACCTTGTCCACAATCTCCGGCTTTTCAGCCTTGATCCAAGAGGTGATCTTCGCCCCCAAATCCGCGCGCTCTCGCGCCTTCGTCTCCGAGAACACTTTGACCGCACTAAACATAGATTCCTCCTCGCCCATTGTTTCGCCTCACCATGAGGCACCCCTTGCTTGATCCGGTAAGCTAGGTTACGTTTTCCGGTTCACCTAAGTCAACCCAAATACTGCTTCTGGAGAAGAGATGGACCCGAGAACCTATCAAATGACAGTACAACTGGATGTGGAGGCAGCTACGCCCCCCACCCCCGATGATGTTGCGAGGTACATCACTGACCACTTGAACGGCTTGGAGATCCACAGCCCCGCCGGCATCGCTCACGTTACCGAGGTAGAAGCGATCCCCGATCCCATCACGCACAGTGACACACCACTGGAAATGGCCGACGCCGTGTTGGGAATCATCAGCGCCCACATCATGGGACTGCGCACCGTCTCGGATGGAACTGGGCGGCAGCACTCCGTGGAGGAGGGGATTCAAAGACTCGAGGCCGGCGTGTCTTTCCTCCGCGGTGTGTTCTGTCACATCGAGGAGTGCAGCAACAACTGTCCTATCTCGAATGACGCATCGAACGAGCTGCTCTTCCGCAAGATGAAGCTGGAGGACGCCCCCCACGAGATCCTCCAGTACATAGCCCAGAAGATGGAAATCGCCGGCGCGGAGAACATGGAGCGGCCGCAACTCCTCGCGGAGCTGTCGCGCAAGATGAAGGGCGAGCCGCCCCCGGAGATGAACTGATGGACCCAAACGCCAACCTCGAACGCTGTCGTCGGCTAGCAAAGCGCCTGATCGAGCAAGAAGAGAACCAGCGACGCGCTGGGGATAACCACGACACCGGAGGCTACGAATTGGCTGAGCTATTCGTAGCGTTGGATGAGTGGATCTCGAGGGGCGGTTTCCTGCCGCGAGCCTGGACAAGAAATGAAGAAACTCACTAGCGCAGGGATGCTGCAACTACAAAAACTCCACAAGGACATGGTGCCTCCATGTCCCCTGTTCGCCGTAGAATACAACCATGAGGGGCCTTGGGTTCTCATCACCAACGGCCAGGTGGCGCTAGCGTGGCCACGTACCAAGGTCGACACGGAGTGTGCTCGGTACGCACGTCTCTTGGCGGGGCAGAAGGACAAAATGGCCAAAGGCCATGTCCGTGCTCTCTGCACCGGTTACTGGGGCACCTTCCTATTCTACGAGAAAGGAACAATGAAGCCTGCCATCGAGGGCGAACCAGAGCAGCTAGGCAAGCATGCGGGGGAGATGGTCTACACCACCACGAAGGGGTCGAAGTTCTACTACTCCCCCAGCTACATTGAGATGGTAGAGGACTTCGTAGAGGATCCCGCGCTGATGCTCTACTGGGCGCCCAAGTCACAAAACCTGGACCGAGACCTACGGACAATGGCGGTATACGACGGAGATCAACTTGTTGGTGCCGTCGCCAACATCAGGGAGTAGGCCAATGCGGAAGTGGAAGACCGAATTCCTTCTCTTCAGACGAGGTGTCGATCCGGTGGACTTCCTGGAAGCCGAACCCGGACTTCGAGCACGAGAAGTCCTCCGAGATTGGTTCCGCCGAAAGCCCGCCGAGGTCTTCATGTATATTCACCACCTCCCCTCCGGGAGTACCCGTAAGACCAAAATCCACCAGGCCGGGCCGCTGCTCTTTCGAGTCCACCTAGACGGCGCGTGGCGTACTGTGGAGGAGGGGTGCAAGAGACTGAAGCTGGCGCTCAGGGCAGATCACGAGGAACCGCACAAACTGCGAGCGCACCTTGCCACGTAAAACACACCGCTCCCCGCGGCTGTCGGAAGAAGAACACAACGAAGATCCCCGCCCAAGACTGACCCTCTTCCTCGAGCTGGACATGCACAAGTTCCTCGAGCTAGAGGCAAAACGCCTGTCAGTCAAGTACGAAAGACGCCTTCGTCCACCAGACATTGCCAAAGCCTTGATCACGGCCTACTATGAAAAGCGTGTTGCAGGGTTACTGGTAGATCCCGATGACTGAAGAATGCGTCTTCTGTGGCGAGCCTCATTGCTTTCGAGCGTGCCCGCTGTTCGGCAGCTCGAAGGAGTACATTAACGTGCTCGCCCCCAAACCCTTCCAGCAGGCAGAAGAGCGGAAACGCTCTTCTTTAGCTCCCACCTTGTTCGAGCAGCTCTACGGCAAGGACGCCGAGCTGCTACTCCAGGATGTGCCCGACCACCCCGAAGAGTTCAGCAGCGACGAGATCTCCTTGGCCTGGCAGCTTCTGGGCGGCACCAAAAAACTCACCGCCCTTGACCAGGATGAGCGTCGTCTTCTCGACCACATCACCGATCGCATGGTGGAGGGCCGCTACAAGAAGCCGGCCACAACCAAGCTCAGGGAACGGCGCATCGAGGATGATGAAGGGCCACCCGGTGATCCCATGGACGAGATGACAGCGGGTCAGATCGAATCAGCTTAGAACTAAAGGAGGACCGCTTAGGCGGTCCTCCCCCTTCTACTTCCGCGC
>Ga0307376_10003673_pt1 | contig 14303 bp, 23 predicted proteins | sample TR2MG_FD_202536 | JGI IMG/M metagenome (GOLD analysis project Ga0307376, IMG submission 202536) | Soil microbial communities from Risofladan, Vaasa, Finland - TR-2 | ecosystem: Environmental > Terrestrial > Soil > Coastal area > Acid sulfate soil | place: Finland: Risofladan, Vaasa | collected...
GTAGGTAAAAAATGGGGTAAAGGTAAAAGATTGGATGTTGGTGTTGATGGAAATGGTTTATACCCATATAGTATAACGGAGATTGTACATATGATGGATAAAAGAATGGTAATGTCTGAAATAAATGAAGATCACCACTTAGATGATATAGTTAATGTTGTGGGTTAAACCACAACTCCAATATATTTATTACTATGGATGATATGTTTGCATATAACTCACAATTTTTACCTGGAACACAAATTACAGTTGTGTTTAAGGAAAATCCAAATTATAGTCAATTAAATGAATTTTTTAATGAGTATGGTTATGGATTTTATGCACCTGAATTTAAAACAATTTTTATAGATGGTGAGATTTTTTTAGGTGAGGATGGATTAACTATGGATGATTTACGTTTTATAGAGGCTCACGAAATATCACATTTAATATTAAAACATGATGGTCCAAGATCTGAAAATGATGAATTAGAGGCGGATCTAGGTGCATATATTCTTTTAAAGAATAAAAATTTATCAACTGATCGTCTTATTGACGAGTTTGAATATAGACACGGAATAGAATTCTCTGAAGATCTTATAAATAAGATTGGAGATAAATTCCCACATACATTGAGAGAGAATAGTATAATCAATTGGGAACTACATCAGCAACTAATGGAAAATAAATACGGTAAAAGAAAAATAGAAACCGAATTTAAATTTAAAAGGTAAAATATATGTTATAAGATAATATTTATATGTATATGAAATTTTTAATAAGGAAAATATTAAAAGAGGAAATAACTTTAAATAAGTTAGATAACTCATTCTATGATAAAATTGTTGTAAAAGATAGTAAGGTTCATGGTAAGGGTGTTTTTGCTAAAGAAGATATAAAAAAAAATACAGAATATCTTTATTGTATTATTAAATATGGAAGTTTTTATGGTGGTGAACCATTAAGATATCTTAATCATAGTTTTGATCCTAATATAAAGAATAATAGAATTGGTAGTAAAATTTATGGTAAAACCATAAAGGATATTAAAAAAGGAGATGAATTAACATCAAATTATGATGATAACGATTATACTTTAGGGTATGATGAAATGTTGAAAGTAAAATATGATGACATATTGGATGTAAAAAAAGTCAAAACAAATATTCCCTTCTTTAAATATAAAATTACTTCAAAGTAGTTTGTAAAATCTAAAATAATTTACTATCTTTGTTCTTATATGAAAACCCCATGTAAGGAATGTCCTCACGTTATTAAGAATCGTCATAATGATATGATTGTGGAGTTCGGTAAAAGAACAGGAAAGAAACATAATTGTCATATGACTGAAGGGGTAAAAGATTTGTGGAATGTTAAAAATGAAAAATTAGAATGTTATGGATCAAAGAGAGATGATTTACGGAGTTTGTGATAAGACAGGGAAATGTGATTCCTATTTTGGATTCTTCAAAAATGAGAAAGATGCGGAACACGAAGTTGAAATCCAATCCAACAGACTTAAGGAAGACTTGGGTATGATGGACATTGACATTCAAACAGACCGAGCATTATTAGATGGTAAATTAGTAATAGTAATTCATAGATACGTATTAAGATGAAAACAAGAGAAACTAAATTTGGAACATATATAGAAATGGAAACAGAAACAAGCACAAAATTAACTGGTGATAAAATCACGGTATTTGTAGAAAGATTGAAAAAAATTGGAATTGAAGTTAAACTCGTTGGTAACTTTCCTTGGGTTTATATTGATGAAATCTGTGGTATCAGAGTAAAAGAAAAATTTGCAGGTAATCACGGATTTACTTTAATATTTTTACCAGGTAGAAACGATAGTCCACCATCTGATTTTACAGATATTGGAGAAACATTCAAACTAATACGAAAGTATAGTAGAGAGGCTCTTTTGGTAAAAATGATGAAAGATGATCAAGAACTTGGTTTATATGATAATTAAAAAATTATAAAATGGAAAATACTAATAGTGTATGTTATGTTGGTTTGATCGGTGAGATTATACCAATAGAAGGTGCGGATAACATTGAACTTGCATTGGTTGGTGGTTGGCAAGCCATCACCAAGAAAGGCGAATACCAAGTTGGTGATATGGTTGTCGTTGCAACTACTGATGCGGTTATACCACAAAAACTTTCTGATGACTTAGGTGTTACAAGTTATCTTCGTAAAGGTCAGAGAGTAAGAACTATAAAACTTCGTAAGGTTTATTCTGAATGTTTAATAATACCAATAGGGTTTGTTCCGGAAAAATATAGGTATGATGGTTCTGACTGCATGGAGTTACTTGAAGTGTTTAAATACGAACCACCAGTTAAGATGGTTCAGTTAAGTGGAGGTAGAAAATTTAAATACCACCAAAACCCTAACTTTCATGTTTACTACAAGTTTCCTAACTTAAAGAACGCACCTGAAATGTTTAATGAGGAAGACATAGTTACTGTTACTCGTAAACTTCACGGAACAAATGCTCGTTATGGAATTGTTAGAAAGAAAAGACTTTCAATATTTGATAGAGTTAAAAAATTGTTTGGGTTTCAATGGGTAGGATATGAATACGTTTACGGATCTCATAATGTAGAAAAAGGTTCTGACTCTCAAGGGTTTTATGAAACTGATGTATGGAGAGACACTTCTGAAAATTATCAAATCAAAGAAAAACTTTGGAAGTTTGTAAAAACATTTGGGTCTGAGGAATTTTTGGGTGATGGGTTAATCATCTATGGTGAGATATATGGTCATGGGATCCAAAAAAATTACAATTACGGTCTTGAAGATATAAAGTTTGCTGGTTTTGATGTTGAATTAAATGGTAAATACTTACCATACAATGATGAGAAATATTTATTTGAGGTATTAGACTTACCAAGAGTTGAAGTTCTTTATTTGGGGACTTGGTCCAAAGAAAAACAAGATAAATACGTATTCAATAACAATATAGAAGGAACCAAAGTTCCTCACGAAGGTGTGGTTGTTAAATCCGTTACCGGTGATAGACATAAAGTTGGTAAAGTTATCAATCCTGACTACTTGATCTATGGTGAAAAAAACAATGTAGGTGACTCCCATTAACTTGATGGGGTCACTTTTTTTTATTATTATTAAATAACATGGAACAAAAATTAAATGTATTTTCATTTCTATCAAAGAATCTTTTATTCTACGCAATTATTTTATTGATAGAGAATGATTACAATCCACTTAATTGGTGGATATTAAGTGGATTCTTTCAGATTGTAATAACAATAGTTTTTGAGTTATATATACTTGGAACATCATTAGAAGAAAAAAATATAGAAAATGGGTATAAAGAAAATTAAAAAAGAAAACAATTCAATTAACATTAGTTTAGTTGATTTAATGGGTAAATTAGATAATAGTGAGACTAAAAAGTACACGCAATTTTTAGTTAAAATACTTAAAAAAAATTTTGATAATGAACAGGATTTCTTGGTAAGAGATTCGTCACATAGGGAAAGAAAAATTGATCAAGTTCTAAATAACAGTACGTTTGATGGTTGGATTACAAGAAAAATACTTACTAATTTATATGGTTGGGATGAAGTTGATTCATTTATTAATTTTTGTGAATTTATGGAAAGAGGATTAATTAATGAAAAAGACATTAGTAAATACGATAGTTGGGAAATGGTTACAAGTGAGGTATTCCAAGCTAAAAATCGTAATTTATTTAAAATGGCTAAAAAAGAAGTTAAAGTTGTTTACGAGGATGATCAATATATGTGTATTAAACCATTAACTTATGCGGCATCTGTTTCATATGGTTATCAAACTAGATGGTGTACTGCTTCAGTTCAGGAACCTAGTTATTTCTACAATCACTCAAAAGACGGGGTACTCGTATATTTAATTGATAAAATCAATAATGTGAAATTTGGGTTTTACCATAATAGTTATCAAATTCAAATATACAATCAAAAAGACGATAGAGTAGATTCAATGGAGACAGGTATTCCGATAGAATTATTACATAAGTTGATTGGTGAAATGAAATCTGAAGCTAAAGATAAAAATTTTAATTATAAGTTATTTGGTGAAAGTGAATTGGAAAACATGAAAAAATATAGAGGTAATGATACTATGGTGGAACCAGTTCCAATGGATGAAATGTTAATGGAGGAAGAACCAATGGGTTATGAAAATGAAATGATGGATCAAAGTGTGTCGGAAATGTTAAATAATTTACAAGAAAGAGTTCGCAGATTAAGACCTACAAATCCACTTGAGATTGGTGATGATTTACCATAATTTTAAAAAATTATAATATGGATGAAATAAATGACAATATTAAAAAAATGTATTTGAGAATAAATGGTGAAATAACTGACCATGAAATGCCACCTCCCCCATCAAAAAAAGGTAAAACCAAAACATTTACAATTGATGAAGATCAAGTTAATAAATTGGAGGAATGGCAATCACACATAAAAGCGATATATGGTCAATATGGTGATTATGAGTATAGATTCTCAAGTAATGGAATTGGTAAAATTGTTACGGTCTATAGTGAATTGGCTGACATTGAATTAGATCTAACTGATGTTGACAAATGGTAAAAACAAACTTGACAAATTATATGGAACCCTCACAGAAATGTGGGGGTTTTTATGTTAACCAAAAGTTAAGGCTATTAGGATTGCGCTAAATTGTTATAGTTGATTTGATTTAACCTATTAGTCATACTATCTATTGTTGTAATAAAATTATAAAAATAAAAGAAGTATGAAAAAGATTTACGCAAGTATCGTAATGTTAATGTTTGTTTTTTTAACAAACGCACAAAGTCAGTTTTGGACTGTAACTGATTATAAAGGGGCATTTCCTGTAACGGATTATACTCCACAAACAGATTGGACTTATGGGTGGTCTAATTTTGATCCAGAAAATACAAATTACCCGGCAACACAAACAACCGTTAATACGGACATCACAACAAACACAAATTGGTCAGGTGTTATCTTGTTAGAAAACAAAATTTATGTTAAAAACGGAGCAACACTAACAATCCAACCAGGTACAATCATCAGAGGTGACTACGGAACACAAGGAACTTTAACAATCACAAAAGGTTGTAAATTAATTGCAGAAGGAACACAACAATTACCAATTGTTTTCACATCAAACAATTCTGTTGGTAATCGTTCTGAAGGTGATTGGGGTGGAGTTATTCTTTTAGGTAAAGCATTAAATAACCAACCTGCTGGTGTTGTTAACATTGAAGGTATTGTTCCTTCATCAGACACTGAACATGGTGGTACTGATGATATGGATAATTCAGGTTCATTAAAATATGTAAGAATTGAATTTGCTGGTATTCCATTAGCACCTAATAAAGAAATTAATGGAATTACTTTTGGTTCAGTTGGTTCAGGAACACAAGTTGATTACATTCAGGTAAGTTATTCAGGTGATGATTCATTTGAATGGTTTGGTGGAACAGTAAATTGTAAACATTTAATATCATACTCATCAACAGATGATGACTTTGATACAGACTTTGGATACAGAGGTAACTTGCAGTTTGGGTTAGCGATTAGAAATGAAAATTTGTCAGACGCCGCAGGTGACTCAAATTGTTTTGAATCGGATAATGACGCACAAGGTAGTGCATCTTTACCACAAACCGCAGCAGTATTCTCTAACTTCACTATTGTTGGTGCTAAAGGTGATGGTAATGTCACTTTACCTATTGGTGAGAAGTTTGAGAAAGCTTTTAGAATTAGAAGAAACTCTGCAGAATCTGTATTTAATACCCTTGTTGTTGGTTGGGAAAAAGGATTATCTTTGGAAGGTACATCAGTTGAAGATAACGTGTTAGGTGATACGTTAGTTTTTGATCACAATGTTCTTTGTGAAATCCCAACAAATTGTTTAACAACAACACCAGGGTTTTTATCAACATATTTTTCAAATCATAATAACGATTCATTAACTACAATCAACCAAATCAATTGGGTAAACATATTTGTACCAAGTGGAGTTGCACCTGATTGTAGATTGAATAGTACATCAGTTGTTGCAACAGGTGCTGATTTTACAAATCTTAAGTTTGGTGATTTATTTAATGGTGTTAGTGAAACTAATAAAACTTCATTTAAAGTTTACCCTAATCCAACAAATGGTGTTATAACTATTATAAGTGAAAAACAAACTTTAGATTTTACAATATACAATTCTTTAGGTCAAATGGTTTTAAAGAATAATACTGACTTATCAAATTTAGAAGGTGGTATATATATCATTAAAACTAATGGTCATAGTGAAAGATTAATATTAAAGAAATAAAGAAATGAAATTTTTATTAACGTTATTATTAATTTTACCTCTACAATTATTCGCACAACCATCTTCAATTATAGGTAAACAAGATACGGTTTACCAAGTAATGGAGGTTACTGTAGGGGTTAAAATAAATAAAGAATCAACAAGTGAATTAGTAAGACTACAAAGAAATAGTGTTACATCGGTAGATGGAATAAATGCGGAGACCTTTAAGAGAACACCAGACTCTAAGGTCTCTGATGTTTTTAAGAGAGTTAGTGGGATAAGTGTTGTTGATAATAAGTTTGTCGTTGTAAGAGGACTTAATGATAGATACAACTTTGCATTACTTAATGGTTTACCATTACCAAGTTCTGAATCTGATAAGAGATCGTTTTCATTTGACATTTTCCCATCAAATATGATTGATAACTTAACGGTAATTAAAACGGCAAGTCCTGATTTACCAGGTGAGTTTGCTGGTGGAGTAATTGATATTAATACATCTGAACCTAAAAACGATAACACACAAACAATTCAAGTAGGTGGGTCATATAATACAATTACAACATTCAAAAACTTTAAAACTTATGATGGTAGTAATACTGATTTTTTAGGTTTTGGTGTTGGAGCAAGAGATCTACCTAATATACCTACAACAATATATTTTACAAGTTTAACTAAACAAGATAGATCTGAACTTGCAAAATCAATGGATTATTCTTGGTCTACTAAAAATAAATTATCATTACCTAATTCATCAATTCAATATACCTTAAGTCGAAATATTAAACTAAAAAAGAAACAAAGTTTAAGTTATATTTTAACTTACAATTATCAAAATAATTTAAGTTATAATAATGTTATAAGAAGAGAGTTTGAGGAACAGGTAAATGGAGTTGTTAAGAAGATGGAACTAAATGATTCAGTATTCACCCAAAGTGTGTTGAATAGTGGTATGTTTAATGTAACGTATAAATTTAATGGTGATAATGTAATTAAATTTAAAAACATATACTCGGTTAATTCAGAAGATAAGGTTAATATTAGAAATGGTGTTAGGGAATTAGATAGTGATCCACGTCAATGGGAGAAGTCAACAAATTTTTGGTATACCCAAAATAACTTTTTAACTAACCAAATTATTGGTACACATACTATAAAACAAAATAAGTTTAATTGGAACTTAGGTTATAGTAATGTTAAAAGAGACATACCAAATTTAAGAAGAATTGTTTATAGAAAGTATTCTTTATATGAGGATGACCCTAATGAACAATATGTTGCGGTAATACAACAAAATGGTACAATACCAACTGCCGCTGGTAATATGTTTTGGTCAAAGTCAAATGAGAAGATTATAAGTGCTAAATATGATTTAATAATACCGGTCAAAGAAAAGAACTCAATTAAGATAGGTGGATGGAATCAATATAGATCAAAAGATTTTTCATCTAGAAATTTAGGGTTCTCACAATATAAACCAAACGGAAGTACTTTTAATAGTAGTTTACTTTTATTGCCGGCTGATGAAATATTTTCAGTAGACAATATGGGTCTATTAAGTAATGGTCAAGGTGGATTTAAAATAGATGAGTCAACAAAAGTGGATGATAGTTATAATGCTAATTCATTCTTAAATGCTTTCTATACAATGGTTGATTATAAAGTTGGTGATTGGAGATTTGCTGGGGGAGCGAGACTCGAATCTTATACACAGAACTTTAACTACATTGAGTTTGGTAGTAACCTTGACAAGAAAATAGACACGACTGTAGTTGATTTATTACCTTCAGTTAATGTCATCTATAACTTAAATAATAAAATGAAAATAAGGGGTGGTGTTAGTCAAACGGTATCACGACCTGAGTTTAGAGAATTGGCACCATTTAACTTTTACAACTTTATTTTAGATAATATCACATCGGGTAATCCATATCTAAAAAGAACCAAAATCACAAATTGTGATTTAAGATATGAGTTTTATCCTGGTGTTGGACAAATTATAACTTTATCAGGATTTTATAAAAACTTTAATAATCCTATTGAGACTATAAACAGAACCGGAACATCAGGAGCTCCCGAACTATACTTTTCAAACACACAAAGAGCACAAAGTTTTGGTGGTGAATTTGAATTTAGATTTAATTTAGGATTTTTATCTAAAGTTGAGGATCATAAAATATGGGATCACATTACTCTTTACAGTAATTTATCATTGATAAAATCAACCGTTAATTTGGATCAGTTTATTGGATCGGGAGGAGACAGACCACTTCAAGGACAATCACCATACATTATTAACTCAGGTATATTTTACACAAATAAAAAAGAAGATCTCAATCTTACATTATCATATAATGTTATTGGTCCAAGAATTTATATTGTAGGTAACCAACAAGAACCTAGTGTATGGGAAAACGGAAGGAATGTGATTGATTTTCAAATATCAAAAACAATAGGTAAGTTAGATTTAAAATTAAATGTAAAAGATATAATCGCACAAAAACTTATATACTTTCAAGATCTAAATGGTAATCATAAATATGACACAGAAGATAATAGGTGGCAAGAGATTACTTTTGGTCAAACGGTATCATTATCGGTTAGATATAAGTTTTAATATTAACCCTCACAGAAATGTGGGGGTTTTTTATTTTATGAGGTATTTATATTAAAAACCATTAATGGAAAATAAAAAAATTATTACTGAAGAATTAAGTAGGATTAAAAATCTTATGGGTTATGATAGATCTAAAACATTAAATGAAAATATTAATGAGGCCGATAAGTTAGTGGATAAAATTTATAAGTGGTTATTACCGTCAGGTGATATTATTAAGGGTACCGATATAAAAGGTAAAATACCTAAAGGGGCAAAATTACTTAATGGACCAAACGCAAAAAAAGCGCTTAATGTTGCAGGAAATGTTGGAATGGCATCTTCTCTTGTAGGGGGTGGAGAAACTGCCGTGGCGGCAACAGGTGCTATTGCGGGTGGAGAAGCTGTTGCGGCGACTACTTTTTTAGGTTTAGGTCCTGTAGGATGGACTATTCTTGGTGTTGCCGGTCTTGCGGCTTTAGGTGTGTGGGCGTATACAAAGGATGATGATATGGATATGATTAAAACTCTATTTGGAATTTGTGGGTCAAGTAAAGAAAAAGATAAATGGAAAAGATATATGAGTGATGAGGAGGTTAAGAAGAATTCAGGTATATTATTTCATGCTATGGAAGGTTTGGGCACGGATGAGGCCAAAATTTATGATGTATTTAGATTGTTTAAAAGTCCTGGTGATTTTTGTGCGGTAAGTAAACAATATGAAAGTTCATTTAATGAATCGTTATTAGATGCTCTTGATGGTGATTTTGATTATGGTTGGGAACCAATTGCGGCATCTTTAGTTGATATGACTAAAAACTATGCTCAATCTGAGGTAGAAGATTATTGTGAAAAAAATCCTGAAGAATGTGCGGAAAAATTAAGGTTGTATTGTGAAAAAAATCCAAAAGATGATAAATGTAAAGATGTTGTGAAAGTTGGTGGTGGTGGTGAGGAAGATAAAATAACATATAAAACTTGTAATGGTAATTATAGTGTTGGGTGTAAAGATGGTGAAGACGATGATGTTTATGCATTACAAGCTTGTTTGGGAATTACTAAAAATGGTCAATTTGATAAGAATACCGAAAAAGTTTTAAAAGATAAGACTGGTAAAACAACAATAACAAAAAAAGAAATTTGGAGATTGTGTGACGATTACAATAGAAATAAATAAAATATTAAAACAAATTTTAACCCCATTTCTAAAGAGTGGGGTTTTTTATTTAAAATAAATTCACTATCTTTGTACTATGGTAGGTTTTATACTTTTTTTAGTGATAATAATGATCTTGTTTTTTATTAGGAAAGTCAATCAAGATAAGGATCACCCATTCAATAAATTTTTTAATGATAGGTAAGAATAAGATATTAGTTATTTTAAATTTTTTGGACACACATTATGGTGACTTAGTGTGTAGCCCAAAAAATCTTTGTTACCATAAAGAAGGTGAGATTTATTTTAGATTTAACTTAAAAGATAAAATTATTTTTTTAGAGTATAAAAATTTTATCCAACCAATATGTAAAGCGTTGAATATAAAAGAAGATATGTTAAATGATCTTTATGAAATAATTAAAGAATGGATTGAATATGTTTTTAAAATTGAAGGAAAAATAATGTAATTATGAAAGTATTGATGTTAGATAACGATGGTGTAATTTGTCTATCCAATAATTGGGGTGGACGAACAAAGAAATGGGCAAAATACCGAAGCGCAAATCCTGACAGTAGTGATGAGAAAAAAAATGCTCCTGTATCTATACGTTTTGATGATTTTGATAAGAAAGCAATTAAAATCCTTAATGAGATACTTGAAGAAACAGGATGTGAAATTGTTGTAAGTTCTGATTGGAAATTACACGCAACTCTTGAAGAACTTTGTGACTATTACGAGAGTCAGGGGATCATCAAACGACCAATTGCTTTGACGCCAAACATACAAAATTGTACGGTTCATGGTAATGTTTTTATATGGTCACGACAATGGGATTTAGAACAAGTCCGAACTATTGAAATTAGACAATATCTACACGATCATCCTGAGGTTACACATTGGGTTTCTGTTGATGATTTGAATATGGGTAAAAATGGTGAGCCTTGGAAAGATGTTTGGGCAATTGACAATTTTGTTTTAACTCCAAAATCAAGTGAGGGAATCAAACAAAGTGGTATTAAAGAAAAAATATTAAATTATTTGAAAGATGAGTAGAATGATTCAAAAGTTTACGTTATGGTTATCATTCAAGTTTCCAAAGAAAAAACAAAAATCAATTTGGGATTTATAAAATTAATATGAAAAACATAAACCAAATATTCAAGAATAATAAACATCTAATGGATGAACCTGAAGTTATAGAACTTGTTGAATACACAAGAGAACTTGAGGAGATCGTACTTCAAAGAAAGATTGAGGATTCGTATGATAAGGAACATATGTTAAAATCTATGTTATCAGATATATTAACTAGTTGTCGTGATATGGAAGACACAAATCAATTGGCTGATAGATATCCTGGTATGTATGAAAAAAGTGATGCTGAATCTTTAGTTAAAAATTTAAAAACCTATATTTTAGATATGAATTATAAAAATAATTTAGGGATATGAATAAGATTAGTTTAAGTGAAAATTGTTTTGGTGTTGACGTTGAAATAGATGAAGAATCACTATTTATTCATGAGTATGATAACAGGAGTCCTGAGATGATTAATGGTTTGCAGGATAAATTAATTGATAACCTAAGATTGATAAAAAATAAATTAAGTATGAATGATTGGACAGAGATTGTTCAGATGATTATTAATCACGGAGATGAGTTTGAGTATGACGTTGAAAATTCAATGGATTATAAATCTTGTGATCAGTGTGGTAATTTAAATCATAATCATATATATAACAAAAAGAAAAATGACTAGAGTAAAATTATTTGTAATTGATGAGAAACCTTATCTTGGATCTACTGAGGAAATATTTATTGGTGATGAGGCTATTGTAACGGTAAATGGACAATACCCAATGATAGTTAAGTGTGAAAATGAAATTGTATTAAATTTAATAAAGGAACCTAAATTAAGTTTAACCCGAAGTTTTAAGATTCACGCTAAACCTGAGAAATTAAATTTAACCCCTGAAGACATTGATAGAATATTATCTATAGATGAAGGATTATGTGAGGTTGAAAATTTTGAAGGTAAAATTAGGTTTATTTAAAAAAAAATCATATCTTTGATAAAAATGGGATATGATTAAAAAAGCGGAAATATTGAGTCAGGAGTTTAAAGTCACGTTTGCACAAGATGCGGACTGTTGTACATCCGAAGATCAATTCTTAACAATCAAAACTGATGATGGTGGTGGTGGTGATTTTTTTGTTATTGAAACAGAAAGATGGGCTTTTGATTCTGTTGAGGAGTTAGTTGAGTTATTTAACAAGTTTAAAGAAAAACACGAAAAAATCAAAGAAGAAAAATTATGAAAAAATTAATGTTTATTATGTTACTGGGATTAACTTCCTGTGATATAAAAGAATACAGGTATGAGATTCGGGGTAAAGTTTACGTACCTACTTCAGGTCTAAACCCAATGCACGACGCTATATGGTACACAGATACTATTAGTTTTGATGGTGATACGGCATATTACTTTAATAGTGATGGGTCTGAAGTAAGAATTTACCCACCATATGTTTTAAAAGATAATTCATTAAATAAGAAATAATGGAAAATAGAAGTAAACATTACGGAGACGTAGAGAAATGGGTGAGAAAGGTAATTGATTCCTGTGAGACCTATCAACAAATTTTTGGAGCAAAAAATTTAATTAAGAATTTTGAGGATCAAATGAAGCGTAATAAAGTTAACCCTAGTTTAATTTGGTCTGTTAGTTCTTCTTTAGGTTTTGAATTAACTTTAAAAAGAAATGAATTGTTAAAAAAACAAATGTAAAAATGGAAAGTAAAAGTAATAAAATTGCTGCAATAATTGGAATTATTATTGGTTGTATTTTTGGATCTATGATGTCATGTTCAATGTTGAAAGAGCATAAAAAATGTGAGATTTTGGTTGAGGAAAATAAAATGTTGAGAGATATGTTATACGAAGAACAAAACCCTTATTAATATGATTGATAACCTAAAAACTATAAAACCATTATTGAATTTCAGCGAAGAAGGTGATTTCTATATGCTTTATGTTTTTAAACGTAAGAAAGATCAACCTGAAGGGGAAAGAGACAATCACCAATCGGTAAGAACAATTAAGACTTACTGTGTTGATTCTGTTGAGTATCTTGAAAAACGTTATGATGAGATTAAAAAACTTTGTGAGATGTTTAAGGCTCGTGCTTATATTCACGTACAGAAACAAAATCATAAGGATGTGTCGTTAAATATGTTATCTGCATTGGCCGAACGAATAAGAGATGGTGTGTCTAATCAAAAGGGACTATTTGAATCAGTTGTTGGTCAGATTAAAACTAATGAAAAAAGATTTATCATAGACATTGATAACGTTTCAATTGATACTTTCACTCATGATCCAAGACAAATTAAAATGAGGGAATATATCAATGAGTTGCAAGTTGAGGCTGGTAGAGAACAAGATATGGTTTTTATAAAAACTAAAAGTGGTTTTCACATTATTACGCAACCATTTAATGTTAAAAAATTCAGTGTGAGATTTCCAAACATAGATATTCAGAGAAAAAACCCAACATTGTTGTATTACCCAAATAGTTTAGATGATGGATTATAAAGAAATAAAAAGAAAAGAAGTTTTATTTGAGATTATAGATGATGTTACTAATGGTATGGATATATACAACCATAATGGGTCTTTATGGATAATTAATACCAAAGAATTAAAATGGGTTGTTGAATTTACTAATGATAAAACATTGTGGTATAACTACAATTTATTTAAAAATTTATTTAAGGCAATTTCTTTAGATGTTTCTGAAAATCAAAAATATATAACTGAATGGTTTGAGTCAAGATTTTTGAATGTCTATACCGTTAAAACCACCGTTGATCCATTTTTTGATCAAGATCAATATGTTAAAGAAACCATTCAAAATGGGGTGAAGGACACCAAAGAATTTAAATGGTTACAAATTGACGATGTTGAAGACACCATTCAAAATGGGGTTAAACGCACCGTACCTGAATCAATTGCTGATTCATTCGCTATTGCAGACACCATTCAAAATGGGGTGAAACATACCGATTGCTATGATGGAAGAAGGAGTAAAAAAGTTGATGATACCATTCAAAATGGGGTGAAATGGACGAATATGGACTATTACACATCTTCAACGAAAATAAATTAAAAAGTTATGAACAAAACTAAATACAAAACTATAAACGAAAAGTCAAAAAATATTACAGATGGTTTAGGTAAAAAA
>Ga0307376_10003674_pt1 | contig 14297 bp, 29 predicted proteins | sample TR2MG_FD_202536 | JGI IMG/M metagenome (GOLD analysis project Ga0307376, IMG submission 202536) | Soil microbial communities from Risofladan, Vaasa, Finland - TR-2 | ecosystem: Environmental > Terrestrial > Soil > Coastal area > Acid sulfate soil | place: Finland: Risofladan, Vaasa | collected...
TTACAGAGCAGACGGTCTGAAGTCTAACCACAAGTCATTTCTCAAATCATTACTAAAGGATACTACAAGCTTCCTATTACCATTTTAAAATTACATATTTTACAAAGATTTATATATTAAAGAATAATTTAAATAATTATTAAAATAAAATTTAAATTAAATTTAAAAATTTCCGACATAAAAAATAATACAGGTGATAAAATATGGAATTAAAACAAAAAATTTATTATGAATATGAAAATGGTAATAATGTAAAAATTCTTTCAAAATATTATGGAAAAAGTATTTCCACAATCTATAAATATATATCTCAAATTAGAGAAATAATTGAATATCCAATCATTAAACAAGAAATAAAGAAGGAATTAATAGCTGGTGATATTAATCTTTATATACACAACTTAAACTATTCTAAACTATGTTTATTATCAAAAAAAATAGGATGTTATGGAAATACTAAAAAAGAAAGAATTAAGAGAATAACTTCTCATTTGAAAAATTACTCAATATTAGGATTATACCCAGAACATTTAAATAAAGAGATAATTAAAAAAGCTTACAAACAACAAGCTAAAAGAGTACACCCAGATTTAAACAAGCAATTAGATAAATCTGGTATGGAATTTATTGATTTATTTAAAGCTTATGAAATAGTTTTAAATCAATGGTAATTATTAATTTAAAACCTACTTTCACCTTTATACATCTATATAGAATTAACAACAATTCGACATAACTAATCGACATAAATATTATATAATTCGACATAAATTTAAATATTCTAATTGATTTTTTATTATTAAATAAAAAATATTACAGGTGATTAATTAAAATGGAATTTAATAAAAATGAATTAGAATTATTTGCAAGTAATCTTGTAATAAGATTTAGTGAAGCAAATCCAAGTGATTATAAAAAAATAAGAATAAAGATAAAACAAATAATAAATGAATTTTGGGATGATTAGGTAATTATAATATGACAATTACTAATTTAGACCAACTTTTATTACACCTATTAAAAAAACACGATACAGGTATAAGCAGATTTAATATTTGTGAAAAGTTAAAATTAAGCAAATATAAATATACAAATCCATATACTAAATATGCACAAACATTAATCCTTCATAATCAACGAACCACTATTTATGATACTTTAAATAAATTACAACAAAAAGGATTAATAATAAAATACCACTTTCTTGAAGGTAATATAGGTAGACCAATTACTTTATGGAAATTAAATCCAAATATAGAATTTTTATATTAAAAGGTGATAAAGATACTACATAAACTAATAAAATATGAAATAACAAAAATTTTAATTGATAATATTTTAGCAAAAAAACATCAATCTGAATTATATTGTCAAAAACATCAATTAAAACTAATTTTAAATAAGATTATTTTTAACCATAAAACACCAATAGAAATTGGATATTGTCCTAAATGTAATAAAGAATATAGTGAATATAGTGATATTAATCCTATTTATATCTCTAATTATGAATGGATGTATAATGAATATAAATAAAAAAAGAAAAAAATTAATCAAATTTTTTATATTTATTAGATTCTGCATAACGTAAAAATAATTCTAATACTTCTAAATCAAAATTACAACTATTAGAATCACATAAAAACTCTTTTCCTTGAAGAAAAATTCTTGATTCACATTTAGGACATTTAAAATCTGTATAATATTTTAAATTATCAAAATCTAATTGATTTTCATATAAAGTTTTATAACTCGTCATAATTAAATATTATCATAACTTATATTTAAATCTTTTCTTAACAAATATTTAAATATAAGTTATGATATTTATTAAATATTATGAATATAAATTTAATTGATAAATGTAAAAATTGCGGATGTAATCTATATGAATGTAAAAGATGCTTAAATAGAGAATTTTACAGGCATATAGATGATATTAATAAAATGAAAGAAAACACCAAAATAATCAAACTTAATCAAGTAAAATATTTATTAAATAAAATATAAGGTGATAATTAAAATGTCCTTAACAGGTAAATATAAAGAACTTAAAACAAAAAATTCAAATGAAACAATAAGTATCAAATATATAAATGATAATTATATAAACATCAAATATAGAAATATTCTTACGAATACAAATAAAGAAATTACCATAACTAACATAGAATTAAAACAAATCATAGAAATAGCTAAAAATGATAAATTTATTTAACTTTCTTTTTTCTTTTTCTCTTTTTCTTTTTAATAATTTTATGATATAAAAACTCATACCATTCAATATATCCAATAGTATCACCAAAATGTCTTTTTGGACTTCTTTTATCAATAGAACACATATTAATCATAACCTTATTTGATTATTTAACATGGTATACAATCTTTTTTCATATACAGGTAAAATATTTTTTGAAACTAATAATAAATCTAATTTATCGTGAGAAATCTTATCATTATAAGGTTCTTTTTTAATAACAGGCAATAAAATATCATAATAAATATTCAATTGTCTTGATAACAATTTCATATCATCTTTAATAATTTTATAAGTTGATAAAGCTATTTGTGGAGGCTCTATTATTTCAGTAGTATCATACAAGTTAAAGAATTGTTTCATATATTCATAACTATAAGTTCTTGTATATATGAACTTATCTGCACCTTCTTTTTGTTTTCTATAATAATGATAAGTAAAAGGTTCTTTAGAAAAAGCATCTCTATAACCGCACTGAATAAAAATGTGATATCTGGTTCTAAATCTCTTATCTATGCTTGAAAAATCTTGAAATGTAAGATATACATCTAATAATCTTTTTCGCCACTGATAATTTGTTTTATAAGATAAATATAAATTAATAGCTCTATTTGATAATCTTGATTCAAACATCCCATAAGCCTCGTCAACATAAAAGACCAGTCCATTAGGAAAATTATCTGCACTTACCTTTCCTAATTCAATTATTTCTGCAAGTGTTAATTCTTTATATTGTGGATGTTTGAATAAAGTAAAATTAGACCAAATTGGTCTATGGATATAAGTAGATATCATAGCAAGTAATAAGGTTTTTCCCCAACCATTATCACCATCAACACAAATTATCAATAAGATAACCTATATTATTTTGGTTTATATTTCTTATAATATACTTTTTTCCAAACATATCTACGAACAGGACTATGTGCTTTTCTCTTAATTGGTGCTTTTCTCTTATTGGTGCTTTTACTTTTCTTTGCCATTTTTTTATTTTCACCTTTTTTAATTTATTATTTAACAGTTTTAATTAACCTTTTAAATTTTTCTGTATCTACATCATCATCAAACATTTCTTTTCTCATATTATAAGACTTAATGGTATCAAAAGCTTCTTTTCTTGATTGTCGATTATAACTAATCCAAAATTTCTGCATATTAGTACCCAATCCTTGCATCATTGCTACTTCTTGGTTAAAATTCTCACTTTCTAATTCACTTTCACTTTCACCATTAATAGCATCAATTATGAAATAATATCGACTCATTTCATTAGGATTATGAATTTCAGTTTTTAATTCTAAATCCTTAGTAGCATCAAACATTTGATTAAGCAATTGCTCATAAGCATCTTTTTGGTCTTGAATTTTAGCCAAACCATCACCTTCAAATTGTCTTATAATTTCCGCCACTATAATGCACCTGTTGTATATAAAGCAATTAAAAATCCTATTAATCCACCAAATATAGCAAAAAAAAACCCAATATATATATTCATTTTAGCTTGTTGATTTGTCATTCTTGTTAGAGATTGTGCTATTATTTGTCCACGTACAATTTTTTTAAGTAATTTAGGATTAAATTTTAACCTGTCTTTTTCGTCTAAATGAATTTGTCCTTCATTAATATCAAATAAAAAATAAGCTTTTAATCCATTAGTATAAAGATGGTGTTCAATAGAAAAAACAAATTCATTATCTTTACTAACTGAAATACTTGTAGTTTCTGGTTTAACTCTTTTAACTCCAACAATACTTCTTGAATTTCCATCTTTAACACATAATAAAATTATGTATTTTTTCTTAGATTTTTTAATTCTATTATCTCTATTAGTAAAATTCATTTTATTCAAATCAGAAACTACTTTATTAGGTATTTTTAAAGCATCTTTTTTAGTCAATTAATTCACCTACATTATCTTTATTATCAGTATTTACATTAGAATTAATAATATCTACTGCAGTATTAATAAGTATATCTTTATTATTATCATTTAAATTAGCATCATTAATCATATTAATTGCAGTATTAATTAAATTCTGTTGTAAATTTGCTAATTTATTATATAAATTTTCTCTAAATTTCACTTTATTTTTCTTAATTTTCCTTCCTTCTTTATTTAAATACTTGTATTTATTCAAATTCAAATTATTCACCTTCTTTTTTTGTTCCTTTTCTAAATAAATAATAACCATAAAGCTTCAGTAAAACTCCTAAAGTAAAAACACATATAATAATAATAAATAAACCTTCTAAAGAAGTAGGATTTATATCAAGCATTTAACTGTTCACCTTCTTTTTATAATAACTTCTTTTTCTACTAAAAATAAATAACATATAAAGAATAATTAAAAAACCTAATAATTGATTATTAGTAAAAATTGTAATCATTTTAACATTACCTGTCATTAAAATTATTCCAATTATCATAAAAATAATCATTTGTAAATAAAAACATATCATAACTAAAGATTTTAATATTTTTTTATAATTCATTTTAATCATCTCTTTTCTCTATTTATTGATGCATAAAAAAATAAAATACCTTGAAAAAATATAAAAAATATCTGAAAATAAGGAGTAAATACCAATACATTTTGACTAATTGACATTATACCTATAATTAAAGAAATTAAAAATACAAATAAGACTAATTCATAAATCTTAAGCTTGGTAAATACAAATATCATTAATACGATCAAAATTATAAAAATTAATATGGTTATTAAAGGTGATAAAATATCCAATTCCGTAATTCCAAATATCATCTAATCATCACTTCCACTTATTTTATTTATAAATCCAATAGCATAAATAATGGTTAAAACCACATAAATTAATGCACCAAATACTTCAATTGATAAAATTAAAGGTGATGCTAATAAACTCAACACAATCCAAATTGTAGTATAAGCAGTACCTAAAGTTATGATATGTACCGATGTTTCAGATAAACCAGAACCTATTATATTAATTCCTATTACTGAAACAATAGCAATAACCACAATAATCCATACTAATGCACCTGTTAATGCATCAATATTAAACAATAAATCTGCACCTTGCATTTCTAAAGTTGTAGTTACACCATCTACAATTAAAGAATTATCTATAACATTTTCTATTACTGATGCACCAAAACTTGCACCAAATATAACACTAAATACAGTTAAAATCAATAATATAATCAATGAAAACATTATCATCCCTAAATTTCCTTGTAAACTTGGTACCATAACTACAATTGTAATTATAATGCATAAAATTAATATCCAAGTCTCAAGAACACCTGCATACACCATAAAACCACAACTAAAAGTTAAAAATATCAAAAATCCTTTAAAACTATTTGTAGTAAAAAAATTAAGGAAAAAAGCAATTCCAATCATTATACCTAATCCTATAATCCAATTCATATCTGCACTACTAATTTGTAATAACATCTACATCACCTTTATATTGAACCATTAATAATGCACCAAAACATAGCATGAGAATAAAAAATAACCACATCGGAATCAATCCAAAAATAAAACAAGCTACTGACATTATAGACATGAAAGGAATTATGCTTTTCTTACCAAGTTTAATAGAAAATAAAAATGAAGGAAGTATAATTACTAATAATCCTATTATAGTATCCATTAAAGCTACTGTTATAATAGTTAAAGAATAATCAGATGTGTAAGCTAAAACAAAAGAAGCTACATAACCATAAGTATAAACAGCATTATAATCATCATTATCAGAAAATAAAATGATAAATGAATCAATAATTTTATCTTGTGGTAACATTACATTATTAGAACTTGTATAAGAAGTTAAATAAAATATAGTAGAAGTAGCATCCATATAATTTAATCTTAAATAACCATTACCTAAACCTGTTTTAGAAAAAATATATATAAAAGAAGTATCATAAGTAGCTACATTACTAACGTCAAAAGTAGCTTGAATGTATTCTAAATTATCATTAGTAATATTAAGTTTAAATCTTAAGTTATTATAATCATCTACATAAAAATAACTTTCTTGAATATTCACATTTGCATAATCAAATTCCAAAGGATGCTTTTGACCTGTAAATTCATTATGCAATTTAACCCCATATATTTTTATATTTAATATTTCAAAAACAGAACTATTATCAATACTTAAATAAAAACCATTTAAAAAAACATCAGAATACAAATTTTTAAAATAACCATCAATATAATTTTCATTATAATTTATCAATTGTATCTCATTACTCAATAGCATAGAAATATTATTTAAAATCATTGATTCATTAAACGAATCATAATTAAAATCAATACTAATAAAGTTATATTCAGTTAAAGAGGCTGAAATAACATTTAATATATAAATATTATCAGGCATAATCTCATTTGAAATTGATTCACCATTCACGTACAAATAATCATAATCAAGCAAAAATTCAGAAGTATATGAAAAATACACGTAATTAATTAATTTAAAATGAGTACTTAAAATAGCCCCAGCTACAAAATAAAAACTTCTTTCTGAAGTAGGCATACCTAAAAAACCAATTGGTAAATTATCGTGATAATAAGGAATTGAATCATTATAATTAATCAAATAAGTACCATTACAAAATATTGTAGAAAAATCAATAATCATTTCATTAATACCAGTAACTCCATATTTATTATATCCAATTAAGGTTTCACCTAATCCAGGTGCAGTATAATTTTTCCAATAAACAACGTACTCGTCAGCATCAACCAATAAATATAAATAAAAAGGATTCCCAGATTCAAAAATCAATTTAAAGGTAAAAAATTCAATAAGATAAGAAAAACCTTTTACTTTTAATGAAAAACCGTACTCTAAATAATCATCATTATCAAAAGTATAACCTTCATAAGTATTACTTAAAATTAATAATGTATCTACAGAAGTTGGTTTAAATGAAATACATTTATCAAAACCATCATCACTAACAATTTGAATATTACCATTTGTTTCTGATACTGTTCTATTCTCAATAACATTAGAACCAATAACATACAAATCACCAGTACTATTTGATGCAAATTCAAATTTATCAACTTCAAGTTCATTAGTAGGAATCATTTCACTAATCCATCTATTATCACCAATTTCATAATTAATGGATTCATTTGTTTTTATAATTACAAAATCCATATAAAGATAAAAAGAAGAACCTGCATTAGAAGAAGATAATCTTAAATAAGAATTTACATCAATTTCTAAATCAATTATCTGTAATATATCAGTAGTAGAACTTTCAATAATCATATTATTATCATCATCTAATACAATAGCATTAGAAGTATCAAAAGAAGTAAATAAATAAACATTTAATAAATCATTATTTAAAATAATTCCATCAAAAAATATTTTAACATCAAGCCAATAAGTACCTTCACCTTCTACAGGTATAAAAGTCAAATATGAGGTATCATCTATTCTTGTATTTATTACATCACCAGCATATATACTACCCCAACCATCCATTATTTCAACAGATTCCACATAATTATTATCATAAGATATATCCCACGAATATCCTATAGAATCAAAATAGAACTTATAATTTACATTTGCAATATCAGATTCAATAGCAATACCATCAATATAAAGTACAGATACTGCAAAATTTAAAAATCCAGATGAAACACCATTAATCGTATATTGAATTTGGTCAGCACCTAATCCTAAATAACCCCCAACACCACATTCAAAATCAATTCTAACACGATACCAAATATTATTAATTGGAACTCCAACATTAGGAATATCTTTAGTAGAACCATCATAATATTGAAATTTAGAATTTTGAATATAAAACCAAGTTTTAGCTACTGAACCAACCAATAAATTAAATTGTGTTTTTTCTGTTATTGCTGTTGTTCTTAACCAAAACTCTATTGTACCACTTTCTTGCTTAGAGACAAATGAATTTCTTAAGATTAACCAATTCGTATTATTATTATCATTAAAAGATAATACGTTTTGATGACCATCTAAATTAGATATAATTGAAGCATTATAATTTATTCCATCAGTTATTATCCATCCTTCTGGTTCACTTCCAATCACATCATTTTCAAAAGAATAAGTAGCAGGATAATGACCAGCAGTTTTATTTCTTATATTAAATTCATTACTTACTTCTGGTAAAGAACCATCATAAAGATAATCATTTTCAAAACTATAATAAATGCTATTATCAATTGCTTGAACACCTAATACAGGCATAAAAATTACAAAACCAAGAATAAATAAAATAAAAATTAATAAATGACTTTTCCACTTCATTAATTTACACCTTAAAAATTAAATAAAAGATAAATCCACACATGAGAGATAATCCAAATAAAATACCAATTAACATCAACAATATAGAATACACATCAGAACTTATTTCTTTAAGCAATTTTTCCTTTTCAGTAATTTCATTGCTTTCATTCATTATTTTTAACCTTTAAAATAATAAAAAATAAAAAATAAAAAATAATAAGACTTAATCAGAAGTTCCCCGAACAAACTTCATTATAACTCCTATTACAACAATCAGAGCTAAAACTCCGAATAAAGATAAAACTGCACCTGTTGCTATTGTACTAAAAGGTACTTCACCAGCAGAAGTTGTTACATTAACATTTGCAATATCTAAAATAGATGCTAAACCTTGTGGAAGTAATGCAGCAACAATAATTAATGAAAATACAACACCAACAATAGAACCAATCATAGCTTTTGCTTTCATTTTATAAACCTTTTTTATATGTAATTAAAAAACTTTTAACTTATAATTTAAAATGCATTAATTCCTATATAAATCTATTGCTTTTCTATATAGAATATATAGTTATTAAAAAATATATATTAAGTTTCAAGTTCTAATTCTGTTATAGAAAAAGGAAATACATTACCTAATTTATCCACATTACCTTTATTATAAATCTTATTAGTTTCTTTATTTACTAATTTAATTATCTGATTATCAATATTACCATCTTTTAAATCTGATTTATATTTAGACCATAATTGAACCTTATAAATAGCTTTATCTTTATTTTCACTTAACAAAACAGAACCTTTTTTAATACCTTTGCACTTTCTTTCTTTCAAAAAACCAGAAAATATACCTATATCTTTTTCATTTACAAAATCATAAAATTTAGGTGCATAAAAAGATGCATCACCATAACCTTCTTTCTTTAATTTTCCTAATTCAAATTCATTAATACAACCAGCACTTATTAAATTATCATAACCTTTTTGATTTATAAATAAAGAGTCAGTATCTACATAATAAACACAATTCCTTTTAGCAATTTTTAGATAATTTATTAATTGCATCCTTGCATAAGAAGTTATAAAAGAAGCTATTGCAACAAAAGATTCTTTAGTATTTTTAGATGTGTGCTTTAAATAAAATAATTTTTTATCAATGAGATATAACTCACCTTCATTAACAATTGTTCCTAAATAACAAATAGAATTATTCTCTATAACTTCTTTCTTTCTAATAACCATTAATTTAATTACTTCTTTATTTTGCTCAAAAAATTTCACATCAGTAGTTAATTGACAATATTCTATTTCTTTTTGACCCCATTTTCCATATAAATTATTCAAATAAAGCTTACATATTTCTTGATTGATTTTATTATCATTTTCCTTATATTCTAATCTCTTTTCATAGAAAAAATTAACAAAATCTTGAAATAAATTTTTTACCTGATAAATACTAATATGATGTATCAATAAAATCTCACCATTTTCTTTCACAAAATTAATTTCTGGTGTACATATTGATACTTGAAACTCACCATAAGCAAATATGGATTTATCTACAAAATTATTCAAGATATAAGCATTATCTTTAGGTAATTTAATAGTAGCTTTCATTATAACACCATATCCATTATCATTAGCAAAATTAAATAATTGGAATAATGTTTCTTGTGAATAAGTAGCTTCACTTGAATTAAATAATAATTTAATAGGTACTTCAATTCTTTTCATAATACTTGCATACATGGAATTAATATCAGTTTTATAAATTTCTTGATACTCACCAATTTTAAAACAATCAGTAATTCCACCTTTATAAGATTCCCTTTCTAATTTAATTGCTCTTTTCCAAGAATGAATATATAATTTATCATCATTAGTAATAGGATTATAAAATCTATGTCTAAAAGCATTAAAAGACATAGAACCTATTGTTGCTTTTAAATTTGATAAATCATTTTCTAACAAAAAATCTATGAATTTTTTTATAAATTGATACAAAATTTCTGTATCTCTTTTACAATACATTTCAAGCTCTAAATCAGTACAGGTATCAAAATCAACTTTCATTTTAGGAAAACCTACACTTAAGCCTAAACTTGCTAAAGATTTAGGTACATAATTCATAGTATCCCAAATCTTTAACGTATACATTAATTTATTAGTAATTTTTTTCTTAAAAGTCATAATAAAGGTTTTATTTTGTACATAATGAGAATCAAGCATCCATCCCCTTCCTAATAACTCATTATATCCATTTAAAATCTTTAAATCAAAACCTACATTATGTGCATACAATATAAATTCTTTCACATCATCAGAATATAAGCTTTCTAAATCATTCCAAAATAAACTATTATCAAAATAAGTTTGTTTAATAAGTGTATCAGTTTTTCTATTCCAAAAAATAGCACATCCTAACTTAAAAGTTAAAATTTCTACATTATCATTTTCTTTTAGAGAATTAGTTTCTGTATCTACAAATACAAAATTATTCTGCATCTTAAGATGCTTAGCTTTTCTAAATTCGTGAAAAATTTGCTTAACCATTAATAACTACTCCTTTAAATCTTGATTCCCTTAGCTTTCACAATTGATTTAAAAGCTTTATCAATAAAACTTGCATATTTTTTATAATCGTGAAAAATCAATTCAAAATCACTTCCATAAGCTTCTTTAATTTTCTCTAATTGATACTGAAATGCTTTATCATTATCATATTTAATCCATTTAACCGAACCATCTTTAAAAGAAACTTCCACTATATTATACTGTCCTTCTTTAACTAATAATTCACGACTTCTTTTATGAATAAATTCTCTATAAGGTTTATCAACAATTTTATTCTTTTCAATATGATAATTAGCTACTTGCTTAACCTTTGTATTTAATTGGTCTAATAATCTATGTTGTGCTTTTAAAGAATCTTGTTTCTTAACCTTAGTTCCCATCAATTCATTATAATCTTTTAATGATAAACTTTTAACTTCACCAATACTTTTACCAGATTTTAAAACCTTATCAAATAAATTTTCACGTCTTTTTAAAGTAATAATTTCTGACTTGCTTTTATCATCTAAAACTGATACCATAAAATCAACTTTTTAAAAATAATAAGTAATATAGATATAGATAAACACCTATTTAAGCTTGTTTTTTCTTATTATGGTTAATTCTACATAGCTATTGTTAATTCTAAATTACAAAAGTTTTAAATATTCGTTAAGATATTCTCTAAATAATAATTAAAAATTAATTAAATAAAACTACTATAAATTATGAGAAAAATAACCAATTTCGATGGTATTAATAAATATTACTGTAAACAACACAATTGCTTTCATTCAAAATCAAGAAAACATAATGGAAAAATTATTACCTGTAAACCTTTTAAAGAATGTAAAGATTATGCTTTCAAATTAGATACTTATGAACTATTTAATATTCAATTTAAAAAATCTTGGAATTATCAAAGCAACCATCCACCAAAACATCAATACCAACCACCATTATTTATAAATTAATTTTTTCCTTTTTCAATTAAGATTCTTGAAAGCTTTATCGTGAGTAAAGAATAACCAAAAAAAGTGAAAAAAATGAGTGCAAAAAAACCAGAAACACCAGCTTGGTTCGATGATTTAGATTTAGAACCAAAAGACGATTTTGTTTCCTTTAAAAATGAAAATATTCACTTCATTACTTTTTTAAATGAAGGTAAAAAAGGTACAAGCAAAATTGCTTTAGATGATGGGAGTGAAAAATCAGTTCCTTGCGTGCATTATAAAGTTATGGAAAGCAATATAGAAAAAGATTTTAAACCAATTGCTAAAAACTTTATTGGTGTATTAAAGAAATTATTTCCACTTACCAACCGAACCTTTAGAATTGAATTAATTAAAGGTAAAAAAGACGTCGAAAATAAATACACTATTCAAGAATTAAAATAAGGTATTTATAACCTAACTTTATTTTTTTATTTTTTTATTTAAAATTAACAGGTGAAATAAATGAAATGGAATAAATTTTTAAAAGATTTTCAATATGAATTACTAAATAATTCAGATATAAGCATCAAAACTGCACATACCATCTTAGAATTAATTCAAAACTATATGAGTAAACCAGAAACAAAAAGATATTCAAACTTAATTGATACTTCTCTAAATATGACTATGAAACAAATAAACTTAATTGAAGTTAATAAAATGCTTGAAATACAACAATTAGAATTAGATTTAAATCAAGTAAAAGGTAAGAAAAAGAAATGAATAAATGGAAAAAAAGAAATATAGAATTATATTATAATCAATTTATAATTAATAATTGTAATTCAAAACAAGTATTAGAAGATTATTTTTTTCCTAATCCAATAGCAATTTATTTAGCTTCTTTATTTAATGATATACTTAGATTTACAAATGAATCTCTAATAGCAATTGATAATCTTTTAATAAAAAGCATTAAAGAATATAATATTTTAATGATAAAAATGTGTGAATTAGCTTTATCAATAACTTTATCCTTAAAATACCAAGAAATAATATACCTAAATTCTTAATTTTTTATTTTTTTAATATAAAATACAGGTAATTAAAATGAATAAATTAACCAAAAGATTAAAAAGATTAGATAAAACCTATTTATTAACACTTATTTTAATCAAAAATCTCTCAAGAAAACAACCAGAAAAAATAAAATATATTGAATTATTAAGAGATTTTTGTTATAATAAAGAAAATGAATTATTTAAAAAAACTGATTATTATAAATTTATTAATTTAAATACAGGTGATAAAAATACATAATATAGAAAATAATAAACTACTAAACAATATATATACAGATTTAAATTCAATTTTATTATATGATTTTTTTAAAAATTTAGATAAATTTTTAACATTAAATAAATACAGGTGATAAAAATACATATTAAAATAAAATACCAAGCAAATTATTCAATTTATATAACTATAATTGATTCAAAAAACAATTTAAAAGAAATAATATATTCTCATTCTTATACAAATTGCTTTAAAAAAATAAATATAATAAAAACAATCAGAAAAAACTTAATGCTTAAAAACAGATATATAACAACTATAATTTCAAAAAATAACAAAATTGAATATTATACTAAAAATAGATTTTCCTTAAATCCATTACTTTTTTTACAACTTAACATAAGTGAAAAAAGATGATTAAGATATGATTAAAGTAAAAGACATAATAAACATAGCAATAAAACTCATAACAATAGGAATAATAACTAATGGATTAAATCCTTTTCTATTATTACCAACAGAAATACGAAAAATATTAGAACCTTTTCAATTAACTGATACAGAAATGAAAATAATTGAAAAATACCTACTAAAAAAATGATAAAATATGAATATTTGTTTAATTTGTGGAAAACAACTGAATATTAAAGAATATCTATATTGTAAAGAATGTCTATTAAAATGGTTAAAAAAAGATGATTAAAATGAATTATACCTGTTTAAATTGTTTTGAAAAAAAAGACATTGAAAAAATGCATAATAAAATACTATGCAAAAAAATGTTCTATTGAAATGGATAAAAAATATCAAAAAAACTCTAAAAATCCAAAATTAAATTAATTTTTTCCTTCTTTTTTCCTTCTTTTTTCCTTCTTTTTTCTAAATTTTTCTCTAATTTTTTCTAAATTTTTTCTAAATTATTGCTTAAAATGACTTTCTAAAGTCTCAAATTCTTGATTATCAGCCCGTCT
>Ga0307376_10003675_pt1 | contig 14290 bp, 14 predicted proteins | sample TR2MG_FD_202536 | JGI IMG/M metagenome (GOLD analysis project Ga0307376, IMG submission 202536) | Soil microbial communities from Risofladan, Vaasa, Finland - TR-2 | ecosystem: Environmental > Terrestrial > Soil > Coastal area > Acid sulfate soil | place: Finland: Risofladan, Vaasa | collected...
GACTGCCCTGAATGCGAACTGCGCGACAATCACTATGTCAACAACATCATCTACGACAACTCGCGCTACCGGGACAATCACTCCTTCTACCGCAAGCGAGACGAAGTCGGCAGTGTCCAGCTCCAGCTGACTGACACCCAGCACATGCGGGGTGAGCGCTACGACCACAATCTCATCTACTCAGCCGCGCCCTTCCCTCCCGGGGCCGCCGACCCCGTCGTCCTGTGGGATGGGAGACTCATGACGTTGGTTGAGGCCGAGAGCCATCCGAGCGGCTTCCTGCGCGACAATATATCCACCGACCCGAAGTTTGCTGACCCCCTCTGGGATGACTTCCGCCTCCGCGCGGACAGCCCGTGCATCGACGCCGGTCGCCACCTCACCACAACCACCGCTGGCGGCAGCGGCAACCGCATTCGCGTCGCCGACAGCAGCTACTTCTGCGATGGTTTCGGCATAGTTGACGGTGACGACATCATCGTGGCAGGCGCCGGCACGGCTCGCCTCACCGACATCCCAGATTCACACACCCTGGTCCTCGACCGCGAGCTGACGTGGCCCGCAGGGGCAGGCGTGAGCTTGGTCTACAAAGGCGAAGCCCCAGACATGGGCGTGTTCGAATTCGAAGGCTCGGCCGCCTGCCCCCGCGGGTGATCCCCGCCGTGCCCTTCCCGTTCTGTAGGGCGGGCGTACCCGAGTTTACCCTGAGGAAACCCGAAGGGCCCGCCGTGCCGTTCCCGTTCTGTAGGGCGGGCGTACCCACGCCCGCCGTGCCGTTCCCGTTCTGTAGGGCGGGCGTACCCACGCCCGCCGGCCGTTTGCTTTTCCTGGTAGCGCAGGTTTCCAACCTGCGTAGGCGGCGCAGCCGCCTCTCATCCGCGCCCATCCGCGGACCGCCTTGCCGTTCCGCGTACCGCAGGCTTCAGCCTGCATCCGTGGTTGTTCGGGTAGCGCAGGTTTCCAACCTGCGTAGTCGGCGCAGCCGCCTCTCATCCGCGCCCGCCCGCGGACCGCCTTGCCGTTCCGCGTACCGCAGGCTTCAGCCTGCATCCGTGGTTGTTCGGGTAGCGCAGGTTTCCAGCCTGCGTAGGCGCCGCAGCCGCCTCTCATCCGCGCCCACCCGCGAATCCCCCGGCCTTTCCCTTCGTGTCCTTCGTGCCTTTGTGGTTCCCAATGCCGTTCGCTGTTCCCCGTAGAGCACGCTCGTGCATCCTGCCCCCCTCCGCCGAAGCCTGGCGAAAGCGATACTGGGCGGAGGAGCCATGGCGAACCCCGCCCGTTCGCCATTCCGCGTACCGCAGGCTTCAGCCTGCAGCCGTACTTGCTTGGGTCGCGCAGGCCTGTCCTGAGCCCACCGAAGCATCAATAGCCTGCTACGCGCACGCGGCCGCCACCCGCCCTTGCCCTCCCTCCGCATCGTACGCCGCCCGGGGCCATTCCCCGTCCCATACGAGCGCAGCGGCAGTCTTCGCGGGAACCGATCACGTCTACTACGAACAACGCCGCCTCCTGTAGGGCGCGCTGGTCTTCGCCAGCGCGCCGGGCCGTTAACTCCCAACGGGTGGAAGCGGCGTACGATGCGTCCTATCGCAACGCTGACTTCAGGTCGGGAGCACGGTACCACCACACAAGCGCTCCCCTAGTCCGAGGGAGGGCGCCGGACAGCGCGGGAGCTTACCCCTGCCCCCTCGGCCGAAGCCCAGCGAAGGCGCAACTAGGCGCGGGAGTCATCGCGCACGCGGCCGTCCCCGCCTCCCCACTCCGGCGCCCTCAATAGGGGCCCACCCACCTAACTACGAGCGCATAGCGAGGGCCACGTGGGGGCGCACACCGCCCCCGCACGAGCGTCCCCCGTAGTCCGGGTGGGGCGCCGGCCGACCCTCCCACAGTCACCTCTCCCCTCTCTCCCGCCCACCGCCGAAGCCCAGCGTCGACGCAACTAAGCGGGGGACCTGTTGCGCAGACGCCAGCCGCCTTCCCTCCGCACCGTACGCCGCCCGGGGCCACCCCCCGCCCCATGCCAGCGCAGGCGGCCGTCGCCCGCAAGACGTCGTGAAACCGACGCGTTCCCGGTTCCGGCTACCGCCGGCCTCAGCCCTTCGCCCTTGAACTCATCGTCGAACGGCGCGGCCGAAGCCTGGCGAAGGGGCTACTGGGCGAGGAAGTCATGGCGTAGGCGGCCGCACTGCATGAGCCATGGCGAACCCCGCCCTGGACGCCGAGCTTGGCGAAGGCACTACAACACGGTTCGACCCCACAGCGCGCTAGGCTATCGGCCGCCGGCGCCGGAGGAAATCCTGCCCCGGCAGCAGACTCCGGGAACAGTACTGCTGTATGCTGCAGCTCTGAGACTGTGAGTGGTAACGTTGAGAGGTGCAGATCAACCACTTATGGAGAGTATCGACAAGAGGTAACAGTCATCGCTCATACTGCTCATCGCCGGGAAAGAGTGAAACGTGACCCTCGACCCCCACCATATATGCCGTGCCAAGCCCCCAAAAACGGACATCTCCCCCGGGGCGATCCTGCCGGTTTTGTCAGGATAGACGGGTATGGCGGCCCCAAACAGACGTTTTATACAAGAAGTCCATCAGATTCCACAAGCCTCCTTACCTAACAAACGAGGGTCGCTCTGATTGCTGGTAGGGCAAGTAGAAGGTGAAAACTCCTTTCCGTGGAGAAAGAAGCTCGCCAATATGGCACCCTACGCTGACCGACCTGAAGCTTCTCGGATCGCGAGTCTCCGAAACCCTTGGATGTTTGTATTGGTTCATTGTGAATTCGTCTCTCCGTGAGTGAAAAGAGCAACATGTGCGCTTCGTATACACGCTACCCTTAGTCACTCGCGGGTGAGCGGGGGTATAATATTACAAAGCCATTGCAGGAGAATTCGAAAGGCTTGGGGTACCAGGATGGATGTCGAAGGAGTTGGCTGCTTGGCGCTGCTCCTCAATATGGCATGCTCTCATATGAGCTAGTGTAGGCTTCTTCTTTCTTATGGCTGTTGCCATGGCTGGCCCCGGTAGATGAGTGTCGTGGCAGGCCCATTGCCTGGACGTAGGTGGATTTGTGAGATGGACAGCGATCCGGTCTCGCGAGGAGGCGTCCACAATGTTGAAAGTCCCCGGGCGATGCTCCCAGCCATCCCGTCAGGCTGCCTTGCGGCCAGTTCTCACTGATATCGCAAGGCAGGTCTGGGAGGCGATGCTGATGGCGAAACTGACCCCGGTTGAGATCAGACTCATAAACCGCTTCTATCTCAACGGAATGGACGTGGATCAGATCGCCAAGAAGGTTGGCATGGACGAGAAGACGATCTGCGATATACTCTTACGGGCGCTGAAGAAGATCCACGAGAGCGGCGAGCTGAACACGCACGAGGAACAGCGTCAGGTCGAGGCTTGGGGAAGAGGAATCCTGGAGTAGTCTCAGCTGCCGGTCCCCCTTGAGGCCAAGAAGAAAGCGACCCGGTGCAGTGCCGGGTCGCCAGAAACTAGGTAAGAAAGCTTACTCGGATTCTTCTTCTCGTTCCGCGGTCTCTCGCTCCAATTCCCGCATCAACCTACGAAGCTCTGGGTTCTTTACTGCTTTGGACATCTTCTTGTGCACGGCCACTAGTTCATCGTTTCTCAATGGCAGACCACGAACCGTCTTCACCGCAGAAGACTTGCTCGCGACAGTACGTCCAGCCATTGCTGCACCCTTTCGTGATTCAGTTGTGTCCCTCGACCGCCTTGAAGGCGAGCGACGGGATGGCTTCTGCTCCGCTGGCATCGGTTCCTGCTCCCACATAGCGCCCCTGCTATCTTATCAATACCGCAATTTGCGTGCCATAAGCCTCACTCGGACGGGTGATTGTTGATATTCTCACCGCGCCCGCAGCATCGCGCCGACCGTCACCAGGAAGCCAGCGAGGGCCACCACCATCGCCCAGGTGCGGAGCTTCACTGTCGCCTGGAGCGTCCCCACCTCCTGCGTCAGCTCCGTAGCCTGCGCGGCGACCTTTTCGTGTTCGCTACGTTCACTTTCTAGGTGGCCTCTCAACGCGTCTGCCCGCTCCTGTTGCCTCTGGATCTCCTCGGCGAGTCCCTCCACCCTGGCGCGTGCTGCCTCTGCCCGGGCCTGTATTAAACAGGGCAAAATAGGGGCAAAATAGGGACAGTCACCTAGGGCAAAATAGGGACAGTCACCTAGGGCAAAATAGGGACAGTCACCTATTTCCTGGAGGGCAAAATAGGGACAGTCACCTATTTCCTGGGGCAAAATAGGGACAGTCACCTATTTCCTGACCCCGGCCGCCTGCGCCCCCTCGCATTGTCGTCACGGCTCCCCTCATCCCCTCCCCCGCGACATCTGCGCGGCGAGGAGAATTGCATCGACCATGCTTGAATAATCAGCAATCCCTTGTCCGACAATGTCGAAAGCCGTGCCATGATCGACCGAGGTCCGGATGATCGGCAGACCCAAAGTCACGTTAACGCCCCCAACCTGCAAGCCAGCGCTAACTGCCGTGCCGAGCGTGCCGAAGTGTGCCGTTTCCCGTGCCGACCGTGCCGAAAGGCGTGCCCCCCGTGCCGAAAAGCGTGCCGGCCGTGCCGAAAAGCGTGCCGTTCGTGCCGGCCGTGCCGTAAATCCCGCCGTCTTGACGGCGATGTGACCCTGGTCATGTGTCATTGCCACGACAACGTCGAACTCCCCCGCCCGCTGCCGCGCGAAGACCGTATCCGGGGGCAGCGGCCCGAAAACCTCCATCCCCTCCTCCCGGGCCTTCTCCACGGCCGGCGCGATCTCTCGCTCCTCCTCCTCACCGAAAAGCCCAGATTCCCCTGCATGGGGGTTCAAACCCGCCACAGCAATCCGCGGCCTGGCCACTCCCATCCGCCGCACAGCCTCGTCAGTCAGCCGGATGACATCGAGCACTCGGCCGAGTTTCACCAGATCGCAGGCCTTGCGGAGGGGGACATGGGTGGTGACGTGGGACACGACCATGTCACCATGCACCAACATCATGGCGACCCGATCGGCCCCGCACAGGGCCGCCAGCATCTCGGTATGTCCGGCATACGGCACATCCGCCAGCCGTAGCGCCTCCTTGTTGATCGGCGCCGTGACAATCCCCGCGACCTTATGGGACTCTGCCAGCTCAACCGCCTGCCGAATGTAAGCCGCGGCCGCCAACCCCGCCGCCCGGCTCACCTGCCCCAGGGGTATCTCGTCCGGATCCGCGTTATGGAGATCCAACAAGCACACCGCCGAAGTGCATCTCTCCATCTCCTCCACGTCCCCCACCACCTTCGGGCGAAAACGCCGCCCAAGTGCCTCTGAAGCCATCCTGAGCGTTCTGGTGTCGCCGATGACGAGGGCGCGGCAGGCCTCCCTGACTCTCCTTTGTGCCAGCGCGCCCACAACAACCTCGGGCCCGACTCCCGCCGGATCGCCCATCGTAATCGCCAACACAGGCCTTGTTTGCGATTCCATCAGTTTTGCTCCTCAGGCACCCCACGGTGCCTCAGATAGCGAATTAGGGAAATCAGGGATGTCTCGTCGCCGGCGGCCCCGGGCTTGAGCACGACCGGCCGCCCGGCGAAGTGTCCGCCCATCGTGACACCGGCGGCGATGCCGGGCAGCGGCTCAGCGTCGATTTGTATGGCAACCGTCCCAAGTGTCACAAGAACGCCGTGGGCTGTGGCCCCTCCGCCGACAAGAAGAGCGGCCGGTCGGGCCTGTTTGGTAACGGCGAAGGACAAGTGTGCCAGGTGCTCGACAATAAGGTCCACGGGGCGGTCGACCGCGGGGAGTGGTCCGGTTGCATGGACGATGGCATCCCGGCCGGCGCGGAGGGCGGCGACCGCGCGGGCGATGGCCTCGCCTAGCTGGGGAACGGGCTCCTCCGCCCAGGAGAGCCCCTGGCAGTTCACAGGGATGGTGTCGAGCCCTTGCTCGGCGGCGAGGCTGACTTGGCGGGCGAGGCTCCGGCTGGAGCTGGCCAGGACCGCGAGCACCGGGCCCCCTTGTTCATCCGATGGGACAAGCGAGGGCGGCACGAACGGCACGGCCGGCACGCTTTTCGGCACGCTCGGCGCGCCTTTCGGAACGGCCGGCATACCTTTTGGCACGCCCGGCATGGGTTTCGGAACGGCACCGGGCGCTGGCTCGCTCGGCTGTTCGGACTCGCTACATGGTCCCTCCGGCCGTGGCACGGAATCGCGACGTGTGCCGTTCGTGCCGCCGCCCAATAGCCGCCTTGAGATAGCGCTTGCCAGTCCAGCCGAGCCCGCGAGGATCGGCGGCGGGTCCATGGCCAGGGCGGCCTCGGCGATCAGGTCGAGGTCGGCATCCGTGGTGGCGTCGGCGATCAGGATCGGCGCTTCGTCGAGTCGCCGCGAGAGGTGATCGGCTGTGATGGGGAGGTCGCCATGGGAGAGGTGGCCGACGGGGAGGTCGGGTCGCTGGGAATGAATGATCTCGGCGATGCGCGAGTGTGAGAGAGGGGCCTCGGGGTCGCGCGCCATCTCGGTTTCGGAGGCGGGGACGCCGTTGATGAGGACGACTCCGTTTTCGGTGGTCCTCCCCCGCCCGGGAAATGCCGGCGCGAGGAGGATGGGGCAACGCGCGACTTCGTGGAGGGCGGCGAGTTCGGCTCCGATGTTGCCGCGCAGGTTGGAGTCCACTTTCTTGTAGATGAGGCCCGCTCCGGCGGCGAGGGCGCCTCGGACGGCGGCCGCGGTGAGGTCGCAAGCGGCCTCCGCCGAGGCGGCGCGGGATTCGGTGGTGACGGCGAAGGCGGCGGCCCCTTCCGATGGCACGGGCCTTTCATTGAGGGATATGGGGACGGGTCGGCCCGGCCGGGCGAAGGCGGCGGCGGTGTCGGCGGCGCCGGTGAGGTCGTCGGCGATGATGGCTATGGGCAGCGGGTCCATGATGGGGTGGTCTTCTGCGTCGGGCGGCCGCGCCCTGCGGGGCGCGGAAGGGAACGACACGGGAACCACAGATGAACACAGATGGACGCGGATTGGGTGCCCGGCACGCATGTGCCGGGCGGGGGATGTAGCCGGGGGACTCTCCCGTCGTCCCCCGGACCCCCTGCGGGTCCGTGCCGGACCGGCGGGGTATTGACAGTAGCTGCAACGTGGGAGTGTCTGGCGGGGCCGGGTGCGTGCCGGTAGGTGGCGGGGGGAACGTTCGTTCCCGCCGGAAGCCGACAGGGGGGCTGCCGCCCCCCTGTGACCCCCCGCGAAAGCCCGGCACTGGAGTGCCAGGAGTCTTGTCAGAGGCGGCGCGGTGGTGCGGTTGGGCGAGGGTTGGCGGAGCGACGCGAAGCAGGGGCTCCACGGGAGCCCCTGCTGATGACGCAGGACCACGCAAGCGCGTTCTACAGGAATTGTCCTAGGTCAGAAGCTGGCGCATCACCAGGGAAAGCGTCCCCCTGATGTCTTCTAGCATTCCCCTTGTATCCTCCTCTGTGTAGCCAAGCTCTGCCTTCGCTAGCGCGAACACAAGGAAGTCACCGGCTACGAGCATTGAGGGGTTGTCCTTGTTGTCCAGTATGAACCTCTCGTAGAAGACGTGATCTCGATTCCAGTAGATGGTGATGACGCCGTTTGCTACTTCCGCGTCGAATATCGGTCCGGCCGGCGTCATAGAGTGAGTCATGAAGCGACAGGGTAACTTGCGCGGGACCCTATGGGTCTTCTTGGGGGTCCGGCCTCGGCCCCGTGTTTTTCCTGGCTCGTCTTTCTCCTTGCGCTCAAGCTCCTTCTTGTCGCGTTCCCGCCGCTCAATCTCGATTGGCGTCTTCGGAAGCAGGTTGGCTTTCTGTGCGATCAGTTTCTCCGCCTCGGCGTGGCTCACCTGCGAGTCCTTCTCCGTTCGCCGCGCCGTGGCGTTCTGCTTCTTAAGACGGCTAATCTCGGGATAGATGTGCGGCTGCTTCAGCTGATCGATCAAGGACTGTTTGAACTTCGGTGATTGCTTCGTAAAGTCAACTCCGAAAAGATCGTCAAGCGCGGCCGGGAAGAATATCTCGCCCCGCACACGGTTGAGATCTGGATGCTTCTCGCCCCACAGTCCATACCAATGCCCGGCTCCTATCTCACGGTTGTTTCGCATGAGACAGAAGCCTTGGTTCTGCTGGTTGATCCCGCGCTCTCTGTTCATGTCCTGGCTGAGGTCAGGAAGCCTCACGATCCGGATTCGGACCTTCTCAGTTTGCTCTATCCCTTCCGAGTCGGTGTATCTTACGTCCACGTTCTGGTCGTACTCCAGAGTCGTCCCGTCTTCCTGAAGCATCGTGGGATCGTCCGGTAGGACTTCCTTCTCGTTGACCGACAGGCTGAGAGGCTGCCCGCTTGACAGGAACATCCTGTACGTCCGCGCGAATCGCTTGACAAGACGAGCTGCGAACTGCGTCGTGTTCTTGTCTTGGACCTGATCGCACTTGGTGATGCGGACTACCGTCCCGCTCTGGACCTCGCCCAGCAGTTCCGCGAAGAGCGCCTCGTGTTCCTCGTCGGCCTCCTTGATCTGCGTCCTGAAGGCGTCAAGCCTTGCCATAACATCAAGGTCGTGAACGCCATACAGAAGAGGCCCGCCCTTCTCCTTCGTCAGTACGGTGATCCGCCTGCCGATCGAGATAGAGGCCGTGATGAGACCCATCCCGTAGAATCCAAGATCGCTCATCTCGTCGCGAATGGTGTCACTTCCAAGTCGCAAGGCTTGGTCAAGGACAGAGCGGCTCATCCCGCAGCCATTGTCAACCACAGTGAACACGTGCTCGCCCTTCACCACCTGGAAGAGCGCTTTCACGACACTTGCGGAGGCATCAATGGAGTTGTCAACGAGGTCGCCGAGGGCCACTGCATTGTCATAGCCCATCCGACGCATGGAGTAGAAGAACTTGCCGATGTTGGGGGGACTTTCGTTCTCGAACTGGTCCAGGAGTTCCAGTTCGCTGTCGGGGGAGGTCGCCAGACGTTGTACATCCGAGACGCGCGCGGCTGTTCGTGACATCGTATTCTCCTTCGGCCGGATGCCCTATGCACCCGTGCCTAGTATGGTGTGTTTGCTCCCTGGCTATTCAGGAAGCATGGGCCATTATACACAGAACGCACTGGATTAGTCAATAGCCCACTCGGGAGCATCGCACGCCGTCCATAGGCCGCTCGGGAGCCGGAGCTCTCTGGTCCGTCTGGTGTGAAGCACACGAACCCCGGCTCGACGTCACCTTGGAGAAGGCCCCTCGCGCCAAGCCGAAGCAGTAGAGGGATCACCGCCTTACTCGCTGCGCGGGGAGGCCAACGGCCTTGGGTATGAGGCAAGCGCCCGCCCTCCGAAAGACGGCCCACGACCAACGACGCGGCTTCGGCAGCAATGCACCTGAGGCGCACAAGGCTACCGAAGAACGGGACGGCCGCATCGCACGCCGCTTCCACCCGATGGGGACGGTGTTCTTCGTACGGGAACGTGTTCTGTTCCCTCCAAGACGGCCGTTGCGCTCGTATGGGACGGGGGGTGGCCCCCGGCGGCGTACGATGCGGAGGGGGTGCAGATTCGTGTGATGGTTGGTCAAGCTCGGAGGCGCGGGTGGTAGGCGGGAGGTGGCGCGACGGGCAGGAGGCAAGCTCCTGCCCCACGGGAGGCGGCTTCGCCGCCTACGCAGGTTGGAAACCTGCGCTACCACGACGGCAAGCGGCCGGCGGGCGTGGGTACGCCCGCCCTACAGGAGCGGATGGCCTTCGCTACGCGAAGGCGTCTATTGGGGAACGGATTCCTCCGCTTCGGTCGGAATGACAGGGGGGGGTGAACGGGGTGGCCCCGGGCGGGGCGCGACGGGCAGGAGGCATCGGCCTTTGGCGTTCGGGGGCCGAGCCGCCAATTGCTCCTGCCCTACGGGAGGCGGCTTCGCCGCCTACGCAGGTTGAGATCCTTCGGCAGACTCAGGACAGGCCTGTGCCACCAAGAACGGCGAACAAATAGCGGCCGGGCGCACAGCTGTGCGCCCCTACGAACGGCGGGACGGCGACGGCCGACAGGTTGGAAACCTGTCCCACCAAGAACGGCGAACGGCCGGCGCAGGAAGGAGGCTTCGGCAGCAAGCTACCGAAGCAACAGGATCGCGGCAGGAATGCCGCTCCCACAGAACGGGGAACGGCCCGGCGGGGGGGGCTTCGGCAGCAAGCTACTGAAGCAACGAAAGGCCCAGGCAGACGGCCCACTTCTACCCAACGAGCGGCTGGGTAACGGTAGCCCCGCCCTTCCCCTCAGCAGGCTTGCCAACGCGACCGCCGAAATTGTCGCCAGTTCCCGAGAGTCCACACGATCACGCGAGAAGGAAGGTTGAGCAATGGCAGAAGAGTTGAAGAGCCCGAAGATGACGCTGGAGATCGTCTCCCAGAAGGGATACTGCGGCGCGGGACATACGGTCGGGCAGAAGTTCGATCTCAGCGGCGGCACGCCCGCGGGCCTCTGCCAGTCGGCGCTGCACAGCGCCTATCCCACCATCTTCGCCCTGAGGTGGGGCGCCGATCTGCCCTGGGAGAAGGAGAAGGGCACCGCCCACATCGCCTGCCCCGATGCCGACAACCCCGTCGTGATGAAGATCACGCGGGAAGAATAGGCTCGCGGTACGACAAGGAGGCGGGGCGAGGCGCTTCGAGGGGGGGACACGGTGGGTGCTGAGGATCCCCGTTCGGCTACGCTCAGGGCAGGCCTGTGCTACCGGGAGCGGCCGGCGGGCGTGGGTACGCCCGCCCTACAGGAGCGGATGGCCTTCGCTGCGCGAAGGCTCCAATTTCGGAATGGATTCCTCCGCTTCGGTCGGAATGACAGGGGGGGTGAACGGGGTGGCCCCGGGCGGCGCGCGACGGGCAGGAGACAAGCTCCTGCCCCACGGGAGGCGGCTGCGGCGCCTGCGCCCCACGGGAGGCGGCTGCGGCGCACGACGGGCAGCAGGCAAGCTCCTGCCCCACGGGAGGCGGCTGCGGCGCGCGACGGGCAGGAGGCAAGCTCCTGCCCCACGGGAGGCGGCTGCGCTGCCTGCGCAGGTTGGAAACCTGCGCTACCACGACGGCAAGCGGCCGGCGGGGGAAACCCGTTCGCTGCGCTCAGGGCAAGCTCTCCTTTGATCCGCCCTATCCCTTTCACTCGCTTTTGTCGCTGCTGGCGATGACTACGACCGAAACGGCGCCCGTTACCCGACATCCATGAGAGCCAGCTCATATCGCCGTCCCAAAGCCCCCTGTTTCCCCGCGGGGTAATGCCGATGCTCCCGCGCTATCACCATAATGCAAGATACTCTCTAATGGATGTCGCCCAAAGAAGTAACGGGCGACATCCATTAGAAAGCCAGGGAATGCCTGAAGAAAGACGTTCGCGCAATGTTACTTCATTGCGCGAACGTCGGTAGAATGCTCGGGGGCGCGCCAGGGCCTCTTTGCGATTGGCCGTGCATTCTTCACGGATCGGCCATATCTCCTTCTATCAGTGTTCATACTATGCTGTTTACATGTAGAGGTAATGTGCTCAGGTGTTTCCCGTCCGGTTCGCCGGCGGAAGGCCGAGAAGGCGGCGCGGGAAGATATGAGGCGCGAGGAGGGGAGATGAGAGCGATTCGGCTTGTACGGGTGGCAGCGCCGTGTCTGGGCTTGTTCGTCCTGGCGACCGTCGCCGGCTGTGGAGGCGCGGGGAGTTCGTCCGCCGATGTCGCGGTGAAGGAGGCTCTCGTTGTCGTCACTCCGCATGTGGCGAAGCGCGCCCTCGAACCGATCAACAAAGGATTCGCTGCGAATCATCCCGAGGTGAAGATCGAGTTCAAGGCGGCCATGGTCGACGAGATGGTGGATGCCATGGAAGCTGAGGGAGGCTCCGGCGATGTCCTCGTGATGATGGACGGCCCGGAGATGAAGATTCTGGAGAGGGCGGGTGTGATGGATGTGAGCCGGAAGCGCGTATGGGGGACGTGTCCGGTGGTGCTGGTCGCACCGGAGGGAAACCCCAAGAGAATCCGCAGCATTTGGGACCTGACTCGCAGCGACATAGAGCATGTGGCGATCCCCGACCCCGACCGTGATTCAACCGGGGCGGCCTTCCGGCAGGCGGCGATCGGCGCGGGCCTATGGGATACCATCCAGGAGAAGTTGATCATCGAGGAATCGCCCCACGAGGCCTGCGCGGTGTGCGAGAAAGGCGCGGCCGACGCTGCCATCACGTATTCGCCATGCGTGCTCTTTGGGCACTCGGAAACGACTCTCTGTCTGGCTGCCTTTCTCCCTGACGGGCTGTATGAGCCGGCGGTGATGGCGGCGGCACCATTCGTCGGGGCGACACATCCTCTGGTTAGCGAGTACCTCGAGCACTTGGTGGCGCGCCCCTCCCAGGTGATCGTGGGGCGAGTGGGTTTCGAGCCGGTGGATGGGCCGTCGCCTGCTCGCGCCGAGCGCGTGCTGCTGGTGCCTTGCGGCGCCGGGCTGCAGCCTGCGATGGACGATATAGGAGAGGTGTACTTCCACCGGACCGGGACGCGCGTGGACTTCTCCTATGCGGGTGCGGGGATGTTGCTGGCGACCCTGAGTTCGACTCGCCGCGGCGATCTCTACATTCCCGGCGAGTCTTTCTACGTCGCGCTCGCGCGCGAGCGCGGCTTCATCGCCGAGGAGAAGCCCGTCGTCTACTTTCTCCCCGTGATCGTGGTGCAGAAGGGAAATCCGAAGCGAATCCGTTCTTTACAGGACCTGAGCCGCCCCGGCCTGCGAGTCGCCATCGGCGACCCAGAGGCGCTAGCTGTCGGGCCGGTGACCCAGCGCATTCTCTCGCGCGCGGGCGTCAGGGATGCGGTTCAGAGGAACGTCACCATGCAAGCCGGCTGCATTCCCGAACTTGCGAATGCTGTCTCCATGCGGACCGTCGACGCCGGCATTGTCTGGGACGCGGTGGCGGCTCAGCATGCCAAGAATGTTGATGCGGTTCCAATCGAGCCGCGGTACAACGAGGTCGCCGAGGTGCTTGTGGCAATTCTGTCTTGCTCAAAACAGCCAGATGAAGCGCGAAAGCTCATGGAGTTCATTGCTTCCGAGGAGGCGGCGGCCATCTTCCACAAACACGGGTTCAAGACCGAGCGTCCCGAGGGCGTCCGGGCTGCACCGAAGCAGGACTCGTAGGAACCGAAGCCATGTCCCAGCCTTGTGCTCCCAACCCGGCAGAGGTCGCCGATCGACACGCAGCTCGCGAGAGAATCTTTCGCTACAGCGCGATCGGATCGTTGGCGTTCGAAGTGCTGTTCGTCGGCGCCGTAGTGGTTGCGCTGATCGCCTATACGGATGCGTCGACGTTCCTGCAGTCCGTCACAGCAGATGAAACCCTGTTCTCCATCAAGCTGACCCTCCTCACAGTCACCGTCAGCACGGCTATCTCGATGCTGCTGGCGATCCCCGCCGGGTACGCGCTGTCGAATTATCGATTTCCCTTCTCCTCAGTCATCGACACACTTCTCGATCTCCCCATCGTCCTGCCTCCGGTGGCGGCCGGGTTCGCGCTGCTGATTCTCTTCGGCTACTACTTAGGCGATCCGATGGAGGAAATGGGGCTTTTCCTCCCTCACTCGCAGATTGGCATCGTCGTCGCCCAGTTCTTCGCCACCATGACCTTCGCCGTGCGGAGCGTCCGGGCGGCGCTCGACAGCGTAAACGCGCGACTTCCGGCGGTGGCACGGACGCTCGGCTCCAACAGATGGCGGGCCTTTCGGCGGGTGACGCTTCCTCTGGCGCGCAACGGCATCATCGCCGGAGGAGTGTTGAGCTGGGCCCGTTGCCTTGGCCTTTTCGGGCCGGTGGTCATGTTCTGCGGGGCCACGCGGTATCGGACAGAGATTCTGCCCACCGCTATCTTTCTGAACAACTCGGTCGGCCGGCTGGAAGAGGCCGTCGCCGGCACGTTGATCCTCCTCCTCCTCGCGGTCGTAACACTGATTGTCTTCAAACGACTGGGGAGCCAGGGGTTCCTGTTCTAGAGCCATGCTCGAACTCAATAACATCTCCATAGATCTCGGGCAGTTCTCTCTCCACGACGTCAGCCTCACGGTGGACGAGGGTCAGTATGTCTGTCTCGCGGGGCCGACAGGGGCAGGCAAGACTGTCCTGCTGGAGTGCGTGGCCGGACTTCACCGTCCGGAGTGCGGGAGAACCGTGCTCAAGGGACAAGACATAACCGATCTGCCGCCGGAGCTGCGCGGCATCGGTTACGTCCCTCAGGACTACGCGCTGTTTCCCCACATGGACGTCCTCGAGAACATCACCTA
>Ga0307376_10003677_pt1 | contig 14281 bp, 11 predicted proteins | sample TR2MG_FD_202536 | JGI IMG/M metagenome (GOLD analysis project Ga0307376, IMG submission 202536) | Soil microbial communities from Risofladan, Vaasa, Finland - TR-2 | ecosystem: Environmental > Terrestrial > Soil > Coastal area > Acid sulfate soil | place: Finland: Risofladan, Vaasa | collected...
TCATTCCCATTCCTTCTTCTTTTGTATCAATAGGTCTTTGGGCCTTACCGGTGAATTGAAGCTCTGCTTCTTTTATTTCATCAGAGAAGTTAGTTTCAAGCATCTTGAAGGTGGCCACCCTATTCTTTTGAGTTTCAATGGCCCGGATAGTTGAAATGGCTTTTAAGAGCAAAGAATTGGCCGGGTTATTAACATCTTTTAAAGTTCCTACCTGTGGCTTTGCCTTCCAAGAAATATGGTCCTCCATATACTCAACTACTTGGAATGGAGAATACTTCTTGTTTTCTTTTATTATTTTTGCCATCTCTGGCGTAAGCATCCCTTCTTTTTCGGCCTCTGCGCTTAATTCTCTTAAAAAGTTTCTGAAGCTATCGGCATTCTTCTCCAAGTTTTTAAATCTCTCATCTCCAAAGTTTTGCTTTATAGTAGCGATTCTTTCAGTCGCATCTCTTTTGGTGATTCCGCCCGGATTAGCAAACTCGCTTCTATCTCCTTCAGCGACCCTTTCATATAATAAAAACTCTCCAAAGGCCTGCCAGTCAATATCATTCTTTGTAAGATCTTCCATCACCGGTTGGATGCTCTCTTCAAACCGCGCCTTGACTTCTCCGGATAGATAATTCTGGCCCGAAAGCAAATACTTTGGGTTTTGGTCATCCGGGATATACGCTCCTTTGGCTTCGGCTTCTTTCACTTTATCGTAAATGGGTTGGTTGATGCTTCTAACCCCATAGGTGAATTTATTCCAATAATTTCTAAATCTGAATTTCCTCTCTTCTTCTTTTATTTTTTGAAGCTCTGCCGCCTTATAATCTGCCCGGTCAAACATTTCCTTTGTTCTCTTTCTTCTTAATTCAATAAGCGTGGCCCTGTCGTGAGATAGAACTTCTTGAATGTCAAAGTAGGCATTCTTAACTTCTGGCTTGGCATCTAAAGCATCAAAGAATCCTTTGTAAAATTTAGGAGCTAACCTTTCAAGAGTTCCCGGAGAATTAAACAGAAGAGAAACAGCATCGGCGTAAAGCTCTCTGGAGCTGTTTCTATAATTGATGTAACTGGCAGTTGATTCCGCTTCCTCGTATGGTCGCCAGTATTTAGTAACCACTTTTAATTCTTCCCGGATCTCGTTATTCTTTATCTCTACTTCTCCAAATTGATTTTTAAGGAAATGTCTTAAACTTAATAAACTGCCAAGCAGGTTACCTCGCTTTAAGGTCTGGTGAGGAAGATAGTCAATAAGATGGCCTATCTCGTGGGCCAGAACCCTTGATGCCAGAACTTCATCTTTAAATATAGCAGGAGTTAATTTGATCCTTCCTTTTTCTGTTGCATAAAATTTACCAAGTGAAGTCCTTAACCTTTTGGAAATCTCCGGAACTCTACCCATTAAATCTCTTGTCAGCTCAACTAACTCTGGAAATTCTATTGGTTTTACTTTATCCATTCCGCCTAACTCAACCTCTTCTCCTTCCCGGAACTCTCCTATAGTAGCGTTGGCCGAACCTTTTAATTTAGCTACTGATTTCATTTCATCTACCGTGTTGAAAAGTTTAGGCGTATCTGCGATTTCATCTGAAGAATACATAAAGACACGATCCTCTTTGAGAGCGCCCATTACATCAATCAAATAATTAACATTGAATTTGAATTGTTCTACCTTTGGAGATGTATCACCTTTTATCTGCATTACCAACACTCCATCATTGGCAGAACCGGGATTGACTTTATTTATTTTCTGTTTTGAAGTATTAAGTGTTAGCTTCTTGCTGATTTTTTCTGCTGTATTTTCCGCAGACAATTCAATCTTCCCGTCTTTATATGTGAGGGTAATTCCTTTGGTATAGTCAACAAACGGCTTTAATTCTTTTAGAGTAGCGAGTAATTGCTTACGATCAAAAACATATCTATCGGTAAAGACCGGGTAGATCTCCTCATAAGCCGGGAAATCTCCTTCAATTTTTTTGACTGTAATATCTCCAAACTTGGACCTGAAGTGAACCATCTCTTTGCCATCGTAAATTTCAATGACTGAATCTTCCATACTGGCCAAGATATTCGGGAGCTTGGTTGATTCAATCATAAGTTTTATATTGGCGTTCTCCCCTTTTATCATCACTTCTTCCCGAAATAAACGGAAACTATCGGTGGTTGCAACGATCATCTTATTGTCTTTAATTTCAAGCGACAATGCTTGCAATTCGTATCTGTGGCTTTCCTTTGACTTTGATAAATTGGCTCTCTTAATAGTATCAGCGAGATTGCCTGACAGAACCTTGCCAATCGTTTTTCCTTTTACTTCCGGGACAATAGGGAAGTCCTCAATAGAAATATCTGATGCAATCGCATCTTTGCCGACAATTTTATAAGCGCCATCCTTCAGATCGGTGTTCAATCTAACGCTGACCTCTAAATCGGTTGCCATCAGTTTGCCATTCTGGACTACAAAACTTTCTAAAATAGGCAAGGTCCTGTTTTTACCAACAACTTGCTTTGCCGTGAGATGGGCCTTTGGCGAAATCTCTTTTCCTTTAGCTTCAGGAATTGCCTCAACTATTTTAGGTAGAACTTCTTTGGCCTTAATCTCTTCAACTACCTTTTCAACTTTAGGTTCAACCGGAGTAGGCGCAATGGCTTCTTCTGGTTTAACTTCTTTTACTCCCTTAACTGCTTGGGATAATCGTGTGTCTATATTTCTAATTTTATCCCCGATTTTAAGTTGTTCTTGAAAATTGTTTGTATCCTGTGCCTTCTGTAATAATTTTTCTAATCTTGCTTTTTCTTGGGCGAGGGGTTGGAGTTCTTTAGGTATTATACCTTTTTCAACTGGAATCGCCTCTTTCGCTGCCTCTTCAACCTTCGGCTTAATTGGTTTTTCTTTTACGGCCTCTTTCACTTTTTCTTTTTGAGTAATAGGTTTGCCTTCTTTATCAACTATTGGCACTCCTTCAAACGCACCCGGTTCTACTGTTAGTTTCTTTCCAATTAGATCGGCAATAGGATGTGCTTTGTCGTAAATATCTTTAAGATAAAGCACCGGACCACCTTCTTTTTGAGTATATTTTCCAATTTCATTGGCAATAGTTTTAACTTCGCTTGGTCCTTTGCTTGCAACGGCTTTATTGTAGGCATCTTTAAAAGCATCGTAAGTAGAGAAATTCTTTGCTAATCCAACAAGTTTATTTTCTAATTCCTGCAATCCGGCAGGGATTTCTTCTTCTGCTTCTGGCGCAGGAGCAACGGCCGGCTTCACCGTTACTTTATTGAAGATCTGATATTCTACAGCATCAAGCCCTCTTGTATAAATTAAACTATCATAACCTTCTGTTGTTAGTTTTCCTCTAATAAAGTCATCTACAGGTTGAGTAAGGTCCGGGCCTGCTGCAAACTTCCCAGTTGCTTCTGCTTGCAGGGCTATTCTTGATTCGTATCTTTTTTCTATATCAGCAACTTCATCCGGAGATTTTTCTTTTAAATAATTTAATACGGCCTTGTGGCCTTCTGTAACATAAGGATTATTAAGAACTTCATTTGTAAATGTTAGGACCTCTCCGCCTTTCATATCAGCATATCCTCGCGCGTAGGCCTCTTCTACGGTCCTAAATCCAGAATCAACACCATCCTTGACCCCGGAGTAAGATTTTTCAATAGTAATAGATTCTCCAGTTACGGCTTCTTTTAATGCTTTAGTTGCTTTTTCTTCAGCCATTACTATCTTTGCCTCTTCTTCTCTCACTCTAATCACTTCCTCTGGTTCTGGTTCTGGAACAGCAATCTCTGGTTTTTGAATAAGTTGCTCTGGGGTAACTGGAGTAATTGGAGCAACTCCTGCCTTTGGAATTGACGGCATCTTAAAAGTTGAAACAGCGCCGAATGGCAAACTCCCAACAGTTCCGGCAATAAACTGTTCTCCTAACTCTTTAAGGGTTGAGATCCCCTCTTCACTTCCGGCCCACTTGGCCATCATATCTTCTGTTAATTGCTGAAGCACCTCTTCGCTACCTTCGCCAATGGCCATTTTTATCGTTCCAAGCGACATATTCGGCAATGACTTCATCGCATAACTCCTAAAGCTATTTGTTGCTAATCTTGTTGGATTTAATATCTTATTTGCAATTCCGGCAGGTCTAACACCCATCATATTCTCAATTCCGCCTGCGATCAGTCCGTAAATAAACGAAGCGTCTGCTGCTTCGGCTGGAGCGATTCCAGAATCTATGTAGGACTTATAAGCGTTTCCCTGTTCTATTGCTGCTGCGGAAGCCCAACCACCTGCTAATGCTCCACCCGGACCGCCGACTAATCCGCCGGCAGTAGATAAAGCAATAACCGTTCCCATAAACGGAATTATCTCTCCAATAGTTCTGCCGTAAGCCCTTAAATCTGTCCATCCGCCATCAAGGAAAGGTTTAAGATCTTCTGGCCTCATCAACTCTGGTCTTTTCATATAGTCAACCATCGCTGCATCTCCGCTTTCCATTCCCCATTTAACCATTGCCGGAGATCCAATTTTTCTACCCATTGATTCAACAAAATAACCAACGGCAGGCAACAGCATTGATCTGAATCCAGAATGGATGCCTTCAAGGACTTGTCCGATCGCACCGGGTTCTTTATAACCTTCTGGCAATTCAAAATCTTCCGGATTGATTTGTTTTGCTTGATCTAACATTTCTGTAAATTCCTTCTCCCGATAATAGGATTGCGTTGCTCTTTCCTGATCCATCATCTTTTGCGCAATAGTTTTTTCCGGCATTGGTTTGTCCAAACCTAATAATCCCTCTATTTTTTGAGTTATTTTTTCCCTGAAAGGCGGTGCGGTTTCCGTCTTTGACGAAATAATGAATTTAGCTGCTTTTCTCCACAACGGTTCTGGTTGACGATCTACAATGTCTGGCCCTTTGTATTGCTCTAATTTAAACTCTCTCGGCTTTTTTTCTGCAGCCGCAGAGGGAGCTTCCTTTCCCGGATCAAACAAATTCTGGTATTGCTGATCTAACTCATCCGTTGGTTTAGCGCCTACAGCTTCAGGGAACAATTCCCTATATTTTTTGTCCAAATCAAGTTTGGCCATATTTTTACCAACCCGGTGCGTTTAAATAAACTGCGATTACAGGGTATTTTTCTAATGCTTCGTTAAACTCTAACCTACCTGCGTCAATTTCATTTTGAACTTGTTGAACGAAGATCTGTTGCTCTGGCGGTAAGGTTTCAATGTCTTGAACGGTTTTTTGAGCTTTTGGCTGCCATCCGACAGGTAAATTTCCCCATTCGTGTTGACCCAACCATTCTTCAGCAGGGTAAGCATACTTAAAGTCATTGATCGCGCCACCTAATCCGATCCATCTTTTATATCCTTCAATATAACTTTGAGCAGAGATCTTGGTATCTTCACCAACCTTATCTGAAAAAAATGTGTTCAAGTTATTTATTCTGCCTGCATCAGTTAGTTTAGTAACTCCCTCTTCCTCTCGTTTTTGCTGTATTGCTGTTTTCATACTTTGGATGTATTCCAAAGGATAATCGGTAAGATCTGCCAATCCTTTTATTGCTACATCATCAAGCTCCGCTATCGCGCCGGTGTTTATCAACATTGTTAATTGTCTATCTGCTCTGGCTCTGCTATCAGAAATCATCTTGAGAGTTGATTCGTAAATGTCTGCAATGCCTCTGGTTTTCTGTTGGGTAACCAGATTCAAAACGCCTGCAAAAGTGCTACCGCTAACCTGTTCTGGCTTGAGCATCCCTTCCGGTAATGCTTCACCGCCTCTGGCTGTAGCTTCTTTCGCTGCTCTCTGGGTGATCATCTTTAAAACATCTCCGAACATTGACAACCTATCTACCGGTTGACCGGGAAGTTCTTTCTCTCCCCCTTCCGGTGGAAGCGTTCCCCCTAAAGATCCGGCTGGTTTAGCAGGTAAAATAGTCCCTATCGGCAACCTTCTGGGATCATCCGTATAGCCAGAAAGCGCTTTCCAGTTTGATCCGTAGATCCCGGAAAGGGTATCTCCTGCCTCTACTTGTATTCTATTATCTGGTAAAATTTTCATAGTTTTATTTTGTTAAAAATTTTTTCCAATAATTTCTATCACCATTTGTTTTTGAATGACAAGAATGACAAAGAGTAATCAGATTATCAGGATTACAATTCTTTTTATTATAATCAATATGGTGAATAATCCATCCATTTTTCTTACAGATTTGGCAGACGAAACAATCTCTTGTTCTTATTGAATGTTTTAACAGGTCTGTCCAATTAAATCCATATAAATTGAAAGATCTTCCACCTTGCCAATTACTGTTTTTAATTCCTTTCTTAAATTCAGTTTTAGGAGAATTATGTTTTCCTTTGTTTTTGACACTCATTTTCCTTTTGGTTTTTTCGGAAAAAGGTGATCTTTTCTTTCCCTTCCAAGTAAACTGATGCTTCAAGAAATTTTGAGTTAATTTTTCAAGATGTTCTTTTGTTCTTTTGTAGATCCCTCTCGGCATATTACTTTATTCTATCATAAAAATGGATTATTTAAATTGGCTAATGCCTCCGCCCTTTGGAGAATGTCCATTTGCTTTTCTTCTGCAAAACTTCCGACCACTCCGCCTAACGGCGATACGCCGGGAAGAGAAGGAAGGCCTGATGGAAGATTCTCTGTTCCTAATTGTGCTTCTGCACCCCTGATCAGGGTGGTTACATTTTCTCCATACATTCTCTCGTAATCTTTCAAAAGATTTTGGGCCTCTATATCGCCTCTGGATGCTGCTGTCTGAATATCTGTGATCCTTCTTTGAAACTCTCGCTTGGTGCTTTCAACGATGTCTGTTTGCTCGGTTGCCAACCTGCTTTCAGCCAACGCCCTCTTGGTAGAAAATGTTAGGCCTTTGTGGCTTGCGCCCTCAATCAAATCTTCTAACTGATATTCGTAGCTTCTTTGCTGTCTGGCCAGTTCTGCTTGCTCATCAATACTTAATCTTCCCTTACCTGTTACCAGATCCTCTGCGATCTGTTCAATCCTCAATTCAAGATCCCTTTTCCGCGAAGCAAAATCTTCTGCTTGCCCCCCTAATGCGCGCAATAGTTCGTCTTGGACCATTCTGATTTTTTCTGCAAAGTAAGGATCAGCTTGGGCTTTAGCAGTTTCCAATGCCTGCGCTAAAATCTTCTGGTTTTCCTCGTCTTGTGTTTTCAGCGTATTGTAGTATTCATTCAGAAATTTTTGGTCATCCGGAGAAAGCTGTTTAAAGGATTCGTCTTTATTAAGCCAATCATCAGGCGATGGTGGTCCTGCAACATACGCAGCCGCTTGAGCGACTGTAGTTGAGCCAGTAATAGTCATACCTGCCGATTGCGCTGCAGAAAGAGTATTCAGCCCAGCCGAAACTGTGGCTATGCCGGCCGATATGGAATTTATTTGTGCCTGAATTGATGCTGATTGTGCTGCTGTTAATTGTGCCATATCATTCTTTTTCTTCTTTATTTAATAATTTAAGCAACCTTTCTTTCTCTTCTTTGAGATCAGTCAAATTCTTCTCAAGTTTTTCTTGGGACATTTGTTTAATTTGTTGTTCTGTTGGTATTTTCATATTGATTGATTTAGTATTTTTAGTAAATTCCGACCTTTGTTTATCATCTATCTAAACGCCCGTCTATTCTGCCAAGTAATTCTATTATTTTAATGTTATCAGAATGGATCGTTTCTATCAATTTTTTGTTTCCACTTTCCATTACTTTACAGATCTCGTTTAAGTGGTTAGAGTTCATCAGTTGGAGTTCCGCCAAAATGTCTTTATTTGTCCCATTAGATTGATTCTTTTTGAATTTCAAGATCTGAACCATACACCAAAAAGCCATTCCAGCCACAACGACCGTTCCGCCTAACTCTATAAATTTTTCTAAACCTTCAAACATATTTTTATTTAATTATTTGTTATATTGATTTTGACTTTTTATTTAAAATTGAAGTTCAAGTATATTTCCCGCACTACCATTCCCCCCAGGACATCCATTACCCCCTCCTTGTGTTCCTCCTATTGAACTTGTTGTTCCACTTCCTGTTTTAGAATTATAAATCAAAACTATAAATCCTCCACCGCCTCCACCACCTGAACCCCCTACATATCCCCCGCTGGTTTTTCCTGCCCCTCCGTTCCCGCCCTTAACTTCTATTGAACCATTAAAGATAATTTTCTTTGCAGCAATAAATATTACTCCTCCTCCGCTTCCGCCGCCTCCACCGGGTCCTTTGGTAAAATAAGCATACGCTTGTCCTCCTCCGCCACCAGCTCCTGCTAAAATTTTATCCGTAGCAGGAAAATTAGTTAACATTATGCAAAAGGGAAATGCATTTATGCCTACGGTTGGCAAGGTAACTATTCCTTTATTGCTTAACACCGAACAATTATCTCCTTCGCCTGGACGAGCATCGCTTCCCCCGTTTCCTCCGTTTCCTCCTTTCCCTGGATTTGAGTTTCCTCCATTCTCTGGAGAGTTACCCCCATCTCCTCCTTTCCCAGAACCACCGATAGTATTAGTAGCAAGAGCTGCTCCTCCAGCCCCACTACTCACATCTATAACACCATCTGCCCCATTATTACCATTCCTACTGATTATTCCATCAATAGTTAAATTTCCTCTAACAAATATCCGATAGCCAGCAGGATTTAAAGTTATTCCAGAATTTATTGTTAAATTATTATAAAACTTATCTGAAGTTAAGGTTGTATTACTTGATATGGTTACGCTACCATCCGAACCATCGCCATAAATTGGTTGGGCAAATAATTTAGTGTCATTAACTATTACATCAACTCCATCCCATAATAAAAGTTTAGAAGTATCAGCCGAATTTCCTATTGAAAGCTTATAAGCATCGGTATCATATCCCAAGAAAAATCCTTCACCCGTGTTGTAAGCGGTTTGTCCGCCTCTAATGTGTCCGGTGGTAAGTATTTCTAATGTTCCCAATGTTCCGATTGCTGCAGATAAAGTTCCGGCAAAAGTAGCGCTACCGGTTGTGGCGTCTATTGAAAAAGTGGCAACTCCGGAAGCAGCACCAACGATCCCTTTCTTATAAAGAATAATCCCAGATCCGCTTTCTATCGCTCCAGTAGATACATTCCAAACAATGTCGCCTGATTTGAAAGCTCCGGAATAATCAGTTGGACTGAAGGTAAAATCTTTAAGAATTGTCTGGGCCGAAGAATTTAAAATGGCTGCTCCGGCAGAATTTAACAATCTACCTATAAAATCTAAAGTGCCATCTGCGATTGTATATTTTAATTTTGTAACATCTGAAGCCCCACCAATATAAAATCCTAAACTCCCGATCCAATAGCCGGCATTAGTAGAATCTGTGAAACTCGTTTTGCCATATTTGACCGTTCCACCATAAAGAGTAATGTCGCTGAACTCGGCCGATCCATCGTAATTGATGGACCACCCGGCAGATCCGGAAACATAATTGGCGCTTTTAAACAACCCGGCGATCATTGTTAAATTACCACCGATTTCTCCCGATCCGATCTGACTTGGCGGAATTTCAACGAATCCGCTTCCCATAATAGAAGGCAAAGGAAGATCATCAAGAACTTGCTGTATTGAAGATTCTAAAACCGATGATCCCTTTGAGAGGAACTTGTTGAAGCCAAGTGTAAAAATATCGTAATCTATCCCCGGTTGCATAAAATTTGGAAATAATTAGTCCAATACTTCCTATTAAAATTAACTTCTGTATTACACCTTCGGCAGAGGGTAATTAAATTATTTGAATTACAATTTTTCTTATCGTAATCAATATGGTGAATACTATTCCCATATTGGCTACACTTCTGACAGATATAATTATCTCGTTCCCGAATTGCTCTTTTTAATGTGATGGTCCAATCTGTGGTATATGGTTCAAAAGATTTTCCACCCTGCCAACCCGATGATTTATCACCTTTTCTTCCCAACCAATATCTGGCGTTATTTTTACTGATTTTGTCTTTTTCTACTTGTGGTCTTTTCCGACCCAAACAATTTTTATTTCCCAATGGACTTGGTGGTTTCGGTTTATAACCAACTCTTTCAAAAGTAGCCAATCTTTTCTTGATAGTCGCTTCAGATTGCTTCATCCCCGTATGAATTTTCTTTGTTTTTTCCTTATGTTCTTCTTTTTGTTTGTATCCTTTTTTAGGCATATTTATACCTTTATTTTACCATAATTTACACTTTGACGCTTTCGGCAATGTCCGGACTTAAAACATCAAAGCCGATGATTTCTGTGATAGCTCCCAGTCCTGCGCCAGCCATTCTAAATTCAAATAGATGGCCCTGTTCTTCAATAACAATTTCGTTTTCAAAGGGGTCGGTTACTGAACCTTTTTCTTGGAATCCGGTTTTTTGATCAACCCGGAGTGAGAGCTTACAGCTTAATCCATCATTAACATAAGGAACGACCTTGATGATCTCTTTCAATCTTCCCCTGCTGCCAAACTCTTGCGGATGCCATTGGATAGCGAACTGAATCTCAATGTTGGAAGATCCGGTGATATTATCCTTTGTCCCGGTAAATATCTCTATAATTTCGCCGTCATCGTTCCCTGCAGCGATTTTAAGGGTAGTTCCGTCAATATACTGGGTAAAAACCTTAAACTCGGTAGGGAAGCTCAAACAGGCCCAAGTTCTGCTGTCTATATGGAAAAGCGCTACTACATTATTATAGGTGATTCCATCAAAGGCAATATCGCCGATGCTCCACATCATTATCTCCCCGTCTGAAAATCCGGCAACATCGGTATAATTTGCAGAAGAGATCGCTTCAACTATCGTCTGGATTGGCCGGGAGATTTTTCTGGTTTCTTCTCCATTCGTTTCCCAAAAGCCGATTGATTTTTTATAAGAAGCGCTAAAGAAGAAGCAGGTCCTTTTTCCATAAACAATGCTTTCGTGCGATGGTGTGCCTAAAGTTGAAAGGTCATCCGGGAAGGTTGAAGAACCATTCCATCTCTTTAATGCTCTTTCTTTGAATATCAAAAGATAACCCGGAACTTTGCCTAATCCTGTGATCGTTCCCTGTCCCTCAAATGGCTCAATGATTATTGATCCGTTTCCGACAGTCCAAGATAAAGTAGTTCCAGTCGGTGTTGACGAATAGTATAAGGTATCTAAAGCTGCAGCCACGCCGGCCACAAAAATCTTGTCGTGCCATTCAATAGCAAACTTTCCGGCCGGGCAGTTTCCAAGATCAAGATTACCACCCGTTGAAACCCAAGTATCGCCATCTGCAGATCCATATTTATTCGTGCCGTCTAAAACCATTACAGTATCAAGATAGGTAAGGAATCTATGCTTAACATCTTTTGCTCCGGTTTGGCTTTCGGTTGTCCAAGTATCCGGCGTGCCATCAACTAATCTATAAAGAGCTGAAGTGCTTGCGCCATTGACAACTGCCAAGAAATGTTTATCGCCGTTTGACAGAATGAACTGATGTAGGCCTAATATCTCTTGGCCATTCGCTATCTGCGCGCCGATCAAAGCTGTTCCCTCTCTGACAACGGCCCTACCAAGCACTTCGCTGAACATTAAATTCATCGCAAAAGGAACGCTGTTCTGCGGTGCTATTAAATTATCTACCTTCTGGATAATTCCATTGCTCAAGTCCCGGAATGGTAAAGTTGCTAATTGCATAGTTTTTTATTTCCCTTGCCGCCATAATTATCTGTTTTTTCGTGGCAAGTTTGACCTAATGTTAAACCATTATTGATATTCCATAACTCCGAACAATTTAATGCTTCTTCTAATGTCTTGATATTGTTTTCTTGCAAGATAAGAGAAAAAGATTTTGTGTGGTGAGCGCTTAATTTACCGCCTTTCTTACCGCATTCTTGACAAGTAAAATTATCTCTCGTTAAAACATCACTAATCCATTGCCTATACTGATAAGAATTACATATTTGGTTTCTTAATGGAGTAATTCCGCCTTTCCAGTTCCAGTTCTTTTCTCCTTTGTTGGCATATCTCAATTTCTTTTTTCTTTCTATTGTCCATTTAATCTTTTGTATCATTTTTAGATTTTTAGGCATTTTTCCTTTTAATGCCTTGCTTATTTTTTTCTTTTGTTTTTCTGATCGTTTCTCTCCTTTTCTTAATTTGTTTCTTTTTACTAAAGATGGATTTGGTATTCCTCTATTCCAAGCACCAAACTTTCTGCCATAATTCTCATCTCCTTTTTGAAAACCTTGCTTTCCTTTAGACATAATTTAATACGAAATCTTATTTATTTTAACTCCCCTTTTCTTGCGATGTGCGGGTATTTCACATCTTATGTAATCAGAAATGATTTGAGAAAATTGGATGTAATCTCCATCGGTGAAGTCCCTTCTGCCATCGTTCTTCATCTGCATCCGGACCGCCCAAGTGAGCCAATGCTTGACGGCATCATATCTAAAGGTGTCTAAAGTATCTGTGTCTGAATCAACTACCGTTGGCCCGGTGTAATAATCAAGATAAACATTTTTGTCGTCATAGACCGCGCTTGGCAAGAACCAGATCCTCATTTGGCCATCGCTATCTACGGTGTAGCAATACGGCTCTCCTTCTTTTTCTCCCTGCCAGACATAAGTGTCAGCCGGGATAGTTACGGTGATCGCTCCAGTCCCGGAAGCCGGAACTCCCGTTAATACTCCGGCAGTAGTTGATCTGGTAATGCCGGTATAGGTAATCGTATAAATTGTCCCTGAAACATAGACATTCACCGATCCGGAATCTGCAAAGTCATAGGAATTATCTATTTCAAGGGTCGTCTGTGCCGCTACGGCTTCAGTTGTAACCTGCGTGAATTTCACCCCTTCCATCTCCTTCTCAAAGTCGGACCAGATCTTCGGAGTCAAGCCAGCGCCAGTTCCGATCCTGACATCTTGGATTGATTTCATCCCTGCGTTTTCCCAGATATTCGTAGGAAGGGTGAAGATGAAACTTCCTCTGGCCGTCTGGCCAAGAGCATAATTCAATTCAAGAAGTTTGGACCATCCTTTTAATTTTCCGGTAATGAATTGAAGGCAGGAGTTGACTTCATCAATACAAAACTCGTAATCAATATATCTCGTAAAAGCGTCTAATTTATTTCTCTTTAAGGCATAGTTGATTGCAAAGGCGACTGTGTTCGCCCCATATCCAGCGTAGGGAATCGGATCAGAGTAGCCGGAATAAGTCGTAGTAATCGTATTTTTAAAGCGCGTGAAATAATATCCGCTACTTTTTGCCGAATCGTCATATCTGGTTTCCGGTGTTTCCGGCTGGATGTCAATGGTGGCTAAAACAGTTTTTGATCCGGCGACTGTTGTGGCGTGAGAGATCTCCACTTGATCGTAAAGCATTACCCTTACTCTGGTGTAAGGAGCGTGCGTCTTTACGAGGGCAGAAGCCAGAGTAACCGTTGTGCCGGTAGGAGCTGTTGAGGCGTGAGTTTTGATAATCTCGGAGTTCTCATCTGCCATTTCTCCTACCAGAAGAACCAAATTGATTGCAAAATTACTAATACTTTTCACGGTTAAAGTAGTGCCGGCAGCAGTAGCTTCAGCCGTCAGGTAGGTTTCAAACTTGAACATCTCATTTTCTATTGTTGCGCCTAAAGGTTTTATTGCCATATATTTGTTATTAGTTTAATTTCTAATAATTATTGTCTAAAATGTATCGGAAATGGACCTGTTTTTTCAGCATAGACATAGAAACAACAATCTCTTGCACTATCAGCAACCCAACCCGCAGGTGAAACCCTATAATAACTTTCATTTCCGTTATGAGTAGGGCTTGAATTATCACCCCCAATCCATAAGTAATTATCAGGATCGCCACCGTCATACCAAATAGCAATACAATAATAGGTTTTACCAGTAAGGGTATATTGTTCAGCTCCAGTAAAATTGAAAGTAATTAAAGTGAACACCGAATCTGATAAAGTGCTTACATCAAAAGCGTCAGAAGTTGCTAACGCTGAACCTATCGGTGTAGATGAAGTTCCAAAAGTCCCGGTGTGAGCATAAAGTTTAGCATAAACATTTCCAGTAGGAGAACCATATTTTCGTAAATAGAAATTACAACTTAAAAGATTACCAGAACCACTTGGAGTAAAAGATTGAGCAACCCCATTCCTATATGTTGAATAACAATAATTATAAGAATTATAATTACTCTCCGAATATGAATCTACTAAAAATGACATATATTTTATGTTATTCCGTTAATTGATTTGATTGAGGCGTTTATTACGCCATTGACCGACTTTACTGAAGCGTAAGCCACTCCATTGAT
>Ga0307376_10003678_pt1 | contig 14273 bp, 18 predicted proteins | sample TR2MG_FD_202536 | JGI IMG/M metagenome (GOLD analysis project Ga0307376, IMG submission 202536) | Soil microbial communities from Risofladan, Vaasa, Finland - TR-2 | ecosystem: Environmental > Terrestrial > Soil > Coastal area > Acid sulfate soil | place: Finland: Risofladan, Vaasa | collected...
GCCTGTAGAAAAAACCATGCTCCTTGATTAGTAGGTTCTTTTACTATGGCAAAGCAGGATTTTTCTACAGGCTCAAAATCATCAATCGAAGTACAATCAGTGTAAAAATTCTTATAATTGCAAATAAATTCTTCTCCCTCAAATTTTTGATCCTTTTTAAAAATGATCAATGTGTCGAAAAAGCCTGTTTTTTGACATTCATAACATGCTAAGCTCATTAACTATTCTCCTTCTCTAAAGGACAGCCACCTTCCTCTTTATTATTGAAACATCCTTTCATCTAAATATTTAAATATGTCTGTTTGTTCACTTTTTTGAATAGATCTCCAGCCTGATTTCAGAAGATGGGGCGCTTTCTCCTTACCAAAATTAAGCGCTTTGTAATAATAATTACCTATTTGACTTGCATGTAATTCTTTCGGATCATAGGCAAGATCTTCTCCGCCAGTTATTTCCTTTATATAGTCTCTGAATCTATTTTCCAGGCTATCCTGGAGGAGCCCCTTAATTTCCACCTGACGGACATCAAAGCCCTTCTCGCGGAGGAGATCTCGTAATTTCATATTTACATACCCAGTACAGATCTCAACCCTGTACGTTTCGGGGGTGGCCTCGAATTCCTTTTGGATTAGCGCCCAACCCTGGTCAGCAAAGGCCTTTAAATATTCCTTTCGATTAAACGGACCCGGTTTGAAAAAGGCTACATCAATTATATCCGTTACTATCCTGTCTTCACAGACAACGCCCACTATTATCCCTCCAAGAGGCGATCCCCATCCTGCATCATCTATTTGAATAAGTTTCAGAGAAGGATCTGGGGGCCTTAATCTTCCCCCTACAAAGTCCTTGATAACACCGGCATCAGTACATACACCGGAACCTGTATTATATATCTTGATATTCCATTTAGAAGTAATGAGAGTACCAGCACCTTTATATGAGAGTACCAGATATTTATTATTCTCTGCCCGGGAAACAATCAGCCCCTGGTTAACCATGTTCTTCAGAGCAGTCTCTAATGTCCCGTTTGTCTGAAATTTATCCACTACCTCAGCTCCAGTTTACTTAATAGAAACTCATTCACAGAGTTCTGGATCTGTATTCTTCTCTTATCCTGGTTACTCCGATAAGTACTATAATTCTCATACTTATAATTTAGCGCTTCTTCACGCCTCTTCTTAACATATTTCTCTCCACCTCTTTTCTTTCTTTTGAGGCTATTATAATATTTACAGAGCTTGAACGAACCCTGGAAAGGGAGCTTTTCAATTCTCTTATCCTGTCCCAGTTTCTTCCAGTCTATCGTGACCTTTGACTTACGGTATTCCTCCGATAATTTTAAAAGAAGCTCTTTTTGCTTCTCTGTCCAGATACTCCGGGGTTTCCAGCCGTGCTTCTTTTTAAGCTCCTCAGGTAATACTTCCGCAAATAACTTTCGCTTTTTGAGTGTTCCCTTAGTAGAAATAGGCAGCTTTGCATACTTCCGGTTATTTTCTATTATTCTCTTTTTAAATCCAGGTTTCTTGGAATTTCTAAGAAAAGAGTACCTTTGAGAAATATTATGTAAGGAAAGAAATACCGGAAGCCCCCCAAGCTCCCCGTCAGCCTCGGCCTCCATCCATTTTACTGTGCCATCAGAACGTTTAGGCGCCCTCTTCGCAGCTTTAAAAATTATTAAATCGAATCTCTTAGGCCAGTGTACGTGATAAATTTTACCCTTATATCTAATTTTCATAATGTTTTTCATGGAGAGCTCGTTCGAGCCGCATAGTCTCAAGACCAGGATTAAAGATATTAACCCCTATCTGCCGAAGGAAACTTAAAACCATGTTATGAGTACCGTCATTATCACTGAATCCTTCTCTTCTTACAACAACAGTACCAAAACCGAGCTCACGGCACTCAGCTCTATGCAGCTTTTTTATTAATTCAAATCTACCTTCTACAGCGAGCCTTGACCAAAGCACATTGACATCAATCATACGACCTCCAGCTTAAGAAAGTAACCTGGCGAGCTCTCTTCCGACCTTTCCCTTATTGGATTTACGGTTATTATCATTTACTCTGAGAAAATTCTGATTCAGAATCAGAGGCCAGACACCGGCTCTTTTTAACGCCCTAATAATTGAACTGAGATACGTTTTATTCAAAGAGAGTCTTATCTCTTTCTTCACAGATTTAAAGTGCGAGATCCTGTTCATATATTCATAATTCGGATGCTCAAGTAAATATTTCCCCTTTGAATAGGTTAAAATAAGAGTGATTAGTTTAGGGGATTTAATACCAAACTGCTTCGCCAAAATTATCTTGCCGCGGAACTCAGATTTTATAGCGTGCCAGCCTTTTTCTTTTCTCATGGCACTGATAACATTTTGGATCCTCATGTAATACTCCTTCTGTTATTTTTATTATATTATTTAGAGCATGACCGGATTTCGATCAGCTTCTCCGGATGAACCAGTTCAACCATTTCAAGATTAGCTACTCTTTCTCTCTGAAGAACTGCAAAGATTTCCGTTACTAACTCCCTCGCTTTGTCATCAAAGCCATTTGCTTCTCTCTGATACAATACAGTATAAAGTCCGGGCTTTTTCTTAGAGGAAGCTCTCGCTGCAGGCACAGTACGACTTATTGATACAGTTAGAGGAAGCACCAATATATCGCAGAATTTTTTCCTGAATTGATAAAAATTTGCGTCACACATAGTGATTTTCTTTTCTTTTATCAAATGAGAATGAACAGCATTAGGGTTTTTCACCAGAATTTTACCAATCTTGAGATATTCTTTGAATTTTCGGGTCCGAGGAGCGATCGTTTTTATTGCTTTTGTTATCCTTGCCACAGATACCTTTCCAGATAAAGGCTGAGCTATAGGTTCTTTTATACCTTTTTTTGTCTTCTTTTTATCTCTTACTAACCCGTTACCATAACCTTTTAACCCCTGTAACTTTTTCTTACGAGCATTAAAAGACCAGTTTGAGATAGCAATCTCAGGGTATTTATCCTTCAACTCAGCCCAAGTTATCTCAGGGTTAGCCTTGATAACGGGATCGAGTTTTTCGTAAACCTTTGCATAGAGATTCATATACCTGCTCCTTTAGTTAAGTGAAAGAATGAAAAAGTGAAACTATGGCTTCTATCTTGATTATACGCAGTTTTTATTTAAATTATTCAAAAAAATTGAAATTAGAAGAAAATAATTTTAAAATCAGAGATCATAGAGGAGCCTAATATAAGGGCAAAAAACTTAAAAAATGTTAAAGGGTTATTAATTTATTGAAAAAAAGTAATAATCCTGCACAAAAACATGTATAATATAAATGAGAAGAGAATTTAACTTAAACGAAGGAAAAAAGAATGAAAAAAGTCCTTATTATCATCGCACTACTGGCAACTCTGAACTACAGTAGCTCTTTAAGCACAGAACCGTTCGGCCTGAATCTCAGTAAGACTCAAGGTGATAACTTTTTCCTCTGGTTAAAGACATGCAAGAAAAAAGTGACTCTCGCTGATCTCTGGAAATACTTGGGCAAGCCCGACACATTCGGGATAGTGGGAGACAGCGCCAGCGGTAATATCTTTTATGTTAAAGATAATATAACCTGTTATCTCTTAATCACAGATCTATACAGCATTGAGATAAAAGAGGGTGAATTTGAGAATATAAAAATAGGCATGAAAAAAAGAAAAATTCTCAGAAAACTCAAAAATTTCGGAAAAGCAACCACAGAAATATTTCCTACCCGGGAATTTTTAGAGTACAAGTACGGGGGCAGTAATTATATTTTATCTCTGGAATTCAAAAAGAAAAGATTAACAAATATAAATATATCAAGGCTATAAAAATATGGATCTAAATAAAAAATTTAGTCATGGCGATCTTCTGGAATTCGCTGAGTATTTACAAAACCTCTCTGAAGAGATAGGTTTCAAGGTATCCGCGAGAGGGTGGGCGTATTTATTGGAAACCCGGAGACTAATAAATAAGGATGAATTTGATAAAGTAAATAATCTTATCAATAAATGCCGTAAACAGGGCTATTTACCTATCGATTTTGTTGCTGAGGATAATGCTCGAGAATTTAAAAATGTTGAGAAACCTGATGAAAAAGATGTTATAGGAAAATTCGGGCAATATCTTAAATTTACTAGAAATACTCCAGAATCCTACGTCCCTAACTGGTGGGCTGGAGAGGAATATTATATTCAGATGGTGGTAGAGAAAATTGACCTTGTTACCCTTTTTGAACCTATATGTGAAGAGTACAAAATCTGTATAGCAAATGGAAAAGGTTGGAGTTCAATGCTGCAAAGAGCTGAATATGCCAGGAGATTCGCAGAAGCCGAAGATATGGGTTTAAGATGTGTTCTCCTGTATTTTGGTGACCATGATCCTGATGGTTTACGTATATCTGAATTCATCAAAAAGAATCTCTACGATTTAAAAGATATTGAATGGGGAGACGGGCTACTAGGTTATGACCCTGAGAATTTAATAATAGACCGCTTCGGACTAAATTTTGACTTTATTGAAGAAAATAATTTGACCTGGATAGACAACCTGATTACAGGATCCAAGAAAAATCTTGCTTCATCAACACATAAAAATTATCATATGTCGTATGTTCAGGAATACCTCGCTACGATCGGGGAAAGAAAATGTGAAGCCAATGCCATTGTTACTATGCCGGACGAAGCTCGTGAACTAGTTCGGGAAGCTATTGAGGGATATTTAGGTCCAGACGCCCTTGATCGTTTTGAACAAAAAAGACAGGCTGTCAGAGATGAATTTGAAGCATTTTTGAAAAAGACAGGATTAGATAAATCTATTGACAGCGCTTTAGAAATAATAGAAAACAAAGATGATTTAGATTAACCTCGACTCATCATATTCATGGCTGCCTGTAAACGCTTTTGTAACTCAAGATCAGATTTTGAATAGCCACCGTCCGGATACTTTTTTGAAAGACGGCTCAACTCTTTATCAAGCATAGCCATAGTTATCTTTTCATCTTTCTTAAGACCAAAATGCTTTCTAAGAGCCCCTTCTTCAAATTTCTTGGACTTAGTCATCTGCTGCATCCACTTCTTAGCGGTAACAGTAATCAAATGAGATAAGGATATCTTCATGATAAGCTCCCTGTTAAAAGGTTATTCATATTATCAAAAGATTATTATAAAAAGAGGCGCGGAACCCCTAAATTTATTTATCTTCCACCCATATATCTTTACTCTCTTGGAACACCAAATTTTTAATCTTCATTCCTTCTAAGTACATCTCATTGTTAACAATGATTGAACTACAGGCGTAAAGATCTGCTAATTTGTTTGATAATTCCTGTAAATCAACATGATCTTTAAAAGTAGGGGTACCTTTTATTGGGTCTTTAATATCCAAGGAATTAAAAAACGCTATAACAGTCCTACCAAAAGGGAGGAATCCTCTATATACTTGAGCCAGCTCCACATGATCGTGCAGCATAGCCTTAAGAGGGAAAAGAATTGACCAGCAGGGGTCAATCATTGAAAACTCTTCCAGTTCTTCCACAGTAGGATTCTCCTTGATCGCAATCTGGAAGGCTCTATTTTTATGGTTTAAAAGCTGGAATCGTTTCTTGTAGATTTTTGAATCCTGAGGAGCAAACCCCAGGTGACACTCTGTAAAGGGTGTGCGGCGTCTAAAATGCTCTACAGCTTTTTCAGCAACTCCTTCTATGAAACAGCGTGGTCGAGCAAGATAGCTCAGAAGATTGTTTGCTTTGTTCCCACCGAAACTCAGAACAAGTTCAGTCATCTTCAAAAATGAAGTACGATATGCCATGGCATACCTCCTATTATTTAAAGTTTTAATTAATAAAACAAATGCATCCATGTAGAAATCTACATTGCCTCTTTTAGACAATGAGATACTTGCGTATCATACACAAGTACCAATTCTTTCGGACACGTTAAAAAGGCTCCGCGCCTCTAATAACAACAATATATAATAATTTATTAATAGGTGCACAATTTTTATGGATTGGGATAAATTTATTTTCGATAGAGCCGCTGAAATCTTACATCAAGGAGATACTGTAATTGATGTAGGCGCTCATGTAGGAAAATATACTGAACATTTTCTTGCCTTAGTCGGAAATTCCGGCAAAGTAATTTCCTTTGAAATAAACCCAAAATCATTTGATTCATTAAACCAAAAATTCAAAAATAAACCCAATGTTACATTAATCAACGCTGCGGTAAGCGACAAAACAGGACATGAGGACTATTATTCAGGCTCTACTTTATTCTGCACAAACATTATAGGCCACGATGTAAATGGAAAAAATAAGGGCCTTCTTGGCAGTATTGAGTCCATCAGATTGGATGAATATATAAAGGAAAAGATAGATTTCATCAAAATTGATGTAGAGGGAGCTGAAATAAAAGTTTTAAAAGGTATGGAAAGAATAATGGATAAAGTGAAGTGTATCTTAATAGAATGCCATTTTGAGCAAGACTGGGGCGTCTTAAAAGATATCCTCTTCAATTATAAATTAAAATGCATTGATTTGAAAACCGGCGCAAAAATTTCTTCAGAAACACAAAGTAAACCCTACCAGGTCTTTTGCTATAATCAATAAAAAGGGCCGAGGATTTCGTTGTGGCAAGAAATAGAATGAAACCTATAATATATCCCACCATTTACTTAAATCATTCTTTTTAATTTTTTTAGTCTTTACCGCAAGATTATTTTCATAATCATTAAGCATTAATTGACGAGACTGTTTACGGTACATCTCTTCTTCTTTAGGCTGCTTCTGAAACCGAGTAATGAATCTTTCTTTATTCTTAAAAGGAGTAGTCTCTAATAAATAGTTCCTATATTCTAACCAACTGCTGAATTTCTCGGGCAGTTTAGTTGCATTAAATATCCCATTTTCTTGAGCATATATAGAAGCTACATGTACACCGGATATTCTTTTTATTAATTTATTATATGTATCAGGCTCATAAATTTGTAAATCGGATAAACATTTAAAACTCTTTTCATGAATAAGATTACTTACTCTCATAGTTTTATAGTAGTTCTTATTTGCTTTAAACATCTTATCATAAACAGCATTATAGGGCAGATTATTCTCATATATGAATTTCCACACATCACCAATTCCCCAGTCATATATAGGATAAAATCTATACGTTCCTTTACTCCTTTTAGCCTTTGTACTCCATAATATACCATCAAACCCAGGATTTTTTATAACAGCTCTAAGCCGATTTAAACTCTCATCAGTTCTCAGACCAACAAAAAAAGCGGTATTCTCATGATTCTTCTCTACCCACTCCATAAAACTATAAAATCTATCAGGGTAACACCCTTCAATATCATGTATTGACATAGGGTGTTTATTTCTCATCCATTCCTCATTCTTACCCCAAGAATTAAGCACGTCATTTTCAAAAGAAGTAGCATTAGTCATTTTTAAGTCTACCTGGTACCATAAAGATATCACATTTTCATATGACATCATTTTTTCAATGAGAGAAACTGTGCTGGCATATTCTACTTCTTGATCAAGAAAAAAGACCCCTATTTTTCTATTTCTTTTCCGGGCTTCCTGGAGTACTAACCAGTAAAGAGCAGTACTATCTTTCCCACTACTAATAGAGACAACAATGGATTCAAATTTATCAAAAACTAAAGAAACTCTTTTATGAGCTTCTGTAAGAACATTTTCCTTAAGAAAAATTTTATTTAACGGAAGTTCCATAAAGTCTTCATAAAAAGATTAGCACTATTTATATATTTCCAAAATTCTGCTTCCAAATAGATATCCACTTTAGAATTAGATATTACCAGAGTTCTTTCTCCTTGACAATACTGATTAAATATCCTATTAAAATTTAATAAATTAAACCCTCTTTTTAATCGGTTATCTCTATTATTAACAAATTTCTTCAATTCTTTTATAATACGTTTAGGACTTGTTTCTGTCTCAAAAAGTTCCTTTTTTTTCTCTTTATATAAAGTATGAGTTTCCATATCAAGAGCTACCCGTCCAACTTTTATGTCCTCGAAAATCGTTTGTATTGTTGTCTCTGAAGCTGAGGTTACTTTACTAGCCAACACAGAACAATCAAAGGGGTCTATACCTTTTATAGTTTTGGCACTCCTAAAGGCATAGGCATGTGGGTAACCTAATAAAGTTTTATTAAAAAAGCTCCATGGAAAATAACACCAGAAAACATCACTATTACTAAGAAAGGGGTGATTTTCAATAATTAATTTATAGCCCTTAAGAGCCATTTGGTGCATTTCAATATTACGGTCCATTATATCATGTAAACGAGGATATTTTAAAACAAAAAAATCACTCTCCTTATTATCAGTAAACATTGTTAAATATTTAGGATTAAGGGTCTCTCTTAATCCAAGAAATATGAAATCATGAAGCTCTGACTGTATTTGAGATACATCTTTAAAGTCACTTCCATAAACATAAAATTTACGAAGAAAGTTACGTGAAATATCTCTTATACGTTTAAGTTCATACTCTATATCATTTGTGAAAATAACTTTACCGTTCATTTCTCATTTCCCACGCCATACTATATTCATTAGAAGCCAGAAACTTCGCACATCCTATCTGCTGTCTAAGACGAAGAAGCTCTTCACCTTCCATACCTAGGTGCTGGGCTATACGCTCATCCGGCCAACCCTTTTCAGAGAGTTCTTTCACTAGAGTTCCCATAAGATCTATCTGATGCTTGCCCCTGGCTCTATTATGTCTGATTGTAGAGGCCATCCTATCGTTGATGCACTTATCAAGAATGACTACCGGTATTTCAGTACATTTAAAATGATCAGTAAGAACTAGAAATCTATGAAACCCATCAATAACAATGTATTTATCCTCCTCTTCTTCATAAAAGACAACAATGGGTTGTGTCAATCCGTCTTCTTCAATACTTTTGATAAGTAACTTCACTTCAGGTACGGCTACTTTATTGGGGTTATAAAGATTACCCTGAACCTGATCACTTGGTACCAGCTTTACATTTAAACAAGGAAAAGAAATTGCACTCATTTTCTATACTTCTTTCTCGGTATACCTATCGATCTTCTTACTGCTGCTATTCTATTACGGCCAAATTTAAATTGATCAGCTATTTGTTGATCAGTCTTTCCATTAGAAAACATCTCTCGTAATACATCCTCTGAGGGTAATACCCTGAATTGAGTCCTAGAAATTTGTTTATTAGTTATTATATCATTCCTAATTTTTTCAATATATAATTCTTTTGAAGTTCTATGTATAATCTCAGAAAAATCCTGTCCCGAGAAATAAATAGGTCTCTTTTCTTTACTACATAAATCTTTATGGTAATTTAAAACCAATTCTCTTGAAAAGGGCGTCTTAGGAGGACTTTCACCCTTTAATTTATAACTCATTGAAGGTATAATAAATGGTTCAATCAAAGCAAAAAACTTTTTTCTACTCTCAGCTTTGATATAAATATTATAATGGCCTTTTTCTATATTATGAAATTGGAACGTGCATTCCAGACCAAACCGTTCCTTTAATGCTATAATAAAACCCTCTCCCTCTTTAAATGTAATATTACCTACACATAGATAAACTCCATATTTATTATATTTACCATCATCCATATACCAATAAGCAAGCCCACGGGCATCTAACTCATATATTATATCTTTTCTCAAATATTTTTTAGCCTTACCGTGGGAGTAAAATTTTTCAAAATAAGGTATAAATAAATAATGATTATGAGTCCATAAGAAAAAGAATTCACCTATATTATTTCTCCCATACCCTATAGCAGAAATGAAAGGGGATAAATTAAAAGCTATGTGATACAAATAGTCTATTTGATTAACACTATGAGCTACTTGATACCTTTTAGGTTCTTTCATATAGGCGTCTCCTAAAAGCGTACCGAGTAATACTTGATGCATGTGGGATGTTAGAAAAGGAGATGATGTACGAATATCGTTAAGATTGTTTCTCTGAGATATCTTTAGAGATCTCAAAACATGTACCATTTGATATTCTTTTAAATCATAAATCTGTGCTAATTCACCTATAGTTAAGAGTCCCTCATAAATCTGAAACTCTAACTCGTTTCTAGAATAAATGCCGTATTTATTATGAAGAATACTGTCTGATCCTATTTGTTCAGTATAAAAAGAAGACATATATCTAATATAATATAGGGCACATAAAAATGAAATACTTTTTTATAATATAGTGCATATAAAAATAGAGACCTATCCTTTGCTTTCTTTTATAAAAATAAAAAAGGCCACTAATTTCTTAGTGGCCTAAAAATCACTTAATAGCAATTATTTAGCGAGAAAGCACTACCCTTGTCAGTCCAAGGGGGTTGTGACAACCGATACCGAGATTCTCAAAGCACGAGAAACCGATAGTGCGGTTCTTCGGATCATCAGCAGACAAAACTGTAAGTTCTGTACGGACCGGGATCCGTCCAAAGAATTCAGGTTCTGCACACACATAGATGTACCCTGTCGGGACCCTACGTGAAACGATGATCTGAGCTCCCCATACTGAGGCCATAAGACCTGTTTTCAGTAAGGTTGCCTGACTCTCGATATCCAGAACGTCCCTGCCCCACTTACGGATATCGCTGTAATCCAATGCATTTGTAAACACACGGGCTACGCGAAGGTCATGCCGCTCGATAAGAGCAAAAGCGTCTGCCAGATCAGCCGGTGTTAACGGGGCTGTTGCCGGAATGTCAGCATTGGTCGCACCGATGTTATCAAAACCTGATGTGGCAACTGCATCCAGAACCTCAAAGACACGGGTGTCTTCTTCAGCCTGGATCTCAGCTCTCGCAAGGTCCTGAGCACGTTCGATGAGATCAAACCTACGTTCCTTGACCTGGGTCAGCGGGATTTCGGGATTTGAAGCAATTTCAAACAAGGGGAAGATAACACGGCGAGGTTTGGTGATAGCCAGAATGTTCTGACCCTCTTCACCAACCACGTATGCTGTCACTCCTGGATCCTTGTCATAAATCGGCAATGCGCCGTCAGGGAGCTGCTCTACCAAGAAGGTCTTACGACCAACTGAGGTATAGTCTCTCCTAAGACGTAAAGGCTGTGTCATTGATGCTGCTAATTTAACACGCCCACCAGCCGTCTTAATGTATTCCTGGATAATATCCTGTTTTACTTGATTGCTAATTTCAGCCATTAGAGACTCACCTCCCTTATATTTTCATTTGAAAGGTCATGAATGGATCGGATGCGGTAGGGACCTTTAACACAATACCGAGAAGCGTGGAATAAAGATCTAGTCCAGCCTGTGTTAAGTCCATACCGTCTGAATTGGTTAACAGACCGTTCTGTGAAGCATACAGCTTGTCACCATAAGCATAAGTGATAGCGGCTGTACCGTCTGTTGCTTTGGTTTCATAGATGTCGGTACTAATCACAGTACCTGATCCATGTGCATATACTACTTTTCCCGAGCCGACAGCGGAACTTGACTCAAAAGGATTACCGACAGCGTCGTTCACAGCGATACCGACAACTTTGTCGTACGTGGAACTGTCACCAGCGGCTGCACCTATGGTCTGACTTCCAGCTACAGCTACAACACTACCTGCCAAAAGACCTTTATTGGTAGTTGTGGACAGGCGAGAGTTGTTTACTTTCTGATCGTTCCCCACGCGGTTGTCCTGAGTCAAGCCGGCCGCTATAATAGCACCATACGTATTATAGGTCTGGCGATAAAGGACATTGCAGTGTTGGTTAGGAACAGGAAGATTTGAACCCATTTAGCTCACCTCCTTAAGATGAATAATACTGTTTATTATAACAATTTCCCGAAGGAAATTTATTTACACTCTTCCAGTTGGAAAGGCCTCTGAAACATCAGGGGGAGCGCTCCACAGGTTGTCAAGAGTGACGTCTGTTGAAGCCTTTTTCACAATACCACTGAGTTTCTTTGCACCAACTTTTTCTGTTTCTTCATTAGCGAAAATTGCGTCAAGAAGATCGACACCAGGATTAAGGTCGATTTCGTCAGAAGCAGCCTCTTTTTCCTCTTCAGCAGGAGCTTCTTCTTCCTTCTCCTCCTTCTTGGCCTCTTTTTCCTCTTTTTCCTCTTCTTCCTCTTCAGCAGGAGCTTCTTCTTCCTTCTCCTCCTTCTTGGCCTCTTTTTCCTCTTCATCCTTCTTGGCCTCTTTTTCCTCTTCTTCCTCTTTCTTCTCGTCCTCGTCGCCGTTGGCAAGAATTTCAGCAAAACTAGCCTGGCGCTGTAATGTGGCCATTATACGGCTCTCAGGAATGTACATCAGATCAGTTGCCTGATCTTCGATCAGTTCATCGGAAGCCCCCGGAAGCATTCTCTGAGCAACGGTAATGCATTTCAGAGCTTTGTCTTCCAACTGGCGGGCAGCTTTAACAGCCTGACGAGCAGCAGGAGCAGGATGACCGGTTTCAGTACGACCTTCTGTTTTCCAAGGTTTCTTCATGTCCGGATCTTCTGCAAATTGGGAAGGGCCACCTATATCATACTTTGAAGCGGGTGGATTTGGATGATCCTGATTCATTGTGTAAGGATCGGCTTTCTTCTCGATTTCAGCCTCTTTCTCCTTATCCCAGCTCAATCTTTCTCTCGTCATCGGTTACCTCCTATTAAAATTATTCCTACTATTTTTTATCAAAGTTTTTGTTTTCAAATATATCGATATTAAGAGATTATTACAAAAACTTGAAATTATTGTACTTACTGTTCCTTTTTTCTTAACCAAAAGTTAAACAAAAGATAATTCGCTCTCCGTTGATAAACCTTTCGGCTTGCAACTGGAGTCCTGGATGAGCAGTCCCATCCGGTGGCTATCAGTCCGTTTCTGCAAGATAGATTTAATCTTTTTATAGTTCATCCAACGACTTATCTCAGAGTCGTGTAATCTTGCAAAAACGTTTTTAGCAGCATTTTCATCAGCCTGATAAACATCCCCGTTTTCACAGTAAAATCGATCACCTTTCCTAATACCGGTAAAACATCCGGTTCGATGGTCGATTTGCGATGTATAAGCAGAATTGACAAGTTGCAAAGAAGAGCTTCTTCTTTGAGACACTGTATTTAATGCTTCAGCAATGATACCTTTAGTCCACGCCGAAAGCTTTCTGTTCATATTTTTTCCGAATGATCTTCCAGACATTGATGCAGTCAAATCCTCGGCAATAATTACACGAGCTTTATTAACAAGTTTATGCGTTGCCGTAAATATAATGGTTCGGATTTGCTTTTTAGCTTTTATCCTCCGGTTATTTAACTTTTTTCTTCCAAGATTTTGGCTTCTTATCCTGATTTTCTTGCTTAGTGGGCTTTTTTCCGCAATTTTAAATATTTTATTTCGAGCTTGATTTTTCTTCTTTAAATAATCAGACTCTTTTGAAATAACAGCGCCTAAACCTTTTCCGTAATGGACACCTTCGGAGTCTACAAAAGTTTCAGTGAAGCCTTTATCAATTCCAACAACATCACTACCACAATCGTCTATTCGTTTAATCTCTACCACATAATGAACCTCGACCGTTTTATCACTCAGAATTATTCTAAGGGTTCCTGACGGCACTTGGCAGGATGATAAAGGGATCGCAATTCTTTTTCCTTTAATAAGGCTTGGTATGGCTATCCATGTTTTTTCATTTTTTTGAAAGACCTTATAATTGTCCGAACGAATAATAATCTGATTGTAAGTATGATTATGACCGCGTTTACAGTATTTACGCATTATCCGAGTTAAATATTTATCTTCTGTCCATTTGTCTGATCTTAATAATCGGTATAGGCGCCTTTGTTCATCTTCATCAGATGAGTGCCTTCTAATCGCTTGCCTGGCTTTAACTTTTGCCGCTTCACGATTAGTAGATATGTCCGCTATTGCATCTCTTAATGTTTCTTTCCATGCGTTTACAGTCAATGGTGCAAAATTTCTCTTTTCCTTTAACCATAAATCACGGACAGCACGGTCTTTTATACCGATGCCTGAAATAGAACCGAACCTTTGCCAGACATCTGTTCTAAGACGGCCAAGAAGCTTAGCCTGTTCTTCCAGTGCGCTATATTTGGTGTGGTTTAGGTCTTTGCTATATAAAATTCTGGTGATTTTCATTCTTACTTTTCTCAATCATTTTTTATACTTACTCCTGATAAAAATCCATTGCTCTCAGCCAAGTCAAAGCTTTTTTCATCTCATACTCTTCCAGCTTCCGGCTGGAAAGTTTCTGT
>Ga0307376_10003679_pt1 | contig 14271 bp, 13 predicted proteins | sample TR2MG_FD_202536 | JGI IMG/M metagenome (GOLD analysis project Ga0307376, IMG submission 202536) | Soil microbial communities from Risofladan, Vaasa, Finland - TR-2 | ecosystem: Environmental > Terrestrial > Soil > Coastal area > Acid sulfate soil | place: Finland: Risofladan, Vaasa | collected...
TCAGAAGACCATAAAAGCTGTCAAAGCCATACCTTTCCTGCAAACATAGATTAGAGCATTTTTTCAAGAACGCCCATTTTTAACCCTTCAGCTCCAGTTGGTCATTTCCCAAAGGGCCGAAAGGTGGTCTTTATGAGCATTTTTGTCTCACAAAAAAGAAGGATTGTGGTTGGCAATTTTCGCAAGGGATGCCTCCGTGGCGATCAGCTCGAACTGTTCTGACAAAACACCTTGATTCTAAAGTATAACGCATGTTATCTATCCTAGCCATCGGTAATTATAGATAAGACTACCCATAAAAGGAAACCGTGGGTGAATATTGGCATGAATTATCGCCATCTGCTGTTAACTCGAGAGATCATGGGCTTCAATGCCACGACTCACCGAGCGTTCTGGATGCAAGAGCCTCCATGCGCACTGTTCCGAAGAGATCCACGATGATGGGAATAGCAATCGTTTCTTAGATGATAATATCACCTCTATTTTGCCTTGACATCGGTCAGATTTCCCATTATAATGGCAATGCTTGGGGTTAAGTCTATGCCGGACAGGAAAGACAATCTGGAATATGAGATTCTGCTGATCCTGGAGGAGAAGGCGGAACCTCTGGGTTCGGGCGTGCTCAGACAGCTCCTTAATGCCGGGAGCGTCGACATAAGTGAGGCAACTGTGGGACGCAAGCTGAGCGAAATGGACAGACTCGGCCTGACCGTAAAAGTTGGTTTCCAGGGTCGAGTGATAACAGATAAAGGCCGGGAGAAACTGGAGAGAGTTAGGCGTTTCCAGCACAGGTTGACATATGGAAACAGGTTTTTCGCCACCCTGGAGTCCAGGAAAAAAGAGGACTTGATTGATATCCTGGTGGCGAGACGGGCAATTGAAAGAGAACTGGCCAGGCTTGCAGCCATACACGCGACCGATGCCGAAATTCGCCTGATGGACTCTGTCCTACGCGAACAAGAAGAGTTTAGCACCAAAAACATCATGACTGCCGAGCACGATGTCAAATTTCACCGCCTGATTGCAGTATCAGCGAAAAATAAAGTTCTAGCCGCCGCCATGGACCTTATCAGGCAAGATAGTCAGCTTTCACCCATACTGGAATATATCCGGACGCAGGTTGGAGGGAAACTGGCTGTGGGGCACGACAGAATATTAAAGGCAATCCGGAACCGCGACCCTGCCGGAGCTGAAGGGGCTATGGTTGATCACATAGAAAGCCTGATCTCGGACGTTCAAAAATACTGGTCCCGGGTGAAAGAACACAGCGCGTCAACAGAGACCGAATTATAGGTATGGTTGGGGCCGCGGCGGCTTCGACCACCAAACCCGGGAAGACGGACCGCCGCCACCTCCGCCCCGAACCACCTCCGGCGTTTCATCCCCCGGGCGAGTTGCATACCTCCAAAAGACAAAACAAAAGGGAACCTTGAAAAAAGGATCCCCTATTAACCCACGGAAAAAGGAAAATATTTTCAACCTCGACAAATCCTTATTGGTTCCTGATGTGACTCACCCATGGGTTTCCGTTATTTACTGGCAATTGCGGTGACCTAAGCACCCCGGTCACTTCGTGTGCTTGTCGGCCACACTGGAGGCGCCGAAGGCATCCGGCTTGATGCGGGCCTGAAACCCACTGCCGGTTACCATGCCCACGACTTCCCGGATCAGGTCCTTGGTATCGCCCGCCTTACCCACGTCGATGTGGATCTCCACTTCCATTTCATCGTTGCCTCTTTCGGCAAAGTACTTATTGATCATTCCTCCCACTTCCAGACTGAGAGAGGTCTCATAAAATATCTTCTGCCGCAGGCTCTTGATCTTCCGCTGGAGCTTCTTGCGATAGTAGTAGCGTGCCCCTCTCCCCAACCGGTGCACAATAACGGCGGTTATGAAAAGGGTATCCCGTTTGACCTGGGAATCCGACCCGATGATGATACGGTAGGAGGAAGACGGCAGGCCCCAGATATACTCCATGATGTCCGCCATCATCTGTTCGAAGGTCATCCTACCCTTGCTGGGACTGGTAAAGTACACCCTGTTCCCGCTCCCCCTTACCCGTTCCGGGCGTCCTGCTCTTGCCAGGCCAACCTGGTCAGGGTGGCAAATTCCTCCATCGATAAAGTCTCGCCCCGACGTTCCGGCGCAATACCGGCTGCAGCCAAAAGACGGGCCCACCCTTCCCGGGAAAGGTCCGGCATCTGACCGGCCAACGAGTTCAAGAGCTTCTTCCGGCGGTTGGCAAAGGAAGCACGCACCAACTGGAAAAACAACGGTTCGCTGGGCAGGTCAACCGGCGGGACCCCTCGTTTGACCAGCCTGACGACAGCCGAGTCAACCGCCGGCGCCGGATGGAAGACGGTCCGGGGAACCCGGTGGACCAGTTCGGTCCGGCAGAAATACCCTATCGCCACGGTCAGAGCTCCGCAGTCCTTATCACCCGGCGCTGCCAAAAGGCGACCGGCTACCTCCAGTTGGACCATGAAGACCATAAGGCCAACATTGAACCGTTCTACCAGAAAACGCCACAAAAGGTGACTGGTCAAGTAGTAGGGGAGATTGCCGACCACCTTATACGGTTTACCCCCGCTGCCGTATTCCCCACCTGTATATTCGGCCACCAGGTCGTCCAAATTGACCTGGCGGGCATCGGCCAAAACAGGCACCACATTTGCTCCCGGCGGGTCGTCCGTCAGGAGCGCGTGCAGGCCCCGGTCATACTCCAGGGCCAGGACCAGGCGGCTATTGGCCGCCAAATGTGCGGTCAGGGCCCCCAGGCCCGGCCCGATCTCCACCACCACGTCGGACGGCTGTAAATCACAGGCTCCCACGATAATGTCGCGAATGTTGGCATCGACCAGAAAGTTCTGGCCGAGAGCCTTATGCAGCCGCAAACCATGTTCTGCAAGTGTTTCCCTGATCCACCGCCCGCTTGTCCGGTCCATCACCACATTATTAACCTCAAAAACAAATCCCTGCGATTTTGGCAGGGTTTCCCCCGCTATCCCTATTATAACCATTCCGGGTCGCAAGTTAAAGAAGAAGGGCACCTGCCCTCACTCGAGGACAAATACCCTTACGTAACGTACACCCCACTCGTCGGTCTCCCGGAAGGTATCGAAGAACAGGTCGATGCGCTTGCCTGTGATAGCTCCCCCGGTGTCCAAAGCGGTACCATAGCCGTATCCTTCAACGTAAAGCCGGCTTCCCAGAGGGATAACCGCGGGGTCCACGGCCACCGTACCAGCCCGCGGCACCGTGCCTGATGCCGTGTCACTGCCATCGGCAGTGTAGGCGGTAGCCCGGACCTCAACAACCTTGGAAAACCGTAACACGTTTCCTCCTCGGGAGGCCTCGCCCAACGCACCCACCTGGACCAGTTGATCCTGTGGTGCCTGGATCAATTGGCTCTGGATAAGCGTCTTGTTCACGGGCACCCCGTCACGGAAGGAAACCTGCCATACCTGTTTTTCCAGACCCAGCCTGCCCAGCCGCATTATTCTGTCTACGCCCCGGAAAAGATCCGGGGAACTTTCCTGCCTGGTGGAAAAGGGCAGCGGGACATTTTTTACCTCGGTGCCGGTGGTCATCCGGTCCACCCTGATTATCATGTTGGCCGCCACCTGGGTGGCTGGCGCGGGTTGGACTTGATCATTCGGCCCTAATGCGATCCCGTTCTCCTTGAGCACCCCGGCCACTGTTTCCCTCGCCGTCATCAGGTCCAGGTATTTACCTGCCACCTGGACACGAACCGGCACGGCACTGGAAACGCGGATCACTTCTCCCCGGTATATGGGAGAATCCTCCGCCGGCATTACCCTATCCTGCTGACCGGGCCGGACATTCCGGTCCGCCAGCAAATCCCCGACCGTACGTTGAGAAGTACGGATGGCTACAGCCTGACCGTGCACAACCAGGGTAACCGGTTGCGCGCTCAGATACGTGGCCGTAATCATCATGGCTGTCAATGCTGCAACTAAAATCCAGATTCTGTTGATCCTGTGCAATAGGGTGGTCCGGAGGGATATCTGCCGGGAGGTGATCCAATGGCGTATACCGTCCGCGGCCTTTAATCCCATAAAACACCTCGCTCTCACTAAAAATTGGTAACTAGTTATCCCGTTATTATATGTTCCACGGGAAGAAGTGGTTCTCCTTCCCGCAACCTGCCAAATTTTTTCCCTTCTTTAACCAATGAATCCTAAATAACACATGGGCGGGAAAAGACGGGGCTATAATTTCTATTTCCGCCGCTCGAAACAGGTAACCATGTCCGCCGCATCCGCCAGGCCACCCAGGTCCCCCTGGCCAGCCAGTACAAGGTGCAATCCGGGGGGGCGGGCATCCAGCAGACTGACCAGCTCCCGCTCCAGGCCTTCGGCCAGGATGCGTTCCACCGCCGGGAGCACAATCATGTCGTGCCGCCCCGCGGCTATTTCTCCGGCCATGGTTGTCAGCCACCGCTCCGGGTCACCGGGGCACGGACAGACCGCCAACCGCCCCGGCAGACCCGTTGTCCGGACCAGTTGCCGGTAAACTTGTCCGTCACCGTCCAGGGGGCAGACCAGCACGTCAAGCCCCTGCCCCAGCGCCCGCAAGACGACCCCGCCGGTAACCCAAGGCCGCCCGTCCCCGGCCAAAACCAGTACCAGCCCCCTGCCCTCAGCCATGGCCGACACCCTTTAATCGGAAGACTGAACAGGCGTTTTGAGCCGCCACGCCGGCTATCTCTTCCATCGACACACCGCGCAAGTCGGCCACCCGCCCGGCCACCAGCCTTACATAGGCGGGTTCGTTGCGCCGGCCGCGGTAGGGAACAGGTGCCAGGTACGGACAATCGGTCTCCAGCAAGAGCCGCCCGGCAGGCAGCTTGCTGGCCACTTCCGGCAGCCTTGCGGCGTTGACGAAGGTGACCGGCCCGGCCAGGGAAATGTAAAGGCCCAGCCTCATAAACTGCTCCGCCATTTCCCAACTGCCGGAAAAACAGTGCATTACGCCGCCGGCCGGACCCACCCCGTCCGACCTCAATATCTCCAGAACGTCGGCATGGGCGTCCCGGTTATGTATAACTATGGGCACGGCCAGTTCCCGGGCCAGGGCCAACTGCTCGCGAAAAACCCGCTGCTGCTCTTCCCGGGGCGAAAGGTTCCGGAAGTAGTCCAGCCCGATCTCCCCCAGGGCAACCACCCCCGGCTCGGCCAACAGGATCCGTAGTTGGTCCAGATAGTCGGACGGCGCGTTTGCCGCCTCATGGGGGTGGATCCCGCAGGTGGCGTAGATCCAGGAGTGGTCACCAGCCAGCTTTACCGCTGCAGCGGCGGAAGCCAGGTCGTAGGAAGAGTTGACAATGGCGGTCACTCCGGCCTCCCTGGCCCTCTCCATAACCTTGAGTCGGTCCTGTGCGAACTGCTCGTCGTCCAGGTGGGCATGCGTATCGATGAGCATCAGGCTTCCCGCCCGGTCTTGTCGGTGTCGATGCGGGGAAAAAGAGCCTGGCCCCGTTTCACCTGCGTGCCGGGCGGGAGGGAACCCCAGACCAGGGACTCCCAGGTAGTCAGACCGGGCTGTTCGGTCAGACCCAATTGGGGCCACAGCCGGGGGGGTACCAGGGGTAGAAAGGGTGATACCAGCACACCGGTAAAACGCAGGCTTTCCACCAGGTTATACAGGACCGTGTCCAGGCGCTGCGCATCTTCCTCCCTTTTCGCCAGGCCCCACGGAGTGGTTTCATCAACATAACGGTTGGCCCGCTTCACCAGTTTCCAGATGGCATCCAGGGCACCGTTCAAGGACCGCGCCTCCATCTGCTCCGCTACCAGGCCGGGCGCAGCTTCGGCCAGTTCCTTCAATTCCCTGTCGGGCCCTTCCAACCCACCCGGGGCGTTTAGCCGCCCCTGGCGATATTTCTCCACCATGGCCACCGCCCTCGCCACCAGGTTGCCCAGTTCGTTCGCCAGGTCGGTGTTGATGCGCGTAACCAGCGCATCTTCCGAGTAATTCCCGTCCGCTCCGAAGGGAAGCTCCCGCAGGAGGTAATAGCGAACGGCATCCACCCCGTATTTCTCTACCAGTTCCAGGGGATCCACCACGTTGCCCCGGGATTTGGACATCTTGCCGCTATCCTGGAGCAGCCAGCCATGGCCTACCACCTGCCGGGGCAGGGGCAGATCGCACGCCATGAGGATGATGGGCCAAATGATGGTATGGAACCGCACGATATCCTTGCCGACCAGGTGGATGTCGGCCGGCCAGTATTTCCGGTAGAGGGAATCGTCGGAGCTCCCGTAGCCGAGAGCGGAAATGTAGTTGGTAAGGGCGTCCACCCAGACGTAAATGACGTGCCTGGGGTCGAACGGCACGGGAATACCCCAGTCAAAGGTCGTACGCGACACGCACAGATCCTCCAGACCCATCCTGATGAAGCTGATCATTTCGTTGCGGCGGCTGGTCGGTTGAATGAAGGAAGGGTTATCCTCAATGTACTTCAGGAGACGGTCCGCGTAGCTGGAAAGGCGGAAAAAGTAGCTCTCTTCTGCCAGCACTTCCACCGGCCGGCCACAATCAGGACAATTGCCCTCGACAAGTTGGCGCTCGGTCCAGAAGGTTTCGCAGGGGGTGCAGTACCAGCCGGAATAGCTGGCTTTGTAAATATCCCCCTGGTCGTAAAGTTTTTGAAAGATGACCTGCACCGTCAAGCGGTGCCGGTCATCGGTCGTCCGGATAAAGTCGTTGTAACTGATCAAAAGTACGTCCCACAATTTCTTGAAATTGGCCACGATTCCGTCGACATATTCCCGGGGCGAAACTCCCGCAGCTTTGGCCTTACGCTCAATCTTTTGCCCATGCTCGTCAGATCCGGTGAGGAACCAGACGTCGCACCCGGTCAGCCTGTGGTAGCGGGCCAGAGTATCGGCCGCCACCGTGGTGTAGGCGTGGCCGATGTGCAGGTTGTCACTGGGGTAGTAAATGGGCGTTGTTATATAAAAAGTGGGCTTGTTCAAATCCTTCCCCCCTCCAAAGCTTCCGGCACGTCGATTCTATCGGGCAACGTAATGTTTGTCAAGTTTGGCAGGCAGCAGGGGAAACAGCTTTGCCGGCCGGCCACTACCATCAGGACACACCGTAGCAAAAAGCCAAACGGGTTTCAGAAACCAGGTAATTATAACAGGACAGGCCCATTCACCTCCCGCCTCTTGGGCGGGAGGTGAATGGGCCTACATAGCGGTTGAAGATCTACAAGTCAAGAACATGGCAAAGAACCATTGCCTAGCAAAAAGCATTGCCGATGCGGGCTGGGGAACCTTCGTGAAATACCTGGAATACAAGTCGAAGAAGTTTGGCAAGGTGCTCGTGAAGGTTCCTCCAGCCGGAACGTCCCAGACCTGCGTATGCGGGGAACATGTGCCGAAAGACCTCAGCGTCCGGGTGCATGATTGCCCGGAATGCAGGCTCAAAGCCGACCGGGACGTGGTATCGGCGATGGTGATCCTGCAGAGAGTCATGTAAGGTTTGCGTCCGACACCTTCCTGGTAGGGCTGGTTGCGCCCGAACTAACGCCTGGGAAGACTGCGTGAGACCCATGCGGCGGCGGTCAATGAAACAGGAATCCCCCATCGTGAGATGGGCGGAAGCTCCCGCCTCTAAGAGCCAGCGAAGGCGAGAGAGAGCTTCACTATCCGTGCATTATCCAATAGTTACCACGAACCAGGGAGCAAAATTTGGGGGGTCTTTGCATATTAAGAAATAGGTCTGGTTTTTGGGTTCCCGGCCCTACTGTCCTGTAACGCCATCCTAGGCATGCGCTCCTGACTTCTCCACGGGCCAAGCCCGCGTGGGTTCTTCATATGGTTTCGCCAAACCCGTACACCCGTGGGCTTTGGAGTTAGGTACTCGCCACAGGGGAAGGAACCCTGGCATACAAGCGGCCCGCTGCCCACATTAGCGTACGCCTTCTATCCTTGCGGATAAGGAAGCGAAGTCAAACTCCCTGTATGGGACCGTCTTTTGGGAATCGATTCGGTCACCCGCCGTTAGGCGGGTGACCTGCCACAACCCCATACCGATTGTCAAGGAGCTAATACTATGATACATCGTGTAGGTGGTATTGTAAATCTGCCCAAGGTATTCCTCGTTAAGAAAATTACACCTTTTATCTCCTCTCTACAGCGAGGAGACTTTCTGGACGGTTTTGGGAGTTTCCATGCTCGAAAGATGGGCCATTCATCCTGGGGGCAAGCCCCGCAGGTTTTCTGGCCTTTTTTCCTATAACAGGAACGCCCGTGCACCCGGCCAACCCCGTCACTAGAGCAATTCCTCCTTTTCCGGTATAAGGCACGACGCCAAGAAAGAAGCGTCCCCGGGGCGCAGACCATCTATAGCAACGAGCCCCATAGCGTGAAGCCTCCCCGCCCTGAAGGGTGGAGCTTCCACCCTCTACTGCGAGGCACCTCTGCTAGGCTAGAGGTGACATTATGGCTTCATGGTCCCAATGTTGCACCGCAAGTTCGCTCCCTGCCGAGAGCGGTCCTTGTGGGACGCAAAACGTTCGGGCACCCGCCGTCAGGCGGGTCGGGGACCGTCTTTCGGGAATCGGTTTTACGTGGCAGCCCATTGGACCGGCCACAACCCCCATACCGATTGTCAAAGAGCTAATACTATGATATGCAGTGCTGGGAGGTTTGTCAATATGGTCCAAAGTATTCCTGGAAAAGAAATTTGCGCCTCTCATCTCCTCCCTAAAGGGAGGAGATGAGAGGCGGCTTTGTTAAACTTCCCCCACCCTTGGAGTTAACATCCAGGCAGCCCCCGCATCCTCTACCGGATCACCTGTGCTTACACGCTTTACCTTCACTCCGGCCCGGCCGGAGATTTTGCCTGTTTTTGCCCTTATCTCGGCGATAAGCAAGCGATGGCTACATGCGGGGCACAATAATAGTCCAGCCATGAGAGGGACAATGGCCAGCCGGCCATGGCAGACAGAAACACAAATCAACCATAAAAAGGAGATATTTCCTGTCGTATTGCCCCCTTGCGGCGACCAAAAATGTCAGGTGGCGTAAAAAGAGGCAACACTGCAAATATTGTAGATCGTCAGAGTAAAGGGGCGTATTTATTGAAAAAAATTTAGAAAAAAGCCCAAAATAGCCTATTGACTATTACTGGCATGGATGGTACCATTTAGTCAGGGTATTGCAGTTTTCGTCGAAATTTGTTGTAAGGGAGGGATAGCAATGAAATCTACCGGTATTGTACGGAAAGTGGATGAACTGGGACGCGTGGTCATCCCCATTGAACTCAGGCGCACCCTGGGAATTGATGAGAAAGACGCGCTGGAAATTTATGTAGACAATGAAAAGATCATCCTGAAGAAGTACGAACCCGCCTGCGTTTTCTGCGGTAACGCTTCCGACGTTCAGCATTACAAAGGAAAGCTGGTTTGCCGCGAGTGTGCTCAAGCTTTATTTGAAAACACCCAGGCGATGTAAGATGGTTAACGCTCCTTTGGCAACAGCATAGCAATTGTTCCCGGTACCGACCAGCCCCGGCTCCTGTATGGCGCCGGGGCCGTTTCGCCTTCTATCGGCTACCCGCCGGCCTTGGCATAATACCGGTCAACCCCGCCCAATTAGGCTGCGTGGCAGGAATTCCGGCCCAAGACGCGGAAAGCATTCACAGCAACGAAAGAGCCCGGCCCAACGCCGGGTAAAGGATTTTTTCTTGGATAGGTGCTTATGCACATTATTCGCTTCCTGACCATTGCCGGCCTTAGCGCGCTGGAATTCAAGGCCGCCATTCCCGCGGGACTGGCCATGCGGCTGGACCCCTTTTCCACCGCCTTGGCCGCTACCCTGGGGGCCACCCTGGATACGCTGGTCATATTGTTTCTCGGGGAGACAATTCGCCGCCGTTTCGTAGAAAAGCACGGCCGGGCAACCGGATCAACCCGATACGGCTGGCTGCAAAAAGTATACACCCGTTTCGGCCCGGCCGGCCTCGGCCTCCTGGCCCCCCTCCTGGTCGGCACACCTATCGGCACCGCCCTGGGCATTTCCCTGGGCCTGAAACCGCGACCGCTTTTCTTCTGGATGGTGACCGGCACCGCCCTGTGGAGCGCGGTGCTAACCGCCGTAGCTGTGGGCGGCATCAGCGGGTGGCGGTTGTTTTTCCACCGGTAGAGCTGCGCACGGCTACGGTTTCGCCGGGTCCGGCACTTCCTCCGTAATCCCGGCCAGCCGGCGGGCATAGCCGACAAATTCCTCCACGGGCGTGCGCAAGCGCACCACCAGCCGGGCACTGTCGGGCGAACCGCCGCCGTGCATGCAACCGGGCACTCCTGCTCCCACGGTGAGCCATTCCGCCAGCCGGGCCGCTCTGGCCCTGGTTTCCGCCGAAGCCTGCCCGGCCTTCATATACTTCTCCAATAAGTGGCCATACTCAGGGCTGGTAAAATCATCGTAAGAAGGAAAGCAACCGGTTTCCACCGCCCCACCGCCGATTTCCTGGCAGAGGCGCTTGGTCTCGTAGGGCAGGGTGGCTACCAGCACCTTGTTGGTATGGGCCAGCAGGGAATCGGCCAACCAGATGCCGGCCGGATGCCGCCCGCCCAGAGCGATGGCGCCGATGCCGGTGCCGAAGGTGGTTTCGTTGTTTACAGCCATATCCACCATTTTCCCGGCGAAAGTCTTGGCCGGCAGGCCGCCTGCCCGGGCCATCAGGGCCGCCGCGCCGATCATCACGTCGCCCTGCCCGGCTACGCAGGCGCCTATGCAGGCCCTGTAGTTGGCGGTGAAGTATTCGATGATCCTACCCGTATACTTGTATTCACCGCACATGAATACCCTTTCCCCGGGCACGAACACGTCCTCGAACATAAGGTAGGCCTGGGTGATGCCGGTTTCGGGCACATCGAACCCGGAATCCAGTTCCCGCTCGTCGCTGGGCCGGCGTGTTTCCACAATGGTCAGTCCTTCTATGTCACGGGGCACCACGCACGCTACGGCGTATTCCCGGTCCGCCTCTCCGTAGGCGGAGCCGGGCAGGATGAATATTTCGTGGGAAGCCGCCACCCCGCAGATCATCACCTTGGCCCCCCGGATGACGATGCCGTCCTCCCGCACCTCAATCACCCGGAGGTTGCTGTCCGGATCGGGCTGCTGGGACGGCCTCAGGCTGCGGTTTCCTTTGGCGTCGGTGAGGGCTCCGGCCACCACCAGCCCCTTCTCCTGCGCCTGCCGGATCCAGTTTTGCAGCCGGGCCTGGTAGCCGGTACCGTATTCCCCGTCCATGTCACTGGTCACCGCCCAGAGCACATTCATGGCGTTCCAGCCAACACACAGACCGCCGGTGCAGGTGCCGGTCAGACGGTAACACTCCCTTTTCAGCCGGGCATTGTAAATGACGTCCTCCATCGTGGCCATCAGGCCGTTGAAACGGTGGATTATTTCGCCGGTGAAGCCGGAAGTGCATGTAAAAATATCCTTGAGTTTCTCATCAGCGGCGGCATCAAAGGCCCGGGCGTGGCTTTCCACCGTGCGCCGGGTGACCGGATCGGTAGTCACATCTTCGATGCGCCGGCCAAATTTGTAAATGTTCGGGCGCAAAGCCCGTAAGGATTGCAGATATTCTTCCCTGGTGCGTAAGGCCACAAAAAAACCTCCCCACGTGCAAGTTTAAGGAAAACCAAGTGAAAGCATGCTGTTCCCTTGTCTTCGACCAGGAGAGGAAATTCCCCTCGTTTGTCCGGCTTGTCCGACAAACATTATTGCACCGGCCCAAAACTTTGACCGGGGTGCAGCGCCACACGACGGTACGGGATTGTCGCGCACCCCGGGACTCTCCGGTCGCCGCTACCTTAATTAAGCCCTCCTGAAATTGGCAGCCCCGTTGCGCCATCGGGGCTACACTCTTTGCAAAGCCGGGCATAGGCTAGAACATGCCACACCAGGAGGAAGTGATAATGTTGGCAAACTATGCCTATCAATCGTGCCGGCCTGAAGAACAATGCCCCTGTCAACTGGCCGAAAACAAAACATGCCCTGTTTGTTCCCTTTTACGGGGTGAAGAACTCTGCGACTGCGACTGGTTGGGCATTTGCGTGTACGAGTGTTGCCGGTGGGAATAGGTTACAGGGCCTCTACTGTCACTCAGAGGGCGTCATGGCGCCGCTCGAAAATACCGGTCAGACCCAGCTGGCTGACCCGGTCTTGAATGACCTCCCGGTCGGTGGTATACAGGTTTCGTTCCTTCATCCGGCTAAAATATTCCGCGCCGGCAAAGGTGTATTTTTTTTGTAAGCCGGCCTCGGTTTTCATCTGCTTGTTGCTGAAACCTATCATGTCGCCGATGGCCAGGCCTTCGGGCAGTCGAAGCAAATCCCGGCCGGTCGCCGACAAAACCGCATTGCGCCCGGCCAAACTGCCGGTAACAATGGCCTCCGTATGGCCGACCAGGATGCCGGCTTTCTCTCCCCCGCAAAAGAGATTGGCCACTCCAATCACCCGGAGCGTATCTTCCCGGGGGGAGAGAGCCAGAAAACGCACAGAGTTGCCGATTCCCCCGGCGTACGGATCTTCGTAGCGGGCGTTTTCCAGACCGGGGATGCAACGCAATTTATCCAGTGGAAAGAAGGAAGTCATCAGCTTGGCATGGCCGGTGTCAAGCAGAATCACATTGTCATTGTATGCGGGCAGGGCATATTGCTGGCAGGCTTTGTCCCGCAGGGCCGCCTCACCCTTCTGAAGTTCAGGCGGGACCGGGATGACCACCACCCCGTTAGTATCGAGCCGGTCCACTATATCCTCCGCCAGCGAATCCTTGTTCAGCTTGCAGGCACCGCTCATGGCCCCGGTGGAGCCGTCAGGCTTTTTACCCTGAAACTCCTTTACGCCCGCTTTGGCCGCAATACTCACCCTGGGTCCGAAGGAAGGGCACCGGTAGATGCACATGGCGCAACCATTGCCGTACTTGGCACAGTTCACCTGCGGACCGCAACTGCCGGTGGTCTCCACAAAAACCTCCCCGTAATATTTCTCCTGGTTCTCGGTGATTACGGCCAGGATCCGGTCCCCGGCCATTTCGACATCCTTTACCCGGGACAGAAAATGTCTCCTGACCCCGTAGTGATCAAGCACCCGCCGCACCGCCGGTTCGATCTTGCAAACATCATATAAGGTGGCATGCTCGTGCCCGGGAAAGCTTATGTTCCTGTGCCGGGCGCAGTAATCGGCCGTCTCGAAGAGATCCCCGCACCCCAGGGCTATAGCTTCCTCCGCCGCCGTAAAACGCCCGTTGTTCCGCATGATGCCGCCCACCAACCCGGTACCCAGGAGCATATCGGTGCGCTCCAGCAAAGTCACTTCCCGCGCACCGGCCTTGACCGCCGCCAGGGCGGCGGCACACCCGGCCCAGCCGCCGCCTATTATCACCACACCCGGCATGATGCTACCCCCTGAATCAGTATTTGCCTTGATGTATTATGCCAAAGCCGCATTACGGCCCAGTCTTTCCGTCTACATAGCCGGCCGCCCGACTATATATCGGCCCACGATCCAGTGAGTTTTCCGTGCCAGTCCCAAACGCGGGACCGGCCGGACAACTATTCCGGGCAACTGGGAGAACGCGACTCCTAACTGGCAGCGAGACTGATCTATAATGTAGGTTATTACCCAGAGACCCAGTCGGCGCCGGTTTATGCCAAATTAGTTATGTCTTGGCTGCCACGGGAAGACCCGTCCCAGCCTGTCAACCCGTGGTCACAGAGTTGTTCCCATTTGCAGAATATGGTATAATATCTCCAACGACTTTGCTCCGGGGAAGGGTGATGGACTCCGTGCCTTATCTAACGAAACTCGAGGAGAAGTCTCTAGGAGAATTTACCTCGCGAGTAAAAGACGCATTGAATACAAACTTGTCTGAAATCAGGCTCTTTGGCTCTAAAGCAACCGGCAAGTTTCATGACGAGTCTGATATTGACGCATTGATTATAGTGCACAAAAGAGATGAGGCAACATTTGATGTTATAAGCGAAATACTTCTAGATGTAGAACTGAAATACGACTGCATGATATCTCCGGTAGTCTTTTCGGTCAAGGAGTTTTCGCAAAACCAAAAACACCAGACCCTGTTTTATAGTGAAATAGCCAGGGAGGGTGTGGCGCTGTGAACAATACCGGCATCGAACTGGCCACATATCGAATGCAAAAAGCATATAGTCAGCCGCACTCGGCGCAAATACTCTTTGAGTCTGGAAAGTATGACGACTGAGGAGAAAGG
>Ga0307376_10003682_pt1 | contig 14264 bp, 13 predicted proteins | sample TR2MG_FD_202536 | JGI IMG/M metagenome (GOLD analysis project Ga0307376, IMG submission 202536) | Soil microbial communities from Risofladan, Vaasa, Finland - TR-2 | ecosystem: Environmental > Terrestrial > Soil > Coastal area > Acid sulfate soil | place: Finland: Risofladan, Vaasa | collected...
AGATCAAAATCAGCATGGACGGCAAGGGGCGGGCTCTGGACAATGTCATCATCGAACGATTCTGGCGAAGCCTGAAACAGGAGGATGTGTACCTCAAATCGTATGGCGATCTACGCGTCGCCGCAGCAAGCATCGGGTCGTATATACACCACTACAATAATGAACGTCCTCATGCCGCGCATGGGGGACGGTGGCCAATGGAAGTTTATCTCAAGATGGTGGCCTGACGGTCACACCATAAGATGGCCGTATGGCTGTCTTGACATTGGGGTCCACTATAGACCGCCCTCGGTTCATCCCCGCGTGTGCGGGGAACGGCACAGCGGGAAGCGTTTCTGGCGTCTGACGATCGGTTCATCCCCGCGTGTGCGGGGAACGGGATTCCGTTCATGTTCGTCGGACCGCGCGACACGGTTCATCCCCGCGTGTGCGGGGAACGGCATTTGTAGGGTCCTATTACGAAATAACCCGGCGGTTCATCCCCGCGTGTGCGGGGAACGGACGCAATCTGCCAAAAGTTCGGAGTCACGGCGCGGTTCATCCCCGCGTGTGCGGGGAACGGACTACTGTGGCACTCACCGCAGGTACATTTGCCGGTTCATCCCCGCGTGTGCGGGGAACGGGGTTTGATGGGCTTCTCGGTAGGAATAACAGACGGTTCATCCCCGCGTGTGCGGGGAACGGGCGACTATGTTCCAATCGCCATCCCGCATAGCCGGTTCATCCCCGCGTGTGCGGGGAACGGGCCATTTGGACGTTTGACTTCGAGGAAAAATACGGTTCATCCCCGCGTGTGCGGGGAACGGCCTGGCTTCGGCTCCGTCCACTCAATCATTTCCGGTTCATCCCCGCGTGTGCGGGGAACGGCCCATGTGCCGGTGTTCAACCGGCGTAGATCACGGTTCATCCCCGCGTGTGCGGGGAACGGCGGAGTCAAGCAGCGGCCCATCTGCATCGCTTCGGTTCATCCCCGCGTGTGCGGGGAACGGGATAATCTGTTAGTACGCCCCCAGCAGACAGTCGGTTCATCCCCGCGTGTGCGGGGAACGGCGATCCGACAGAGCGCTCTTGATCATGATCGACGGTTCATCCCCGCGTGTGCGGGGAACGGAAGGTCTCTGTCGGCATAATGAGATTCACATCCGGTTCATCCCCGCGTGTGCGGGGAACGGTTAGGGGACTGGATGCTGATATATGTTCGGAACGGTTCATCCCCGCGTGTGCGGGGAACGGTGCACCGATCTGGGGATATCCTCGCAATATACCGGTTCATCCCCGCGTGTGCGGGGAACGGGTGGTCGAGATCAGCGACAGCCACAGCGACTACGGTTCATCCCCGCGTGTGCGGGGAACGGTTGTCGCAGGAGCGCTCAACAAAGTGGGTGGCCGGTTCATCCCCGCGTGTGCGGGGAACGGATGCGGGGAACAGCCACGAAAGGTAACGTACCCGGTTCATCCCCGCGTGTGCGGGGAACGGGATCTCGTCATCGTGACGACGCTGTAGCCAGACGGTTCATCCCCGCGTGTGCGGGGAACGGCAAGTGATCCAGACTTTTGTGTCCTGAGTATCCGGTTCATCCCCGCGTGTGCGGGGAACGGCCTCTGACGCTATCGGGGCAATTCGGATCTGACGGTTCATCCCCGCGTGTGCGGGGAACGGCTCAGTTTTGAACGGGTGCGGACATGCGGTTACGGTTCATCCCCGCGTGTGCGGGGAACGGGCGCATAGTTCGGGTGAGTATGGACAGCTTAACGGTTCATCCCCGCGTGTGCGGGGAACGGCCACCGGCTGTCACCCATGTTTCGGTTGACGGCGGTTCATCCCCGCGTGTGCGGGGAACGGTTGAATCGGCGCATACCCATTTCGGGTCCGTACGGTTCATCCCCGCGTGTGCGGGGAACGGAGAAACATATCTACGAGACGTTCGTCGTGATCCGGTTCATCCCCGCGTGTGCGGGGAACGGACATCGTCGACGTGAAGTCCCTTCCATATACCCGGTTCATCCCCGCGTGTGCGGGGAACGGCGTTGCAGCAGAAGTGGACACAGCACAATCACCGGTTCATCCCCGCGTGTGCGGGGAACGGACGCTGACTCCGGCGAAATTATTCGCGCCTACCGGTTCATCCCCGCGTGTGCGGGGAACGGACAAAGGTAGCAATGGATGGGAGAACATAGGCCGGTTCATCCCCGCGTGTGCGGGGAACGGTATTCCATGTCGCGGTTCGACTGCCCCATGGTCGGTTCATCCCCGCGTGTGCGGGGAACGGTCGATGATCTGCTGGAGCGCGGTGTCCGAGAGCGGTTCATCCCCGCGTGTGCGGGGAACGGTCCGACTGGTTTGCCATCACGGTGGAGATGTCCGGTTCATCCCCGCGTGTGCGGGGAACGGCCGGTGGAATAGCCAGGTAGTGCACCGTTTGACGGTTCATCCCCGCGTGTGCGGGGAACGGACAGTGATTTTGTGCGCTTGAATGTACCTTCTCGGTTCATCCCCGCGTGTGCGGGGAACGGATGCCGTTGTCCCGTCCCCAACCTTGCTTAACCGGTTCATCCCCGCGTGTGCGGGGAACGGTCGGTGATTTGCTGGCGCCCATTTGGAGGGATCGGTTCATCCCCGCGTGTGCGGGGAACGGGGACAAGCAACGTCCGCGACATCAATTCCCCCCGGTTCATCCCCGCGTGTGCGGGGAACGGGTGCGTCTGCCGGTCGACACGCCGGGCTATCGCGGTTCATCCCCGCGTGTGCGGGGAACGGGCGCTTTTCGCACGCCCTGCCTTCGCCGGGATCGGTTCATCCCCGCGTGTGCGGGGAACGGCCCGGCTTCGGATCTGTCCATTCAATCATTTCCGGTTCATCCCCGCGTGTGCGGGGAACGGCCCGGCTTCGGATCTGTCCATTCAATCATTTCCGGTTCATCCCCGCGTGTGCGGGGAACGGGTGTGACTGCGCCTGCCTACTGCTCCCTTCATCGGTTCATCCCCGCGTGTGCGGGGAACGGGATCTGTTGTATAGATGGTTGACCGTTCGAATCGGTTCATCCCCGCGTGTGCGGGGAACGGAGCAAGGGGAATGCCCCGGGAATGTCCACATACGGTTCATCCCCGCGTGTGCGGGGAACGGCTACATCGAGTTCCACAAAGAAACGTAGATACCGGTTCATCCCCGCGTGTGCGGGGAACGGCCGCCAGTGCGATACGAGCGCAAGAGGATAAACGGTTCATCCCCGCGTGTGCGGGGAACGGAATAGCGGAGGCCATCAAGGCGGATGAATTGCCGGTTCATCCCCGCGTGTGCGGGGAACGGCAATACACATCCCCGTCGGGTGTGGTGACCAACGGTTCATCCCCGCGTGTGCGGGGAACGGGGACACGTAGCCGTCGTAGTCGCTCATGACGCCGGTTCATCCCCGCGTGTGCGGGGAACGGTGTTGACACTACCTTAATAAAGTTTTCAGAAACGGTTCATCCCCGCGTGTGCGGGGAACGGCCAAAGATGATCAAGCGGATTGGTACTATCACCGGTTCATCCCCGCGTGTGCGGGGAACGGCTCGTCGCCTTCATACAGAAAGGCAGCTATTGCGGTTCATCCCCGCGTGTGCGGGGAACGGGGAGTGCGGAATCCAGCTCCGGTCGATATGAACGGTTCATCCCCGCGTGTGCGGGGAACGGACGTTGAATGCGAGGTACGCAACCTGGGCATTCGGTTCATCCCCGCGTGTGCGGGGAACGGTATCCCCGCGCCGGCGACCGCGCCCACCGGTCCGGTTCATCCCCGCGTGTGCGGGGAACGGACTCCGTAGTTGCCGTCCCACTTCTGAGTTTCCGGTTCATCCCCGCGTGTGCGGGGAACGGTCTGCCGCGTGTACGGCGGATTTCCGTGAGACCGGTTCATCCCCGCGTGTGCGGGGAACGGCGATCGAACATCCGCTCGAGTACTACGCGTACCGGTTCATCCCCGCGTGTGCGGGGAACGGCTACGAGCGAAAGCTCAATGACTCTACAGCAGCGGTTCATCCCCGCGTGTGCGGGGAACGGGCGTGCCGGCGAGAAGCCAGAGGACGTGACCGCGGTTCATCCCCGCGTGTGCGGGGAACGGTTGTTGTAGATCTGCCGCATCCACTGAGCGATCTGGTTCATCCCCGCGTGTGCGGGGAACGGAACGTTCCAGTTCATCCCGTGATACCGGAATCCGGTTCATCCCCGCGTGTGCGGGGAACGGTCTTCCGATTTTTCGTTGATGCGTACAGTGCACGGTTCATCCCCGCGTGTGCGGGGAACGGAATTGCTTCCACACTGTTCGAAGCATCGAATACGGTTCATCCCCGCGTGTGCGGGGAACGGGCCGAGGTAATGTGACGGTCAAGGGCGATAAACGGTTCATCCCCGCGTGTGCGGGGAACGGGCGACACCTGTTCGTTGGATAGGCAGCTTGTACGGTTCATCCCCGCGTGTGCGGGGAACGGTCGTTCGCCCTGACGGCTCCAGAGAGTGATTTCGGTTCATCCCCGCGTGTGCGGGGAACGGGTAGAATCGTGCAACTATTGATGGTATAAACACGGTTCATCCCCGCGTGTGCGGGGAACGGTCCAAAAAGACAATCCGTTGCACCAGGGGGAGCGGTTCATCCCCGCGTGTGCGGGGAACGGCTGCGCGGTCTGCCTGTCCTTGTTCGGCTTGACGGTTCATCCCCGCGTGTGCGGGGAACGGGGCTTTACAACACGGCGGAGACAATCGCTGCGCGGTTCATCCCCGCGTGTGCGGGGAACGGTGACTCTGGTCGGTCGCCTGTGGGCCGACCGTCGGTTCATCCCCGCGTGTGCGGGGAACGGGTTAAAAAGCATAATTCTGTTCATTCGTCATACGGTTCATCCCCGCGTGTGCGGGGAACGGGTATAGGTCCGTAAATCATTGTAGGATAACAACGGTTCATCCCCGCGTGTGCGGGGAACGGAACCCACCACGAGTCGTCAGCGTGCCGGTCGACGGTTCATCCCCGCGTGTGCGGGGAACGGTGACTCAAGCAGGTCCTCCGCCGATCGCGCGCCGGTTCATCCCCGCGTGTGCGGGGAACGGCGGTCACCGCGACAAACGGAAGTTCGATTCCGCGGTTCATCCCCGCGTGTGCGGGGAACGGGACGACCAGGAGAATCACGGGTTGAAAGCAGACGGTTCATCCCCGCGTGTGCGGGGAACGGTCGGCGCGGTCCTCGCATTTGGCAAGATCCATCGGTTCATCCCCGCGTGTGCGGGGAACGGTTCTCGTAGTACCTGACCACATCTCCGTACACCGGTTCATCCCCGCGTGTGCGGGGAACGGGCGCCTGCCATCGCATGCCGGTTCGATCCGAGCGGTTCATCCCCGCGTGTGCGGGGAACGGCCTATCGCCCTGGTGGCCAGTGGTGTGAACAGCGGTTCATCCCCGCGTGTGCGGGGAACGGTTTTTGAATCCAAGAATTGTATTATTGGAAAACGGTTCATCCCCGCGTGTGCGGGGAACGGCATTCGACCGACCCGATCCGTATTTCGCAGGTCGGTTCATCCCCGCGTGTGCGGGGAACGGTCTTCCTCTCATGTCCTTCTACGAGAAAGATTTGGAGGAGCCGCCATTTTCTACCGAGTTATCGGAGTGCTTGATGTCCTTCTCTGGTGTTGTCAAAGATCGTTCGTTTTGATCTGCCTCGTTGTCCCTTTTGGTGTTCGTGCTGGGAAGAAATGAGACGAGTTTTATGCCGTCCATTTCAATCGGGATTCTGCGATCACTGCCGTAAGTCTCGAAATCGAATCCACTTTCCGTGTTGGTGGACCACGCGACAACGACATTCCCCGTCTCGTGATTTTCGGTGATTGTTTTTGTGATGACTTTCCGAACGCGGGTGGAATACTCACCTATGAAGACCCCGGCTCGAATTTCGAGTAACCACCGGCTCAAATACCCCCGCAGGCGATCAGGAACTGCTTCAGTCACGATGACCAACATCCCCTATTCCTTTCTCGTTCGGAATGGCAATCGGCACTGACTCTGGTGTCGGCCCTGGCGGTTGAATCTCCCCAGCGGACAGAATTTCTTCTATCGTTGGAATGATCTTCTTGAGCAGTTTGGACTCTCTGAAGCTGTCGCGGCTTCTTAAACGGACATCTCGCACTGGATTTTTGCTGCCGGAACCAATGACTTGAAACGCCATGGGAACGACGGTTTCAAACTTGAACAGGTCCGCTACGTCATACACAAATGATTGTGGCTTACCAGTATGAATGAACCCAATCGCAGGTGCATAACCTGCGGCCAGTATCGCTGCTTCACAGATGCCATAGAGTGCATGATTCGCCGCGCTCAGGGTCTTGTTTATTGGATCAGCCTTATCCCATTCGTTCGGATCGTAGCGGCGATTCTTCCAAGGGACGCCATATTTCTTTGCCAGTAGGTCGTAGAGGCTTCGGACCCGCACTCCCTCTATTCCACGCAATTGCTCAATACTTCGACGTTGCGGAGGTTCTTCGCCAAAGCGGTACTTGTACATGGCTCGTACAACCTTGATCCGCAGATCGTCTTCCAATGCGAGACGAGCTTGATAGAGCAGGCGGTCAGACCGCGCTCCGCCTGGCTGTCCGGCAGCGTACAGTCGCACACCACCTTCTCCGACCCAGACAAGCAAAGTGCCGACATCCGCCGCAAGGCTCACTGCCGCGTGCGTTATTGTGGTACCTGGTTCCAGGAACAAACAGGCAACCCCGCCGATAGGTATGTGCACGCGGACACCCTTCGCGTCCACCAATACGAACGCTCCGTCCTGAACGTCGACCATACCGTACTGTAGGAAGATCATGGAATTGCGCTCTTTAATCGATATGGGCGAGGAGGGGATTCTCATGACTATGAGCACTCCGATTGAAACGGCGACTTCCGATTAGTCATGTGTCCCAGGCCGTTTTGTGACATGCTACTCCAATTGTCTGGTTTGGTAATCATCACACCGATTCTCTCCAGTTTCAGAAACACCGGACGGCGCTATTGCAATATCCGTTGTCAAAGAAGCATCAGGCTCCTTCTTTTCCTGATAGTGTTCTCACTCTTCTCAGTGAAAATAACCTATGCTCCGTCGCAAACGATATCGGAGCGTCCGGGAGACTGTCCCGGCCGTCGGTAAAGTCCTCTGCCTCTTCTTGCCGAGTGAAAAATTCGTAAGGCTTCTGACCAACAAGAAGGCGCAATGCATCGTCCTGGTTGTCCCTCAAACCGACAAGCACCGGTGCTGATGGGATGCAAGTCTTTCGTCCAAGCCAAATGCCCCATTTCGGATCAGCGAGCGCAGCGGAGATTTTCCCGAGGAAAACTGCATCCCCTTTGATGATGACACCGAAGGCCGCATCTGTCAGGTATTGCCTGTGGGTAAGGGCCGCCAGGGATTGCCCGTTTTTAGCTCTTGGTTTACCGTCTTCCGCAGCCGAAGTTATGCTTCCTCGCTCACTTAGGTTGTCAGGGTCGTAACCTCCTCCTACCGTGTGATAGTCTTCCAACCGCCGGACGGGAAATACCTTTCCATCGCTATTGCGTGGCATTGCAAGGGTGCTCATCCGAACCTGTCCGAAGGAGACAAGGAACCCCCGCTCCTCGTCGCTTCCACGCGACAGTCCGAGGGCCGCGCAACACATTCCAGCGACGGCGCTTTTCGTGGGCATGAGCCCCGTGTTGCGACGGTTGAACTGCCCGTCGAATCCCCAGGATTGAAGTGGACCCTCAAGACGAAGCGATAGATAGGACTTGCTAGATGACATGTTCCGCCACACCGTCGAGGAACGTCTTTATTCCGACTTCGGGAATCGCTTTTTCAAAGACGGCATCGATCCCCCAGGTTTCGGCCAGCTTCGTATACTCCGACTTGAGAAGTTCAACGGATTTCGAGGAATACCCTTGGGATGGACGAACAGGATTTTCAAAGGCGTTAATTAACTGAACCGGATGTCCTTTTTCCCGCACAACGCCGAGCACATAATCCGGCAGGGTGTTTCCGTTCATGGTGTTCTTGCGGGCACCGGGAATCGCTTTCACCGTCGCCTCCACGAATGTGCGGACCACGCTTTGGCGTTCTTCCCTCGTCATGATTCCTAGGTGCTCCTTATCGGCGAGCATGTCTAGGTTGAGTGCAACAAAGCGGTAATATGTCGCGGAGTTGAACTCCAATGTACTGGTCATGCCGGCACCGGATTCCTCCTTTGGCTGCAGATCGTCTACGGCGGCGAAAAAGTCAATTTCATTGTCCACTCTATGGGTTGAGAGTGCATGCGAGAACATCGAAGCTGCTTCGACGGTGAGGGAGTGGTCGTTGGCCACCATTCGTCCAAACAAGGCGATATCGGCAGCATCCTTCGGGAGGCCTTTAGTTTCCTTCTTTTCTCCATTGAACGCTTTGTTTACAGGCGTCTTAAGGATCTTGATCACAAGCTTTGTAAAGGCCGCAGCCGAGAGCTTTTTTTCTTCCGTCTTGGGTTCTTCCGTTTCCGGCTCCATGTCTTCGTCTTGATCATTTCCCAATTTCGCCTTGTCGACCCTCGCAACGGCTTCTACCAGTTTCTGCTTATCACCACTTTCAAGAGAGTAAAGAAGTTTGGCGAAAATCTCATATTCGAGGGGTGACAAAAAGACGAGAGTCTTTACTTTCCCTTCGTGCTTTGGATCCAGCTTAGCAAGATAATGCCCCGCACAGAGAGATAGAGCATTTGCAGTCTCTTCAGCCTCACCTTGGTTTCTGAGCGCCGAAGAAATCTTCTCGATAAACAAGCGGCTTCTCTGCCCTTTGAACTGGCCCGATCTATCGAGCTCTTTTTCTGCCATCTCCCGAATTGCCCTTTTCCATGATTGACTTGACACCCGTGCACGCTGGACGCCGCCAAACACCGCTGTTTTGGGGGAATTAAGATCGTCACGATTGAGGCAGGCAACAGGTACGGATTGAATGATGTGCAGTTCCAGATGTTTCATGATTGTTTTCTCCTTTCTGGTCGACTATGTTAACTCAGAGACTGATAGGCGCGAGCAGCAACAGGCCAAAGCCAAAACCTTTGGCACTACCAATACCTGATTGATAGGTCTCTAGGAAATGTTCCTGGTCGGTCACCTCCAGGATTCCCCGAAACTGAACACCGCCGTGGTAGCCCTCTTGTCCATTCTTCCTGAAATGGCTTTCAACCATTGGACTAATTTCGAGTGGCCTTTCCCGAGTCTCAATAATCCTAAATCCTCCAGGCAAATTTGAGCCTGTCGTCTCGTCTTGGCATCTTGTTTCGCCCTTGCGAACAAGCCACTCTCGCAGTTCCTCCGGTTCCACCAGCGGTACCCGTTTTCCATGTTTTCTCTTGCCGCCGGGGCCGTACAACGTCTCTCCATCCACGCCTCTCTGCACAAGACATTTAGTAGGATTTGCCCACAGGTCAAAAGCGTAATAGCGGTGCGTTAGGAACGAGGGGCCAATCTTGTTGACAGCAAATCCATCAATGGGACACCATTGCGGTCTTACCGGTTTGCGCTTGGACATGACCCATAACCGGTAGGCCCCTTCAAGTTGATCTATTCTTGTGAGGAAATCCCGCTGTGCGTCTGGTGCGTCCGGGTAGCACTCCCAGAGCATCTTGTGCCACACGTAGATATCCCGTGACATACCTTGCTTGCGCACAGCTTCGGCATCAACTTCCAGGCGGGCAAGCCAGTTCATTCGAGCTCCTCGTTCATGGGCTCAGCTTGTGTCCAGAACACGATAGCCCATTCGGTTTTAGTCCGATCGCTCCAATATTTCAGGTCGGTTTCCAGTCTTGAATAGTTGACGGGGACACCCTGCGACTTTGCCATAAGAACCATCCTCGAAACGCGGTCGTTCAACTCGCCTCCCCGCCGCTCGGCACTGAGCAAAAGCTGAAACCGTCGCTCGGTCGGCGTTAGTTTGTTGTCCGGGCCCCGCTTGTCGCCACGTCTTTGTTCGATGGCCCGGCAGGTCCTGCCGAAGTTCCCAGTAGACGTTTCTTCGGGATGAGTGGCAAAGAGCCCGGCAACATACGCCGAAACATCGTCGTCAATCTCCACTCCGAGCCGGTTCAGTGCTGGCCAGGCACGGTGTTTTTTATTGTCCACAAGCACGCAGCGAAGGTTGGCCATCATCCCTCGATCATCTCTGTGCGTGCGAAGTCGTTCGAGAAGCCAACTCATGAGTTCTCCTCCTTTTCTTCTTGAAGATCAGATTCGGGTTCGATTTTCGTTGTCGTCAACTTCTGCCATCCCTTGATAAAAGCCCTCATCTTGCGAGGCGTCTCATGCCCACAGGAAACACGGTACGCGTCGCAGGCAGCCCTGTAGAGCAATTTCCGCCATAACTCGCGGGTTGGGATGGCGGCATCAGTACCGATGGCTTCGATGTGGGCCATGAGTAGAAACAGATCTTTCTCGACGGTTGTCCAAAAGTACATTGTAGCATCGCGATGAAGCTTTTCTTTCAGGGTCCACTTATCCTGCTTCGCTCGTTCCAGTCTTTTTTCCCAGTCCGCATCTATTTCTTTCCGGTATTCTTCAACTGCACTTTCTATTCGATTCTTCCAAAACTCCGAGCGCATCACCTCGGATTCATAGGCTGCAGTCCCTTCAGGAGTACGAAGGCGTGCGGGAATGTGAAAGACAGATTCTACCAGATCTACAATCTCCGCTGTTTTCTTTGGATTAGTGATCATTGCAGTCACCACGATGTCACAGGAATTAGCGTCCGGAGAATTCAGTAGACAGAGAGGTCCACGAGTTGAATTGGATGCGTTCTTTGATCGTACAGTCAGCGAATGCAGCTCCCGCCAAATGGAACTGTTGGCTTTCACCGAAAGTAATTCACGTTCTCCCTTGGAGCTTAGTACAACTGTGGCAAACAAATCAGGATAGAATCCATTTTCCTCATCTTGGAATTTCGGATAGAGAAAACCCGAGCCAAGCAAAACTCTTTTGCGATCTTCATTTACACGGAGAATTCTAGTTTGAGCAACCAGTCTCCCAATGTGTGTCTGCGTCGCATTCACGATGGCCACATGATCGGCAGGCGATTTGATGGGTACTTCCCATAAAGGCCTACCTAACCAGCTATCGGGATTGCCATAAAGAGACTTCAAATCCTCGTACGTATTCAGATTCAAATGTATCGATTCGTCAAGTTGACTGCTCCTCAAGAAAGTGAATGCAATCGACTTGCCAGAACATGGACCTCCTTTGGGATTGGGAGGATTCTTCATTTCGATGCTCCCCCAAAGCCTCGAAGATGCCTTCCCGCCTGCTACAAAGAACGCTTGGAATGTCAGGAGATTGAGAATGATTTCTGGTTCCGTGTATTCCGTTGGTAGGCCACCATCTGACAAATGGTCAAACAGCGTGGAATTATTGCCGCTTGCCCGGGTGAAACATATTTTGCTGAGCGCCGACCATCCTTCGTGGTCGGTATCATCTCCCTTCTCAGACGGGACGGAATTCAACTCGGCAACCTGCAACCACGGCTTGCTTTCGTGGAACAGCTCGAACGAATCCTTCCACTTCGACAGGTACTTCTGTGCCGCCCCCGGTAGGGCTTTCGGCACTTCACACCATTCGTTGTAATCCCTCGGACCATCGAGTGCCGCATGGGCAACACAGAGGAAAAGCCGCATCAGGGAAACCCGCTCATGCGGCCGTACCGCCAAGTCGGCGAACTCCTCTCCCTCCGTCAGTACCGAACAAAGGCTCGCCAACTTTCTCTCACCCGACATGGTAACCACCGGAATCCACGAGTCAAAGGCAACGTTCATGTCCCCTCCACATCACTATGCGCTTTTTCGATAACAAGCCCCAACTCGTCAGAATACAAAAGCCGAGTCCCGTCCGATAGTCCGCTGACTTGAACCGTTCCATCCGTCGTCACGATTCCGAGGCATTGCTTTCCATGGAGATAGTCATCAAAAGCGGGGTGCAACTCTATGTTGTCGAAACAGTATTCAGGTACCCTCACTAAATTCTTGTGAATTGCTTGGGCGGTTCTTAGCATAAACTCATCGCCGTCAAGATCTTCGGAAGTGCCATCGACAAACACAGCTTTTTCGGTGCTGATCTTCCGACAAAGAACCACTGAAACTGTCGGCAAATCATTAAGACGAGTCTGAACTCCTTCCTCATCAGGCAGTTGCGGTTGCCAATAGGTGCTATTCATCGTCGCTTTGAACCGCTCATTGGAGTCCCGCACGAACCGCTCATCATAGAGTTTTCGCCATGCTTCCGGGTCGTCGTCCCTATCGCAGTACGTTGCTTCAATAAGCTCTCGTATCTGCGTCGGAATATCAACATCTTGGTAGTTCTCCCACAGCTGGAGAGTTCTCAGGAGTACAAACGGGTCATAGACATGCGCCTTTCCCCCCAGTGCATCCACGATTGCTTTCCCACCCATGTCTTTGAATTCTTGGAGACTCTTTTGCTCCTTGATAATACAAAAGCACGGTGAATCAATTGGTCTCTGCTCTCGGTCATGCCTCCATAGCCTGCCAAGACGCTGCAAGAGCATGTCGGTCGGTGCCAATTCGGTAATCAGGAGATCAGCGTCAAGGTCCACACTCTGTTCGACAACCTGCGTGGATACGAGAACTGACGGACGCCGGGATGATCCATCCTTTCCAAAGCGCTTCATCCATGTGTCTTCGAGATGCTCCCGCCGGTGGAAGGGGAATCGGGAGTGAAGCAATCCGATAGGAAACTGACCTCCTGCAAATTCCATGAGTCGTCGGTACTGCTCCTGTGCGGCGCTGACGGTATTACATATCCACAGCACAGCTCCACCGTTACGGGCGAGCGAAATAGCCTCGTCCGTGGCGTCTGCTGCGGAAATGAAATTCACTTTGACGTTATGCGGCTTCGGAGGAGTCGCTTCAACCGGGTCAAACGTCTTCCCTTCTTTACGGCCGGTAATGAGAGGATAGGACAGCTTGACACTATTTGACGCGTTGTCGGGCACAGTGACTATCTGCCCACGTCGTTTTCCGGTAAGCGTGGCGGATAGAACAATCACCGTACAGCCCAAGCCTTCAAGAGTTGTTATGAGTCTGTCAATCAAGGTTCCAGTGTAGAGGTCGTATGAGTGTACTTCGTCAAGAATGATCACCTTTCCGGCAAGCGCGAAATGGCGGACAAAGAAGTGCTTCGCCGCCACCACGCCAAGAAGTGCCTGATCAACGGTGCCGACCCCAAACGGGGCAATCAGTGCGCGCTTTGCCGAAGCAAACCAATCGCGCCCTCTCCGTGCATCATCTATTGCGGAATCACGACATGTAGAAACCGGAGAAAGGCCGACCGTTTGGGCTACTAGCCAGGAATTGCCGTGAATTAGGCGGCTTGCGTTGGATGTTGGTGCGATGCGCTGAACAAACTCACTTATTCGCAGGTGCATCCGGTTACTGGTGGCCTGCGTTGGTAGCGCGAAATAGATTCCTCGTGCTTTTCCGGACGCCAGCAATTGGTAGGCAGACCAAAGGGCCGCTTCTGTCTTACCTATGCCCATTGGCCCCTCGATTACATAGACTCCTGGTCCAGTAATCGTGGCCCATGCTTTGTTCTGAATGTCATTTGCTATCCACGGGATGTCAGGCCTTTCTTCTTCATAGAAGAGATCGTGAAACGACAGATGTTGAACCAAATCAGTTCGCCGGAAACCTATTGAATCAAGGGCTTGGAATGCCGCAGCAACACTGTCGAATGGCGATTCTCTCTTTTCGGACGGAAAGAACCGTTCGTCGGAACCAATCCAGTCTGCTACGCTTGTCAGCCCGGCAAGCCACCAGAGTTCGGGTGAGGTCTCGCTGAGCTCAGGCAGCGGTTCACCTTCAGAAAAGTGTCGCCATACCAGTTCAGCATTTGCCATCCTCGTGCCGTCCCAATCAATACCGCTTGCAGCATCGGAGATGAGTTTTTGAGGGCGATATCCTCGGTCGTTAGGCGGATTTAGGCGGCCGTGATGAGCACCAAGCGCCGCCGAAACATACTTCGCAGTCCTTCGATCGTTGCCGTTCTGAACGAGAAACGCCTGAATCGCCGAGTGGGATACCTTACCGTGGTCTGCCTCCATGGCCGTATCCCAACAACTGTTCCGGGCAATCTTGCTCAACCCACTTTCCTCTATCCAAACCTCGCATTTCCGCTGAAAGCCCGGCGATATCTTTCCAAGGTCGTGAAGGGCGGCAAGCGCACCCACCACTGAAGATTGCAGATGAAACCGTTCAAGAAGT
>Ga0307376_10003683_pt1 | contig 14263 bp, 11 predicted proteins | sample TR2MG_FD_202536 | JGI IMG/M metagenome (GOLD analysis project Ga0307376, IMG submission 202536) | Soil microbial communities from Risofladan, Vaasa, Finland - TR-2 | ecosystem: Environmental > Terrestrial > Soil > Coastal area > Acid sulfate soil | place: Finland: Risofladan, Vaasa | collected...
GTACATCGACAAGTACCTTCACCAGCGTTGGGGGGACCTAAAAGGGTTGGATGAATTGGAGTTCTCTGAGAAAGGTTTGGAGGCACTCCAAAACCAGCAAGCTGATCCAGAGGGATTCGACGAGGGAGAAGTATCGAATGTTGTAGAAGACGACATTATTGTTTCAAGACAACAGCTTGCTGATATGATCAGGGAGTCCGTAACAGCAGCTATTGATCCCCTAAACAATAAACTGATGGTTTTAGAGGGTTCCGTTACCAAGCTTGAAGAATCCACCCGAAACGACAAGAACGGGCTGCACGAAAAGGTAAAAGACCTTGTAAACAAGGGTCTTAATTGGCATATGGCCAAGTTGAAGACTGAGGTGGACAAGAGTGCCGCGTCTACCGAGGGCCTTGAAAAGATTAAAAAGTTTTTCGATCCGCAGTTTGATCAAATCGAAGAGTGCCGCAAGGATTACAAGACGTTCCAAGAATCCATAGGATCAGCGTTAGATCACATCCAAGATTTGGAAAAACGAGTAAAAGATCTTCAAGGGCAGTCGGTTACAGTAAATGGTGGTGATTCGGCTCATCGTGGGGTTACTCTGGAAGATCTCTTGGACATGGGTGCGCAGATCGTGATCCAGAAGACCAAATAGGGGTTTTTTAGATAAACCCTTTTCCCTGTCAAATCAACAGCCTACCGTTTGTGTTTCCCTACACATTTTTACGCAACACATATCAAAGGGAGCGATCCCCCTCCAGGGACTGTCTTGGGCTAGACTAGACTCCACGCCTATAGTACTGGAGCATCTTGTCATCTTTGAGGTTCAAGAAGAGGTCGGGGGGGCAGTATTCGTTGATGCGGCCAACAAGGGATTGGACTGCTTCGTTGCGGGCTTCTGGGTCTTCGCGCTCTACGTCCCACGGAACTTCCAGGACACGCACACCCTGACCGCGCAGAACTTCCGTCATGTGGTCGATTTCACGATCCAGGGCTTTCAGGTAGTCCAGATCGATCTTTCGCTCACATTTACGGCCTTCTCGTTGCTGCATACGGCCTTCTATGCGGCGTGCTGATGTGAGCGGGTTGACCAAGAGGCGTATGCAGAAATTGGGCAGGAGAACCGATGCTGTCATGATTTTGAACAGGGACTGGTATGTGTAGTATTCCCGTTCGGTCATGTGTCCTTCACAAACCTGGAGCCGCGCAAAGGATGTGTCACCAAAAAAACTTCTGTCTAAGATCGAGTGTCCAATGTGGCTCAGGACGTGCCACTGAGCGTTGAGGTGCTGGCGGTAACGCGCTTGTAGCAGATGGGTTTGCATAGGGAAGGCCCATCGGTCTGGGTCTTGGTAGTAATCTGCTAGGTAGGGGTTGGCTTGATCTTTTTCATCTGGCTCCATCTGGATCAAAGTGTTTGGGCCCAATGCCTTGCCCAATTCCTCGGTCAGGAATGATTTCCCGGCCCCGATGATACCCTCGACAATAACGACGCAACACTGGTTCATTTCCCGCACACCTCCGGTGATTTAGGTCACATGTTTGGTTTTGTTATGTGGACGTAACGTGACACCTAAAGATACACCACAAAAATCTTATCTAGGAATTTTTATAGACAATATTTTTCATTTTTTCCCTTCGAGTGGGGTATCACTTAAAAACAAGATTCCGATAGGAGGGAGCGTTATGAGTATTTTTGATTTATTTGGTAGCCCCAAGATGTTGATTGTGGATGTGCTGAACCTAATCTACCGGGGGTTTCATGGGGCGCACCATCTCAATACAACAGCGGTTGTTTCTCATATATACGGGCCGTTGAACATCTTGATGTCGCAACGGAAACAATTTGACGGGGCTGAGATTCATTTTGTTATGGACGGCCACCCCAAGCATCGCTATGAAGCGTTCCCCGGTTACAAGGGCGAGCGAGTTAAGGGCGATGACGATGCATCTATAGTCAAAGAAGCAATCCAGATGTTGCGCATGGTACCTGGTTATTGGTACGAACACCCAGACGCCGAAGCTGATGACATTGCCGCCACATTGGTCAGCGAGAACCCCGAAGCCGAGATCCGGGTGATATCATCAGACAAGGACTTGTGGGCGTTTGTGTCCCAAAATGTTGCGGTAATCGGGAACAAGGGGGCGGTGTTTACGCCACAGGTAGTTCAGGAAAAGCTGGGCGTCCCCCCAAACAAAGTTCCTATACACAAGATCTTCTTTGGTGACGATTCTGACAAGATCCCACCGGTGGGTGGGAGAATCCGAAAGGCTAAACTGATTCCGTTGCTGATGGCGGCATCTTCTGTAGATCAAGTGTACGAAATGCTTGACGGGGAACACGGACTCAGCAAAAATGAAGTGACGAAGTTGAGAGACTGCCGTGAACAGGCTGTCTTAAACGCCAAGATCGTACCGTTGGTGTACGATGTCTCATACACCAAAGAAACCCTAAAGGGTGATCAATTGGCGTTGGTCGAGTTCTTGAAAGAACGAGATTGTCCGAGTCTCGTAATGAAGACAGAGGTGTTGTTTGACGGAAAGTTGCCCCCGATAGAGGCCAAGCCAACAGATCTGAGCGGTCTATTTGATTGAAAAAAATATGCTTACAAAATCCAAGTTAACCGTAGAACATATGATTGAACTAAAACATGCCGGGTACTCCAACACGGAGATTGCTAGGCGTGCAGGAATTTCACGTAACCGAGTGTGGGTTCTGTTGGGTCCCCTTAAGTTGAATGTCATAGAAGAACGTCCTCGTGGATCGAAAATGACCGTGGCTGAAATGGTACGCCGCTATGGGCGTGGTGATAACGCTGCCAAGATCGGCAGAGCAGCCAAGGTGTCCGAAACCACCGTTCTTAAACGTCTTAAAAATCGAGGCGTCGAAATACGAAAGGCTCCTCTGCGTAAATCCAAGATCTCGGTTGAACGTATGGCTGAGATGCAACAGGAGGGCGTCCCTATCGAGGCTATCGCTGAGAAAGCCAACTTAAATCCAGCCACAGTACGATATCACCTTCGCAAAAATTGTAACCGATAACCCATCTATAAAAACACAAAGCAGAAAGAGCACCCAATCCTTGGAGGAGTGCGCTCATGAAGACTCAAAGAGTTCTGGGCCGGTTTGCTGCCCGTAAGCTGGCTGCCCAGGTAGGAACAGACTCAGCTATGATCTATGCAATTGCGCCGGAGATGTTGTGGCATATCATAGAAAAGGGAGAGTGGAAAAGGGCCGTTGATGAAGAGGGCTGGGCCGAAGCTGACGAAAAACTCAAACGGATCATCCGGCAACATGGGGGGGCCGTGTTTATGACTGGGGCTGACGGTAATTGGGATGTGAGCATAAACTCAGACAACGCCCCGATGGAGCGAGTGCATGGTTACGGGTATATCAAGCCATATGGCACAGACAAGTTTCGTGACTGGCTCAAGAAAAAGGTAGCCCTGCGCTATGTTCAAGCTCAAAGCACTTACTACCACGTGACGTACCTGAAGAACTTATCGAATATTGCCAGGGAGGGTTTAGTCCCAGGGCGGCCCTCAAACTTTGGGCCTGGTTATTCCGGGTATTCTCAAGGGAAGTTGTTTTTTTCTGATGCCGGGTCAGTGCGTTTTTGGGCCATCCGGTTAGGTGATCTAGCCGACAACGAGTCAGATAATCCCATCGAGGATGGTCTAATCCCAGTTCCCTTAAAAGTAGATCTACGCGCCGATATCTACTCAGACGAGATTGGCACACGGGACTCTCAGGGAAGATCGATCTACATCACACAGCAGATCCCCCCGACAATTATCCATGTGTTTGACGGGCGGCGCTGGCTCCCTATTACCAGCGCAAATTTCCGAAACATGGGGGATCGCGCTTTAGCAGCGGCGGATGTTGAGTCCGACGGCGATGAAACATACACGTATCCAGATTATGAGGTGTTCGTGCCATGAGTGCTACTGTTCGAGTGCAATCAGATTTGTTCCGTGAGTCTGGGAGCAACGCAACAACAAGCTCTGCCAAGATAAGAGATTTCGCCCAGGTGATGCGATCAAATAGGGGATGGGGGCCATTCCCTCCAATAACCGGTGTTATCCAAAAAGTTGATTGGCAAGATATCGATGAGTATGAAGACGCCCTGGAAGATGGCTACGAACACGAATTGGCCTGGTCGAGGCCCCTGACTAGGGCAGACGTAGGAAAGGTCTTTGTTGCCATTCAGGATGGCCACAACAGGGCCTACGCGGCACAACAGGTTGGTATTCCCCTTGTGGTTAAGAGAGGGGGGCATATGGCCGCCACAAAGAATGCTTGTGTGATCACAGTCGGCAATTTTGGTGGTTCGCGCTGCCTTCTGAAAAATCGTGACCGTACATACAAGCCCGCTATCAAGATCATTCATGAAGTTATTGACGGTACCGAGGTCGCATATCTCTATGATGTTGGGACAGACTGGTCTGAGGGGATGAACGAGGCAGGTATCGGTATTGTCAACTCAGCCTTGGCAGTGGGGCGTGATGAGGCCGAAAAAAAGATTATCCGGCAAGTGGGCAAGAAGTCCAAAGACGGAGAACGTATCCGCAAAGCCCTGGGTCAAACCACCCTCGATGAAGCGGTTGATGTTCTTTGCACCTATCATGGAGGGGTCAAGGGCCATACGTTTATCTCTGATCAGGATCGGGCCAAGTCTGTTGAAGCCACAACCAAACATGAGTGCGTGGTCAAGCCTATTCGTGGCAGTGGGAATCATGTTCGCACAAACCACGGATTTGTCTACGAAGATGCTGGGTACACGGAGGGAGAAAACTACATTTCCACGGTAGCACGCCGAAACCACACGATGCGAGTTCTCCGTGGGGTAGATGATCCGTTGGAGATAGCTCCTGCCCTAGTCCGTGCCAGAAAGAAAAACAGACAAGATCCTAACAACATTGTCCGTGATACCGACAACATGGTCACAAGTTCTCAGATGGTCTTGAATTTGACCAACCTGGAAATGTTGGTCTATTTGATTCCGGGTAAGGTTACGTTCAAGGGGGTTGAGAACCGATTGCCAGGGAAACGTCAACCTAAGATCAACGTCAGAGTATTCCGTTACAAGGGCATAAAGTTGGATGATCCAAAGGTAACAAACGTCAAGCTGTCGCAGAGAGTAGCAGCCAGGTATTTGTATGGTGGTCTACCGGAGCCGCCTCCAGAGATGGTGAATACGGCGATGGAGCTTGCGCGGTCTTACATATATGGCGACATCTTATGGACCTTGGGATTTTATGAGCGCAATGGCCAACTGACAGACCACCTGGAGGACGTACGAGAGAGAATACAACACTATGCACCCCCTGGTGTGGTTGTCCAAGAGCTACCCCAAGTAACATTTCTGGAGTTTAATTTCAAGAACTGGAAGTACCGTGATCTGTTAGAGCGCCACGGCGGTGTTCGGGAGTTGCAGCGGAACGGGATCACCAGATGTATTTTGCGAGTCGAAGGAGGTCGTGAAGATAAAGCTTCTTGGGATCACGGCAAACATCGAATGCTCGTTGAGTATAACATCAAAAGGTTGAATCTTCCCCGTACAAGGCCATTTCAAGTGCTTTCCGTTTTGGAAAAACTTTTTGATGCGGTTCGCCTGATGGTCAAACATGAGATGGGGCATATGACCCAAACAATTATGCGTACGTTATTTGGGGTAGATTGGCGCGAGGTCGTTGACGATGATGGTGGCCGTCAATTTCCTGGGCTACCGTCCAAACGCATCAGGACACCAGAGTTTTTGCAGTCATTAGAAGGGTGGGATGATCTTGGCCCTGCCGCCCAGGCACTTACCCAAAACAAGTGGGACAAAATCAAGGCACAGGGCGTCAAGCCATCGGATATCCATGATTTAGACGATATCGAGTTCTACCCAATGTTGTTAACTTTGATCGATGATTTCAAGAAGGATAACTGGCACCTAACGGGTGACGTTCGCAAAGAAAAAGCCCGTGAATACCTAGACTCGATGGTGACGGTACAGCGCCTTCGGAAGTACCCACGAACGCAACCCAAGTGGAAAAAATTCGTTAAAGAATTCTATAAGGCAGTGTTATGAGCGATCTATCCTTGAGAGTAGCTTGCAGGTACTTGTACGGTGGTTTGGTTAAGCTTCCTCCCAAGGTGCTGGAAACCATAGATACCTGGATGACCGAAACGGTGGTGGGTGACTTGCTGTATGAGTTAGAAGAAAACTCACAGGGGGCAAGTAGCAATGCAATCCAACGTGAAATAACCAATAAATACCATGTCCCTCCTAGAAAAATGGACAACGTGGAGGGTGATCGCTTCAAGCTCGATCTAACGGGGTGGGAGTATTTGCCAGGGATTCAATCCCATGCTGGTGCGTCCCAGCGTATCCAGAAAAACATACCGAGTTATCGGGTTTTACTTCGCCGTCGAAAGATAGTTTCGCGATACGAGGGCGGCTGGGATCAGAACCAAAAGGTTATGGTTCTTGAGATCCCGACGATATCTTCACCAAAACGGCTGGAGCATGTACTAAAGCGTGTCAGAGCCGTGTTACGCCATGAGATGGTGCATATGGTGCAGACAATCTTGGGCTTTGCCTTCGGGAAAGACGGAACCTCTAATTTCTTGGCTGGGCGTTTAGATCGAGGACACACCCCCCAATCTCCGGGGTTGCCTCCCAGTTCCGCCATGACTCCTGAGTTTATGCAAGAGTTGAACAAACTCAACAAGCAAGATCAGGTCAAGTACCGACACTTGATCAAGAAGATCGATCCAAGTTGGTTTGGGCAGAAGAATCGCATATATACTCTCGATGATGCTGAGTTCTACTCCCTGTTGAGTGATGAGGTTGAGATCTTCAAGGATAAATTCCGCAAAATCGGTGATCCCACAAAAAAGATCGAAGCTATACGGCAATGGGTAGACGCAACCCCACGCGGAATTTTATCTCCCGTAAAGGATTGGCTGGGGATCGGTAGCTCTCAGGTGTTCAAAACATGGAAGAAATCAGCCCCTGAGAAGTGGAAAAAAGCTGTCAGGGAATTCTATAAGGCAGTGTTATGAGTAATCTACCCTTGAGAGTAGCTTGCAGGTACTTGTACGGTGGTTTGATCAAACCACCACCAAAAATGCTGGAGGTTGCCCAGGACTGGGTTGAGTCGCAGATTATCAGTGATCTGTTATGGGACTTGCAGGAAGAATCTGATCGAGATGTTTACGGGTATAACAAACCTGAAGAGTATCGCAAGAGAGAACAATATCTTCGGTCGATGATGCCTACCCCTGGGGTGCGTCCCAAGAACTTCACAGAAGCCCGCAAACAATTCAAACTTGATCTATCCGGCTGGGAGTATCTCCAGAGGGTTATGTCCCATCAGGGCGCTTTAAAGCGTATTCAAGACGGCCTCCCTAGTTACACATTGGTTTTGACTAAACGAGCCAAACTCCATCGAACTTACGCTGACGGTTACTGGAGCACAAAGAACAAAGTATTGACTGTCAGGTACAAAGATCGAGACGTTGGCCCGATGGCGATCATGGATTATCTGGCGCACGGTCTTGAGCGGTTGTTTACAGAGGTTGGGCGGATTTTGCGCCATGAGTTCGTGCATCTCACGCAAACTTTGTTGGTTTATGCCTTTGGCCAAGAAGGTGCCAAGCAATTTATCGAAGATCGCAAAGATCTTGGCCAAACTCCCGGTATGCCCGGTTTGCCGTCAAGTTCAATTACAACGCCTGCTTTTCTGCAAGAGCTTAGTCGGCTGAGCCAGAAAGACCGCCGTAAGTACAAAGAATTGTTAGATAAGATTGCCGACCGTGGTGTTGCGCTTGATAAGATCCACACCCTGGATGATGTCGAGTTTTACTCCAGGTTGAGCGATCAGGTGGACGAATTCAATGCCAAACACCGCGATCTACGTGATCCAGAACGACGCAAAGATGTTTTTAAGAACTGGGTAGGGGCTGAAACACCTAAAGGAAGAATGTTTTCCTTATTGTACGCCCCGCAAGTTTCAGACGTTTTTGCGACTTGGAAACGCCATGCTCCTGAGAAGTGGAAAAAAGCCGTCAAGGAGATGGCAAAGGCGGTGCTATGAGTGATCTATCTCGTAAAATAGCCCAACGGGTGTTTCTAGCAAGCCGTGCCGTTGTTACGCTACCTAAAGGGTCTGTGTTGTTTCACGGCACACTTGAAAAGTTTGGTGGCCCCTTGCGACCAGGTGGTGACGAACTCGCCTGGTTTGCGGATACACCCGCAGTTGCGCAGTTGTACATACCAAGATCAGGCTTATCGATTTACACCGGGCCTAGAAATCTGGTGCGCCCGAGCCGGGACACAGACATTCAAATGATTCAGAAGGCTGTCGGGATAGTCTATGACCTCACCGAAGTAGAATGGGGTAGCAACGGTCGAGCCGAAAGCTATTACTTCCCCGCTGGATGGGATGGGCTCCCCGACCCGAACGAAATTGCCAAGCGGCTCAATGCCCTGGGATACAAAGACATAAAATCTCCTTTTGACTACACTGAATTCCGCATAGCAGACGATGACACACTGATGCTACCGGGAGAAGCTGCGCAGGGATTCTTGTATATCGCGACGACCATGCGCGATATGAAGTTGTGGAACAAGGCCACAGGTGAGAGCGATCTTCTTGACCTCCAGTACAACGACATCCGTGGATTCCGTGACGCCGAAAAAGCTGGCCTTGATGGCGTCTTGATCGATGACTTTGCTCAATCGGAGGAACGGGGTAATCTCGGCCATTCTAGTGTCGGGCTGTTCAAAAATGCGCTCAGAAACATACGCACCAAGCGTGTGCCAGCCCAATATCGAGAATTTGAGCACGGCCAGCACGGTACGCCTGAGTGGCCCAACGCCAAACCGCCCTGGGTACATAGACTGATTTGAGGTTTTGTTATGAGTGATCTAGCCCTAAAAGTAGCTTGCAGGTATCTCTATGGTGGGTTGTTTGAGCCACCACCAGCGATGGTTGATGCGGCAGTTGACCAAGCCAAGAAGTTTTATATTGGGCATATGATTGCCGAAGCACATAGCTATAGGTATCTCGAACCAGAGTTCGCTAAAAAAAGAGTGGCCTATCTAAAGCGTAAAGTTCCTGGTGCGGTTGTTGAGGAGAATACCTCAAAGAAATACAAGATGCCCATCGATTTAGAAGGCTGGAAATACCGGGACGTGATCGAAAAACACAAAGACAAACAGCGAATGCCTTTTTATTTGCTAAAACTCACCAAGGGTAAGTACTACTCCAAAAGTGAAGCATCTTGGAATAGACGCACTCATATAATGAGCCTCAAATACCCGGCAAGACCAACTGGGACTGAGCGTGATACAGCCTGGCTGGGTAAGGAAATCGCAGGATATTTTAGGGACCTCCAGTTCTCAATCCGCCACGAAATGATACACTTAGCGCAATCTCTTTTTTCTTATGTTTTTGGTCACGAACGTCCCGGTGGGTTTGAGGAGCCGCCCCCTCCCGGGCCTGGGCTTCCATCCAAAAAAATAATGACACCGGAATTCCAGCAAGCATTTAGCGATTGGGAGTACCTGTCCCCACAAGATCAACAATACTACCAGTCTCTGTGGGAAAAAGTAAAACCACTCAACTTACATCCTCTTGTAATGCATACCCTTGAGGATCTAGAATTCTACGCCGATTTGTCTAGTTTTATTGGTGGGTTAAAATACGATTTCCGAAATATTAAAGACCGAGAAAAACGCAAACAAAGATTTAAAAAATTGCTCAAGACAACAGATTTCTTTAGTGAGATTAAAAGGGCTGCACCTGGTAAGTGGCGTAAGTACATGAAGGAAATATATAAGGAATTGATTTGAGTGATCTGGCCCTAAAAGTAGCTTGGGGATATCAATAATGTCTTTTAGAAATACAGAACTTCTCCCGATTGCTGAAGTGGCGAGGGAATTCGAGGCCGCTTGGCGTGAGTTTCTGCGCCAGGTTGAAAACGGCAAAGTCAAATCAATCGAATCCGGTGGGAGACGTTCTCCCGATTGGTACGCCAAGATATGGGCAGACCGGGAATGGCCTGCGCTTATGTGGTACGGAGAGGGTCTGGTAGATCACATCCTGAAAGAGAAGGCGATCCCAAAGAGCCAAGCCAAAAAGTTGGAGATGGCAGCCCGGCTGTTTGGGTATGGCACCAAACGTATGCCCAACAAGGCAACATCCTGGGTAGCCAAAAACACTCAACGAGTTGATCTGCTCCTCCAAGCAGCCCGTACGTGGTCTGATCGGCAAGAAGAAACAGCCAGTGATCTGACAGTCGGCAACTTCGACATCATAGACACAGTACATCTGGACGATAAGACGCGCCAAACCACCATCACAAACCTGGAAGATGTCCAGAGAAAGCTCAAGCAAGCCGGTATCCCTAAGACAGATCAAATCCTATATGGCACCATTTATTTGGTGGGAAAGATCCGTGGAAATGCTGCCGCCTGGTACAAACGTGACTCCGACGAGGTTCTCATACGACCGTCTATGCGGAAGTATTCGGACCAACAAACCCACTTCATTTTGCATGAACTTGCCCACCGTTATTGGTCTAAGGTGTTACCCCCAGCCCTCCAAATGGCCTGGAAACAACATCATGTTGGGCTTCAGTGGGCACCAACACCGACAATAGATATCAAACCAGGTACTGTTTTCAAAGATGTCCGCATCAAGGGGATCAAAGGCGATCCCGTAATCGACAGAATTGACAACAGGTACGTCTATTTTGTGGGATCGGATGCTAAGTTAGATCGCATGAAGGCTTGGGGTGTTTTGCGCAGACAGGCCCAACGTGCAGTCTATCCAACAAGCTATGCAGCCAAAGACCCAGAAGAGCATTTCTGTGAAGCGTTTGCTATGTACGTTTTGGGGACTCTCCCTGAGAATCATAGGGAAGCCTTTGACCATATCGTTACGGGCGGGGTTGCCAAAACAGCCATGATCAGCAATCCGGTAATCTGGCTCAAGAATTACCTGACAATGACCCCAGCCGAGAAGGGGCGAGATACAGCCAGGCGTTCCCCTGAAGGCTTCTTGGACTTTTTGGCAGTCAGATACCCGGTCGAACAGATACGAGCCATTAAACCAGCCTACGAAGCCATTGAGGGTGGTGATCTGACGCCCATCGACGGTATGAGCAATGACTTGATGGAAGAGTTCTACGAGACGGCGGATCACTACATTGCAAGAGATGCGTGGACTCCTTCCTACTACCACCTGGATTATATGGGACTTGTCAAGAATCAGTGGCTAATTCATTTCACAGATGCCCCTGTCCAAGTCGCCCTGCAAGGTTTCACCAAAGGTGTCCAGAGCTACGAGAACATAGGCTTGACAACCTTTTTGCCTCCTGAAATGAAAAAAGCTGGCGGCTACAACTTTGCGTACCTGCTCAAAGATTATGAACGGTACGGGAAATCGGGATCTCCCGGCGCTGCGCGGTGGAGTTATGGTGATGAGGCTGTAATCTTCAGGGCCAGCGGCATAAAAGTTTGGCACTGGGGGGACAGTGAGCCACAGGTTATATTCTTGGGATCTACCGCCACAGACATAACCCCCATCCAACAAAATGATGTGGGGGACTACTATGTCGGGGAAGATCGATCAGAGAAGCCTGTGTTTGAGGGTGCTTCTTTGACCAAGGTGGTGGATTGGGTAGTCAAACATTTCTCACAATATCGTAAACGCCTAACGATGAAGGGCGCAGCTATGGCCTCACAATGGGACTATGACGACGAAGACGAATACGAAGATGTTGGGATGACCGAAGAGGGCTTTTGGGGCAACTCTGCGTCAGGGATCTTGTTCACAACAGGGGAGAAGGCACTCTTGCTCTTGCGATCAGGGGCCGTCCTAGATCCCCACGTGTGGGGAATACCTGGTGGGGCAATCCCAGAAGATTGGTCGGGGAGCCCGATGAACGCCCTAGAGTCTGCCAAAAAAGAAACCCGTGAGGAAGTTGGGACACTCCCGTCTTTTCAGGTGATCGACAAGTACGTGTTTCGGAGTCCTGGCGGGTTTACGTTCACAACATTTATTGCTCAGGTGGACGATGAGTTCACCAACATCCGGCTCAACTGGGAAAATGACGACTGGGAGTGGGCCACTCAAGAAGAGGCTGCCAGGATGCGCCTACACCCTGGAGTCAAAGAAGTATTGGCGGCCAAAAGAAGTAAGATCTTTTCCCGTAGATCACGTAGGGCGGCACAGCAGAGGTGCGCTGTGGACTTCAGTGGTGTTTTCCCTGATATTTGGGCGCAGTTGGGCAAACAGTTTGAGAACTTGCCCGATGACGAGGCCCCCTTGGGCAGCCGGGCACAAGTGGCCCAATCAGGGTTGATGATCGACTCCAAAGAGGGCAAGAAGCCCCTCATCATCCTGATTAGCTCTCGTAAAGATGAAGATACCTCAAACACCATTGTGGGTACAGGGTTGGTTGAGGTCAATGACAACCAAGGCATCACAATCGAACTTAACGGAAAATTCACGATTCAAGAGTGGCGCGAGATCTGGCAGTTTAACAAGAAGTTCAAGAAAAAGCTCCTGCGGGTGATCTTCAACGAAATTTATAGCTACCCAATATCTGCTGGGATCGCACAACACTACCTACAACTCATAGAGGACTGACTCATGCAGTCTTTACGCATAGCCTACATCTACATGCTCAAGCAGCGTGTCGTGGCCCGTTGGGTGGCCGCCCAGCAAGGCAAGAACCCTCCTAAGAAAAAGCCTTCTTTTGATGATTGGGCTAAAAAAGGTGAGCCTTACACACACCCAAAGACAAGAAATGACGTTGGCTACAAGTCTCTGCCTGACGATGCCAAGTCCAAGCTCAAAGACAAGTATGAGTCTGAATATGGCCCCATCGAGGACGACGGCCCTGGCCTGTTCCCCGTAACCGAAAAGCTCTTGGATGCCCTGGACAAAGTGCAGTTCGGTGAGAGCAAGACTCGCCAGAAGATCGTTCATGCCGTTGGTGGGTTCATGAGCAAGGTACTCAAGACGTTCACCCAAAACAGACTTGCCAAGGCCGCTGACAAAGTAATAGACAAGACAACTGGAGTGCTCGGTGAAGTCACCATCGGTGGGGAGAAGACCGAGTACTCTGAGCAAAAGAACTACCAAATCATGGGCCGGGTACTCGGCAACAAGATCGCCCCTGGGTCATTTAAAATGACTCCAGAGGAAGAGAAGGTCGGCAACCAGTACTTTGTCCACACCCTGCAATCCATGATGCCACTGAGCTTGGGTAAGGCTGCTGGGGCCCTGGGCGCTGGCCTAGCGACTGCCTTTATCCCGGTGATCGGCCCACCACTGGCCCCCCTGGTTGCAATTGCAGCAACTCTGGCCACGAATTCCCAAGTCTACAAGAAGATCGACCGCGACTTCTCAACCTATTGGAAAAAGAAGGGCAAGGACTTCGATGAGGTAACCGCCTCCTATATCAATGGTTACACAACTATGGACAGCCTCAGCAAGTCCTATGAGGATGACATCAAGTCGATCGAAGACGATTCAAACGTGTCTGGTGAGGAACAGGAGCAACAAGTCCACGATCGGTACATGAAATACCTGGATGAAATGAAGTCGGCTAGGAAGGCCCAGAAGGCACTTTCCAAGTATGCCAAGGGCAAAGACCCAGACTTCGAGGATGCTGCCCAGAAAGTCCTCTCAGACGCCATCAGGTTCGGGTTTGAAGGGACCATACAAGATCTCCAAGACAACGAAGATGCCCAAGAGGAATACGCCGACGAAACCAGGGATTGGATAAAGCGCCAGATCGAGCTACACGGCCCAGAAAAGGCCACAGAGCTTGCGCAAAAACAATTGGACAAGATGGGAGACGAAGACCGTGAACCTGAGAAATAAAATAATCAAGTTGGCCTATGAGAACCCAAACTTGAGAGACCAGTTGTTGCCTTTGGTTGTGGATAGTGATCTTCCAGGGATTAAAGTGGCCAACATGAACCGTGAGGCATGGGTGCTCAAGGGCATCCTTAGCCAATTCGGGCGGATCTTGCCCAGGGCGGCCAAAGTCAAGATGAAGGAAACTGCCAAAAGGTTGAGGGCCACAAAAAATCCCAAAAGCGTCTATCAATGGTTGATTGGCCAGATCAACACGCTGGGTCGCAAACTTGGCATTTCTAGCTTAGGATCGGCGGTAGATCGATTTGGGCGCAGCATCTCGTTGTCCAAGTTGTGGAATCTGGTCAAGTCATACGTGAGTGGTGGTTATGAGGCTGTCTTGAAGATC
>Ga0307376_10003685_pt1 | contig 14262 bp, 19 predicted proteins | sample TR2MG_FD_202536 | JGI IMG/M metagenome (GOLD analysis project Ga0307376, IMG submission 202536) | Soil microbial communities from Risofladan, Vaasa, Finland - TR-2 | ecosystem: Environmental > Terrestrial > Soil > Coastal area > Acid sulfate soil | place: Finland: Risofladan, Vaasa | collected...
CAGTGTTCCATCACCCTTTTCGCCCTCAAAAATAAATTTACTTTCTCTCCCACCATCTGTATTTTCGTGTGTCGTATTATGCAGAGTTAAATAAGGGGCTGTACTTGCTATATCAAGCATCGTTCCTGGTGAGGCTTCTCCAATACCCAAAAACCCCGTAGCATAATCATAAACAAAAGTATCTGTTTGTGCTATATTCCCCGTTGCATTTCCGTATAAAATCTCTTTATCGTCAAGACCCGTTATTTGCCCAGCGTCAATACTATCTATTATAATTGTTTCGTGCCAATTCGATTTATCGGAAACAACCGAAATATTTTCGTATTGATTGTCTAAAACTACAGAAGATTCACCGTCTATTGTCTGGCTTCCCGTTGTATTAATGGTTACGGTATTCGCAGAACTATCAGTCTTTTTTACGATAAAATTACTATTCACACTATTTTTAGCGTTGGGTAAAGTAATGGCAAACGAGTCATTCGTAGCATCACACAATACAAGTATCATACCGCCCGCTATATACTTTTCGGTTAAAGTCGTGTCTGTGTCTGTTAGGTTTACTATGTTAATCACCTTGTTGCCTCATACCAAAATTGACCTCTTGAAGCCTTAGTACCGCTGGTCGTCCAGGGAGAGGTGGTGGTGTGGTTTTGGTTTGTAATTATATTAACTATATTTGAATTCGATATTGAACCGCTATTGCCATCTAACTCTGACCCGTTATCTATACCCACACAACAAAACGTATAATTTCTTGCATTAGAAGTAAATGGCAACGTAAAGCTAAGGGTCGTTGCGTCTGAAGTCCCCGCTAAATTAAAATTTACAAATACCAAAGCACCCACTTTTTTATACCATATTTGTTTTGTAGTATAAGACGTAAAACCAACAATGGTACTTGTAGCACTGTAATCAGTCCAGTCCACCGTAAATATATCCGCAGAATCCCCTATTATTATTGCACTATCTACTGTTAGTGTATCAACGTCTATGTCGGGGCTTGTTAAATTTACTACATAAAAATTTTCCTTTACCGTATCGGCAACAAAAATGCTTATATACCCACTGTCAATTTTTTTAAGTGTGTCAACTTCTAAATAAGTAGTTCTTAATCCTTTTGTTATCAGGGTATCCAGCGTGTCAAGTTTATTCACGTCTATTTCTGCGTCATCGGCTATATTGACATTACCCAATCTTCCATTTATAATACTCTGTATGCTGTCAAAGGGTGGTTTAAATTGAACATCAACAAAAAAGGTGTCACCGTCTGCAAAATCTGTATAGTCAGAATTGTATTCTAATGTATCACCATCAGCCGCTAACAACATAAAAGGTATTAAAATTAATAACAGTTTTTTCATATATTCCTCGAATACATTATATAGGTAAATTGATACTCTACTAATTCAAAAAAATGGTCTTGTGTATCGCTTTTTATTTTAAACGAAAACGTATTTCCTACAACATCGCCAAGTGCCGCCTCTAAAATATCCTTCATTTTTGTGGTGGGTGTACCCATTACAGACTGGCCGGCTACAAAAGCAGACTCTACCGGGTTTAATTCTATTTCTGTTTTGTCATCATTGATATATACATATGGTGTTATTTTAATGGTTCTCTGAAAGCTTCCAAATAAACTTATTAATAACGGACGCTTAAAAGACATTATATCATTAAAAGAAAAGTTTTTTGTCCATATCCACGAGTCTATTTGTACGTCATTCCCGTTTTCATCTTGGTCGACTTTCTCACCTAATGATATTTGAAAAATACGCCTGACATTTGTATCTAACATTAAAACCGCACCTGTCGAAAGCTGAATTAAATACTGTGCGTTGAAGTCCCAGGGATACCATGTTGCGTCAAACATACTGGGTTTAATCTCAATTAGCGTTGTTAAATCACACACCCAAACCGTAGTATTATACAACTTTCCGGGGTTGTCTCTGAGCGTTAAGGCGTAATAGTGATTAAATATTATTGAGCCCTGACACTTTGTTTTATCAAGAATGCTTTTTAAAACGTCTATTGTTTCATTTCCATTTGATATTCTCCGGGTGGAAATGTTTCTAACAGTGTTACCCCTTATCATGCAGACCGTATCGTGATTGCTTACAAAAACCAACCACCCGTCATATTCTGCAATAGTATCATGTTGTATAATGCCAAGATTATCCCTGACTTTAATTAATGGCTGGTTGTTATCTCCCTGTGGCAATATATAGATTTGATCCTTAAGAAATATGTATAAATCTTCTCTCCCCACGTTTTCATTATAAAGAGTGCCTAAGCCCTTAATTTTCCCCCGCATTTGAAATATTGCAAGGGTTCTGTGATATTCTACATAAGAATCGGTTATGGCACTTTCTGAAGATTCTAAAACACTACCATTAGCCCAAAATTGTTTCTCATTACAACCTATACTTATATCGCCTTGATTTGGTTGTCCGTGATTATTCTCAACCTCGTCACCCAAAAGAGCATCAACCTGAGAGGCGGTATAAGTAGTTGTGGTATTATCACTAATCTTTCCTTCATACCAGTATTTAGAACCGTCGGCGGTTGTCCGGTAGATATATCGTGCGTTTACCCTTGAATCGGAGCTTAGTGGTATTTCAGTTAAGGCTAGGTCTTCATTTGCGAGCGTGACAGAATTAGAGGCGTCTGAAGGGTCGCTTTCATACACCTTTGTACTGTCCACCTCTATTACGTACGTGACTTTAACGGCATAGCTACCCGTTAGCCCTGTGGAGACTCCTGCTGCCACTGTAGCCTCTGTGGTGGGCTTTGCAAGCCCTACGGCACTTGCTGTTGTCTCATCTATCTTTCTTTGGGTTGTATCGCCGTTATAAAAGCACTTTCCCCTCAATGTGTGGAAGTGAATGCGCTCATTTGTTATCTCAGTATCTCGTGAGGTCTTTGTAGAGCTATCGACTTCATAAACAATGTCTCCAGAAGCCACTAAAAGCCTTGACGTGCCATTTTTGTCAATATATTCAGTTACCCCGTTGAAAGGCTGGCTAAAAGTCGGCCCCCAGAGCTTTTTCCCCGGCCTTTTATAGCATTTTCCACCATCTATGTGGATATTTGAGGCATCCCTAAATGAATTATTGTCAATATTGATAGGGTCATGGTATTTATCTACCCCACCATTGACCTTTTGAGGTTTAATTGATTTTATACCGCTAAATTGACCCATGTTATAAATCCGATTCGAATAAGTTGCTTATATTAACATCTCGCCCTTCAACATTCCCGACATCTTCTATATTTTGCCCGGTAGTGTCCTTGCTCTGTACGGTTGTATTAACGTCATCCATGCGCCTGTTCTGGCTTTTACGTTCTGAATTAGCAAGGAAGCGGGCCTCTTTTAGCATATTAGTTGCTTTATCATTATGAGCCCAGGCATAAGTAGACCACCGGACAAAAGCCCATAAAACCCGCTTGTACTGTGTTCTTATTGCGGCGACTATAGTATCCCTGTTAGTTTCAACGTCTTCAGGCGTACCGTAAACTGTATAATTCCCAGAAGTGGGGTCATCCTGTAAAACAATTTGAACGGCTGTTAAATCCTCAGAATAAACCACACTATCACCGTCTGCGTCTCTAACGTCCTGTATTTTTCGTATAGTAGCGGGCATATCATATCTTGTTGTGCCCGCCGTTACCGCAAGTGTCGCGGAAATTATAGGTTTATCCATATATGAAACAAATTCACTCAGGGCATCGTCAATAATATCATTCTTTTCATCGGTCATGGTTGACGTTATACCAAGAAGCTTAAATTCCCTATCCATTCTTGTACGTAAATTAGCTGACGTTAAAGCCATTTATACCTCTTTGAATCCCATTTCCCTTAAACCCTTAATGAGTCCGGGGTCGTTAGTTTTATATTGAAAATTACTTTCCGAACCGAAACTTATCATTTGCTTTCCCACAATCACCTTTTCTTGCAATTGCCCGTCCTCTACAAAATTTACAATTTTTGGTATGGGAACCATAAAAGAACCGCAACCCTCAAAAACAACAGACTCAGGGTCTGCCTTTTTCATTTGAGCCCTGATCTTTTCAACACGCTCAACATTTTCATCTATTATGGGTGTTCTGGTTCTACCAACCTCTGCAGTTCCTACTACTCCGCTTGCTATTTTGGGTGGGGCTTTTCTATCATCACCCCCGGTCGGGGTGGGTTTTCCTGACATATTCCCAAGTGGGCTGCTAAGAACCTTTTTAGGCTTAACAGATTTCTTTCTTGCCATTGTTTTCTCCTTAGTTAAAAAGTAAAAAAGGTGGTGGACGGGGTTTCCCTGTCTATATTGCACATATATTCAGGCTCACATAACCCTAAAAAATCGTACCCGTCTGCCGGAGGAATTAATCAAGCTTATAGGGTGACAATCCCACTTTATACTAAGCTTGAAAAGGGTTTTCACGGTCATTGTCTTCACCACCTTATTTTAATTACCTCGAAATGTTGTACGTTTCGCTTCCCTTAAAAGTCACGTAACAATCACCAAGTATATGGCTCTCACTATCGTCGTAATTATCTATAATTATATAGATAAAATTACCCGCCTTACTTGACAGGTCAACCCATTGCGTACAGCCAGCCGCCGCGATAGTGTCAAAGTAGGTAAAACCCACCCAGCTCGTATCACCTATTTCAGCCGAAGCCGCGAGACAATAAGCAGCCGCCATAGTGGGGGTTGTTCCTGTAATTGCTTCACAGGTAAACTGAAAACCCTTAAACATAGGCATACTATTTCGTGACAACGGGAAAGGCCCGTGCACATTCATTTTTGTAGTTGCAATGGTATCCTTTAGCTCTTTACTGTACGATTCATACAGGTGATAAGTTTTAAGGTCAGTCGGTTCCCATAAGTCATCTCCGGTATATGTCGAGTCATTGCCTTGATAATGAAACGGCCCGAGATAAACTTTTTCATCCGCACTATATACCACAACCACAAAAAGAGCGATTATAAGTAAGAATAGTTTGTTCATTTGTCACCTCCCTTTATGCCAAGCCCTTAAGGACTTTGTGATGTTTGAGTGAACGGAGACTAATACCTGCTTCGGTGATGTACTGCGCTTCCCTTGCGTCCGTGCCGGGGGTCTGTATAGCATCTTCAAACTTGCTGTCGCGATTCTTGATATGTTTGTAAACTAACCTATCAAGATCGAGAACAACACCGAATCCCTTCATAGAATCAGGAAAGAAGAAATTAAATGCGCCACAAGTCACAAGTTCTAAAATCCCATGATTGGTTTCAATTTCAACAATGCTAATACCGTATTTTGTGTCATACGGTTTTGTCTGTTGTTTTACCCTTGACCAATCGCCAAAGATAGATTTACCGCGAGAATCCAGAAAAAGCGTCTTTCTGGCAGGACCATATTCAAAAATCTTCTCCGAAATCTGACCAAAGAAATCACCCTCTGATGGACTATTACAGTTTATTGTGTAGTCATCACCAGCAAGCTCTTTGATTATTCCGCGAGTGGTATAAACAGTGTTTGCACCACTATCGGTTGACGAGTCAGCCGCCGCATTCATCCAGAAAGAATACTCAATATCTTTCTTGTGCTCTACCATTGCCTGTGTGCTTTCCTCATCCCAGGCGTCTACTGCTTTGGTTTCAAGAACGATGTTTCTCAGGGTATCGGTGATACCGAAAGAACGTTTGAAAATCTGGCAATAGCGTGTTCGTGGAGCCGCAAGCTGGCTTTTGAGTGAAGCTTTAGCCCCGCCCTCTTTACTTGCATAACCCACAATACGAAACTGGTCATTGTCAGCTACGGTAAACGATGTACTACCGAGATTACGCCGTGCTGAAATATCAGCTCCACCGGAATCAACGGCAAAAACCAAACAAACCTCACCGTCTGGTTGTGTAATATTCTTGATCGTATCACCAACCCGAAGGTTAGTGTTAGCGTCAAGCGTAATAGTCGTGGTGGTAGTGTCCGCTACAGCACCGTTGACCTGTACCACTCTCGATAGAGGATCTTTTTCAATAATCTTATAAGACACCTCAGTCGCCCCTTCTGACTTCATTTTACCGGGAACGTCTTCCGGTTTATTTAAACCCTTTTTATAGAGTCCACCGCCCTTTAGGGTCATTAAAGGGGCTTCGGTTGGTTCGCCCACGTGCCAAATTATGTCGCTTACATCAACGGCTAACATCTCTTCCGTTGAAGCATTGGCCTGTGTGCGGTTTGCACTCGAAATTGTCATTTGTTACTTCCTTTGTTAATCTTTTAAACTTACACCTGTTTGTTTTACAAATCGGGTTTTACGGTCAAAGACTGCTTTCTGGTCATCAGGCAATGCAGAGTCTTTTGATACCATTTCGCCTTTTTTGGTTTTGGCAATGTCTTTTTCAACCTCTTGTTTGATCTTCCTTTTTTCTTCAGGAAGACCCTCAACGATTCTCATTGCCTTTGCCATTTGCGCGAATTTATTAAAAAACTTTTCATCCGCAACAAAATACTCAACGGGAATATTTGTAATTACTGCAAGCTGGTCAAGTAATTCATTCAACCCACTGAGCTTAAAATTTTCAACTATATCAGGGTCAACCTTTTTGGCATCTTCAATACGGCTTTTAGATGTGGCTTGCACGGTTTCCCATTCTTTCTTGATGGTCTCCTCACTTTCTTTTGCGCTGGCTCCTTTGTTTTTTTGGTCATCTTTCCAGTCAACGTATTTTATCGCCGCGTCTTCTTTTGCGGCTTGATACTCAGTGACAAAGTTTTTATATATCTCAGGATATTGCGCCTGCAAATCCTCTTCGTCCTTTGCACCCGTGAAAGCTAAAAGAGACTTAAAAGCCGTTTGCACATCTAAATCCAGCCTCTCCACCGGGCTCATGTCTTCAATCTTTTTCGCGGTTTCTTTGGTTTCTCCCTCTGCCTTGATAACGTCCTCAGCGCTTTTCTCTGCTAATTTCTCTTTGATTTTTTGCTCTCTGAGTTCGTTTTCACCCTTAATTTTACTTAGTTCGGCATTGGTAGCGTGAGCCTTTTCAAGAATTTTCTTAACCGTTTCATTGTCTTTAAGGTCGCCCAAATCAAACTTGTTTTCATCAATGTATTTTTGAATATCAGGTTCTAAGGCTCCCTCTTCTTTGGCTTCTTTGACTGCCCCAGTTCCCTTTTCAACTTTCGGTTCACCTTCCTTTCCTTCAGTTTGTTCAGACACTTCTTTAGATTCCCCAATGTCACTATTAACAACTTTCGCCCGAAAAGCTTCAGACATACTTGCATCGGGGGCTGACTCTGTAGTCTGTTCATTTTCTACACTCATTTATTACTCCTGCGTTATGGGCCTGAAAACAAAAAAACCCTGCATACCTAATTTCTCAGGTAAACAGGGCTTGTGTTTGCAAGAACCCGTTTAAAATTTATTTATTTAATAAAACTACTTTTTCTTAGGTGGTTCTATTCTATCATTTCTCTTTATTGCCCTTACCCCCCCATCACTATAACATAGAGTTATTTCACCACTACGCTTTTTTAAATACCAATCCTTTAATACTGTAATCACCCACATGGGTAATATTGCTTCAAGTATTTTATTCATAAATCCCCTATATCGACAACACAATCCAAATTTCTACAGCTTATATTTATTCTTGTTGTCTTCTGGCTTTCGCATATCGGTATTAAAGCAGTTAAAATCTTATCCGTTATTTCAATGGCTCTTTTTCTGTCGGGGTCTGTTGATTTGTATAACCGGCCTTTCGTGTTGTCTCTCTGGTAATTATCCAGGTCCACCCGGAAGTCTGGTTTTTCTCTCCACCCCCTACCCTTATCCCATAAACAATAAAGCGAATAATCAAACCCGCCCCACTCAGGGACTAATTCAACAAAAGCTTTTTCGAGAATACCTTTTATCTCGGTTTCAACTGCCACTATTAATTCCCAGTTTTTATATATTAATCTACCCGCTTGGGCTGTCACCTTCATTTGCTTTCTCTATCGCTTCCATTTGCCTTAATCGTTGCTTTGCAATTTCCGCAACCATTAATAGTTTTTTAATTATGGCTATTCCACAATTACACCCTTTTAGCTCTTCCGGCGTTTCTGCTTTGTCCGCATGGTCTCTTAAATTTTTAAGTGAATTAAGTACCTCACCCATAAAAACCTTATTCGTATTAAGTGTCGATAACGTTACTAAATAGCTTTTATCAGCCCACTTTTCACTATAAGGTCTGTCATCGGCGTATAAAGGCACGTATTTAATAACTTCTTGTAGCTTTATGACTTCCCTGTTAAACATTATAACGCCGCCGCCAATCCGCCGCTTGCCGCTGGCTGTGGTTGTGGTTGCCCTGGCATTTGACCGGGAACCTGTACGGGCATTTGTTGCAAGCCCTCTCTCAATTCCTTGCCTATCCTGTCAATGTTATCAACACCCACGCCGCGCCCTATTTCCTCAACGGTATCAATTAAAACCTTTGGGGGAATACCCGCGCCCTTTTGTGCCAATGCTTGATCTACTCCCATTATTAACTTTAAAAAGCTCATGTGTTTGCCGGCCTTTATGTCTCCAACTTCTCTTTTTATGTTAAATGTATAATCAACGCCACTTAATTCATAGGGGTAATGCTGTACCCTTCTCATTGTCTCACCATCTCTTATATCAGCTATGCGCGGTTCGGTGAAAAAGTCTACCTGGTTCCGCACCTTAATAAACATGCCGTCTTCCAATCCCATATCAATATCGTCCATCATGGCTTCTATTAGGGTGTCTTCTCTCTCGGAAAGCAAACTTATACCCGTTGCCGTGTCTGCATTGCTCCCGCCCTCCCTACCCCTTAAATTTGAACTTGCCCCGTATTCCTGTTTTGCCTGTGCTATCATACTCAAAACATCTTTAACGGCAGGAATAGAATTTTGATTTAATCCAAGCCCCTTCATGCTTTGGCCTATAGGGGTTTCTTTCTCGATTGGTACTAAACCATTTGGCAATCCCTGAATTAATGTAAGCATACCACCCACTATATTGTCTGGCTGTACTTCGTACATAAATTTTAACGCCGTTGTCATCCAGTCGACATACTGATTAACCGTATAGTTTTCCCATGCGTTAATAGGTAGTAACGGATCATTGGGACAAATACCATAGGGACCATCCGGGGGCAGGTTAGTCGCTACTTTCCAGTAGTGGTGCTGTTGAAATGGAGAAGGTTTTAAACATAGAAAGTCATTAATGTCTCTATTCCACAACCCATAATATAGCGTCCCATCTCTACGATTGCCCTTTATTCTACATGGAGAACTTATCTCATTTACAATTATTTTATTCTTTTCTCCCTTATCGCCCTTTCCCCCGCGCTCACTGTAAAACTCTTGCTGGCTCGTATTATAAGTGTCCATGCCACCCTCGTCAATTTTCTCAATAAGCTTTTTAACTCCGGGTTGATAATAAAACGGGTTATCTTCCATTTTATAAATCTCAGCAATAGACAGCGGGAACCTCACAGAAGCCCACTCACTATCGTGAAAACCTTTTTTAGTCTTATCGTGTGCGAAGTTTAGCGGGTGTATTACATCGGTTGCGGTGTACTCTTCCCTTGAAAATGTTTCCTCACTCTTAACACCCTGGTCTATGTTATAGACATCAACATTTCTCCGGTTGGTTGTTTTGCTGCTTTGGATTGATCTAAAATACTCTCTGCAAACAACAGTACCAAAAATGTTAACGTAATAAAATATGTCAAAGAGGTTAGACTTAAATCGGGACTTTCTCAAGTCGTAATTTAAATTAGAGTGAGTGACCAAAGCCTTTTCAGCCGCTTCAGGGTCAAGGTCGCTATTGTCTGAGGATGACACAAATATAAAAGGGTCTGAGCTATGAGAAGCCTTAAATTGTGCCTCCAAAGCCTTGCAAGCAATATAGAAAGAAGCCATATATAACTTTGACCGCCACTTGGGAGCGTTGGTAGCGTGCCGCCTGTGATAAGCGTCTATTCTGACACTAAACCTATCCCATGCATTTTGAAACTCTGTACTACCGTAAAAGTCCTGTGTTAAATCGGTATCAAAGTATTTATAGGCTCTTTCTACTTGTGCCTTATCTTTGGTGTCAATCATTATTCTATACTTCCATAATCAAGATAGGTTGTGATAAGCGTCCATTCTCCCGCCGTTTGGTCAGCCCATGTATTATCGTCCGGGTCGCCGTTTACATAAATAATAATCTCAGAAGCACTTGGGGCAACTTCAGGCCATCCCGCCACGTCACTTATTAAAATTTCATTATCATCGTCAACTATTGCCGCCGTTGCAAATTCATCCGTACCCGCCCCGTCTCCAATATCTATAGAAATATTGGTCTGCCCAGCCAGCGCCTCAGTACATATTAATACCACACTTACAACCTGTGCAAATGGCGGTATTGTGTCGGTTCCCAAAGTCTGTTCAACATGATCCGCGCCGGTTGCATAAGCAAAGTCTGTGCCGGTTTCCCCAACATGACCAATTGTAACCTTTGAACTTACTAAAAGATTATACAAATTCGGATTAGCCGGGAAAGATGGGTTAAGCTTCCACTTTAAACTATCAGCGTGAAAACAATCTGACTCAACCACACGGGAATAAACAGTATCACCGCTTTCAAAACTTGTGCAAGTCATACTATCAACCGTAGCCCTTTGAATCTCTCCAGCCCTTGTATAAACAGTGTCAACGCCCTCAATAACATTGGCCTCAACGGTATCGCCTTTAATATCTTGTATTGTAATTGTCACACCCTCGTATGCTCTACTATAGGCGGTGTCAATAAGGGCCGTACCCGCTGTGAGAATTGTAGCTTCTACCCCTCTGCCAAACGCAGTATCAACGGTTTCAAGTGAAGTAATAACAGCGCTATCAATCGTAGCTCTCTGTATTTCTCCAGCACGGGTATATAATGTGTCAATTGCTTCTATTACATTACAGTTTAAGGTGTCACCAAGTATACCACTGTTTGTGATAGTCGTTACCTCTATTGCTCTTGCGAAAACCGTGTCGGCACTTACAAGCACGCTTGCCGTAACCGTATCAACTATAATACCCTGAATGGTTCCCGTAGTTACTTCAATGGCTCTACAATACGCGGTGTCTCCACCTTCAAGAGTTACAAAGCTTATTGAATCACCCGTAAGCCGTTGGTTCTCTATTGCTACCATATAAGCAGTATCAACATCAAAAATAGAAACAAACCTTCCCCTGGTAGCTGCAATTGCTGTTTTAAACAAAGAATCTGCATAAGCCCCAACTGTCTGAGCAAATAAAGAATCAAGATCATCAGCGGCCTTGTTAAATCGAATACGGGTTTCGTACTGAAATTCATGGTTTGACTGGGGTTGATTTCCCGCCGGTTGTCCATATTTATTTGTTGTCTTCGTGGCTCCAAATGCTATCATTACCGTTATATAAATAACACTAAATATAAGCATGAGCCAATAACGTTTTTTCATATCTCCCCCTTATTTTATAGCCCCGTAGTCAAGGTACGTGGTGATTAGTGAAAACTCTCCTGCCGACATTGCAGACCAGTTCTCAGTCGATGGTGTTGCGCTTACATGAATAACAACCACACTCGATGAGGGCATTTCAAGAATTGCCTCGCTTGCATCTCCGCCAATTAGGGCGTTTACCGCTTTCATATCCGTGTCTACTCCGTATATATCACTATTGTCGGAAGTTCCAACTCTTACGGTAAATGACGTGGTAATACCCGCAACCGCCTGTGTGGTTATAATACAAACGTCAAGTATTCGAGCATACGCCGGGATTGTGTCAGCACCTATGGCTTGCTGTGTAGTGTTTGCCGCCGTTGTAAAAGCCCAATCCGTTGTAGTCTCACCCACATGGCCTATTGTAACAATAGAAGTCCTTAAAATACCCCACGCACTTGCTTTACTACAAGACGCGTTAGACTCAAACTCAAGAGTCTCCACACCTGCAATATTTGCCTTGTTAATTGAATCAGTAAAAACCCTATCCAAAAACGTGTATATAGAGTCAACATCATCAACTAAATGTTCATTCCACTCCCGCGTCATTTCATAGCGCCAATCTTCAATATTCTGCCTGAAATTAGCGGATTCTTGCGCTACCGTGTCGGCACTTCTTGAATCTTCTGAATATAGCAAGCCCGACGCGAATAAAACAATTAATAGAAATTTAAAACACTTCATCGAAAACCTCCCTTAAAGGTTATTGTTTATTATACACGGGCTGTCCCCCCGTCGGGGTTATTGTTATTATCCATCGAGAGCCAGAACCGTTTTTTAAATTGTTTAATAGTCCGGTTAATTTAATTACTATACCAGGGCTTTCATAAACACTATACTCCCCGCCCTTATTGGCTGGGCTTGTATAAGCAAAAGCCCCGTGCGTACTTGTTTCAACGCTATCCAATTCGTCAATGAAATAAGCTATACTGTCTGTACTGTTAGCCCCTGCATAATAATCTATAGACCTTACCCACTTAGCCGCCGTGTCCATGTCTGCAATATGTAGAGAATCCCAAAGCATGAGAGCCGTTGAAGCTGTTACATAGATTGCACTATCCAAATGAGCGCGTGACCCCAACACAACAAAATGCTTTCCCCCACCGTAAGGCCATACCTGTAAAAGCTCTACGGAGGCACACGCTGAGTCACTTGCAAACCCCGCCGTTGAATCGTCAAAAGCTTCAATCAATAAAGACCAGTTCACATTTTCACACTGCCAGTACACCTCAGAGTATTCAACGTCAAGGCTATCCACGAGTATAGTATCGGTAAATGTATTAGATATATTGCGCACAGTTAAAGGCCCGCCGTAGTTTCTTGCCCTGCCGAATACAACACAAACCGCTAATAGTAAAAGTATAATAGTTTTTCTCATTCTTTCAATCCTTTCCCCCTCGACTGCATTTTAGCCGCCGCGTTATTATTAGAATTTGATTTACTTATATTTAATATTTGATAACGCTGTCTCTTTTCAGGCTTGCCCTCGTAATCCCTTGAACTCTCTTCAATTAACCTGGCCTCTACCGTTAGCGTAATTTCGTCATCAATCTCTATTCCCCCAATGGCTGCACTACCGTCAAGGCTTATGGTGTCCATTGGTTTAGATTCTTTAATCGTCGGTGTCTTTGGCATTTATTACCCCTCTTTCTTAATTTTTCCTACGCTGTGCCCTGTTCTGAATTATCATACCAGGCTCTGGTTTAACTATTATTGATTTTGGCCTGTTCAAATCACTCAATATATTAACAAGATGTTGACCAACTTTGTAAATATCTTCAGCCGAAAGGTTATTTGCTTCCCGGTTAAAGTCCACACCTATTATAATTTCATCCGGTTTAACTTCGTGCGGATCGGTATTGATACGAATAGCCTTTGATACAATGTTGTCAAAGAAGTGTAGAAAATAACGTATAGTTGGTTTACCGTTCACAATTTGCCCTTAAAGTGGTTGCATATTAATGTGGTTACTATCATTAATATAATATAAACAACACTAAAAACTGTGAAAATTATAAGAGCCTCGCCCATCACTTACCACTCTTTGTATTGAAAAAATGTTGTCATTCCTTTCGTTGGGTAGTTCTCAACCCGTTCATAAGGCATATTAAGATCAAAATCTAAATACTCAAGCGCTTGGTGCAACCCCACACCCCCGCCGTTTGTTAGCGCCGCCATACCCTCTCTTGAAAACATCGCTTTTAAATGCTGTACGTCTTCGTTAAATACCGATTGCCTCGGAAGCCCATCACCTATAGTTGTCTTGCCCTGTACCTTTGGCCTGTCCTTTGTAAAAGACTGGTGCTCTTTAGGTATTATTATGTTACTCATAATGACCACAACGCAAACAAAAGACCAACCGCAATAATAAACGCAAAGCCTATAATACCCGCTACTAATCCTATTGTGAACATCAAAGAACAGGTTGGCTTGCTGTTTTTAATACCATTATTCATTTACTTTCCTTATAAATTTTGAGTCAATTTCTTTTATTATGTTTCCCGTCTTCGACTCGACTGAATAAAACTTGTCAACCATTTTAAACGTGATCGCCTTGTATGTTGTTATATCTTCCCTGTCGTAGTAAAGCCCGTTGAATGTAGAGACCTTGAAGTGATAGGGAACGGCTACCCACTGTGAGTCTTTTATAATAAATTCTTTTTCTGTGCATTGGCATAGTAGTAATAAGATTGTTAAAAGTTTAACGCACTCTTTCATTTAAAGGCTAATATCCAGTGTCATTGCTTGATAAAAT
>Ga0307376_10003686_pt1 | contig 14259 bp, 3 predicted proteins | sample TR2MG_FD_202536 | JGI IMG/M metagenome (GOLD analysis project Ga0307376, IMG submission 202536) | Soil microbial communities from Risofladan, Vaasa, Finland - TR-2 | ecosystem: Environmental > Terrestrial > Soil > Coastal area > Acid sulfate soil | place: Finland: Risofladan, Vaasa | collected...
TTGCTGCCGTTACAGCCAATGCTCTCCTGACCTTCTGCAAAGGCGACAGTGTTACTCTTTCAGTTCCTTATAATAATGACTACCTCTATACCTGGAAACTTAATGAAACTGCTGTTTCAGGTGCTGATTCAAACAGGTTTGCTGCAAAATTAACCGGAAGCTATGTTGCAGAAGTAACAAATTCAAAGGGTAACTGTAAAACAACCTCATCACCTGTCTCAATTATCTCCCAGTCTACTCCTGATGCTCCTTTTATAACCAGTTCCGGAAACATTACATTTTGCCAGGGTGATACTGTTATCCTGAGTGCTCCAAGTAACACAGACTACAAATATCAGTGGAAGCTCAACGGAGGAGCTGTTGGTACAAACTTCAGCCAGTATGTTGCCAGAACTTCAGGAACATATAACCTGGTTGTAACAAACAGCACAGGATGCTCTGTCACTTCCACAAATACTGTTACGATAACTGTCAATCCTGTTCCTGTTGTAGGTGCCTTAGCTCTTGAGGGCAAAAAGAGATTCTGTTACGGAGAGAATGCAATACTGAGCATTCCTGCTGTAACAGGTTATATCTATTCATGGAAAAACTCTGATGGAATAATTGCTGGAGCAACTTCAAACAGCTATTCAGCAACCAGTTCAGGTACATATACTCTTGAAGTAGCATATACATCAGGATGCAGAGTCCGTACGGATCCTGTCACCATCGAAGTAGTTGACAAACCTCTTAAACCAACTATTAATTACTCAGGTTACTCAAAAGGAATGTGTCTTGGTGAAAATCCGCTTAAATTAAACATTGATAAAACTGTTACAGGTTACAGTTACAGATGGTACAAGAACGGGACTCCTTACAGTAATGCTACATTCATCGAAATAACAGACGGAGCGAAATATCACCTTGAAGCATATCAGGATATATGTACAAGTCCACGGGACTCAATAGATATTGTTTTCATACAAACCCTTTCAAAACCTGACATCATTGCTAAAGGTCCAACAGTCTGGTACCTGTCAACTGGTTCCGATGCAAACTACTACAAATGGTACTATAATGGCAGCACCATCGCCGGGGCTTCCGGAAGCAGCTATGTAGCTGGTCAGAATATGGGCATTTACAGGCTGGCAATATCAGATGACAACCAGTGTTTCTCTTTCAGTGATACAATAAGAATACCCAAAGGTATAACGGGTATTGAAGATATTGATCCGTTTGAAGACGTGAAAATATACCCCAACCCTACTACAGGGACATTCACTATAGAGATGAATAACAATGTCTTTGGTGAGCTGATCATCGACATCTTCGCCCAAAACGGAAGTAAGATCCTGAACATTAAATTCGAAAAAACGACAGAACATTTTCAGAGTCAGATTGACTTAAGCGGGCAGAGTAAGAGGATGTACCTGATAGGGTTGACGATAGGTAAATATAAGGATACAAGGAAAATCCTCATTGAGTAAGAAAACGGGCTTAAGGCGGAGGGCGTCAGGCGTCGGGCTACAGGTAACCGGCAACCGGAGACACGTCAACCGGCTCTCAACTTCGGACTTCGGACTTCAGACTTCAGACAAACTATTTAAACTCTTTCAGTGTAAAAATGCGAAATCAGCAGAAATATTTTAGGGTACTGTGAAAACATTAACAGAAATCAGGCAAGCATACATTTAATATCAGAAAAGATTTTGTAGATTTAGCAAGCAATTGTATAAAATCCTGTCCTTATGCGAAAGTCTGCAATGTTTTTAATCTGTGGATTGGGTTTTTTTCTAAACATTTCACAGGCACAGATAGTTATAATCGGTAAAGAACAATTGAATGCTCTCGATTTCCCAATAAGCCCGGCAAATTTCTTTAACTTCCAGTACAACCAGTTCATTTATAAACAGCAATGGATTCATTCCCAGGGTACAATAAATAAAATTGCATATTACTATAATGGTAATTCTACTGAATCATATGATGTAAAGATATATATGGGACATACTTCCCGAACCTCCTTCACAGGACAGGATTGGATCCCGTATCAACAACTCACACTGGTTTATGACGGGCCGTTTACCTTTCCCGGAAATGATGGCTGGCTTGAAATAACTCTGCAAACTCCCTTCAGTTATAACAACACTGATAACCTTGTAATTGCGATCGATAAAAACTCTGTTGATCCTGAAGGTGGTAACGGATGGTTCTCAAATTCAATAATCGATGATGACAAGCCCTCCATGTATACTAGGGATAAGTTTTATAATATTGATCCGGTAAATCCACAGGGGGGATTTGAACCCTTTCAGCATATTCCAAATATTAAAATTTCTGGGGCCTTCACAGAAACCCCGTATTTATATGTATATGGAAATATGTCGAGAGATATTTCCACAGATCCTAATAGTATACTGACAGTTGATGTTGAGACTAACCTGGCTGATTATTCCATTAGTACCCTCCCAGGTTGGATTTCAACATTAAAAGAACTGACAAGCGGAAAACTTACGTTTAAGGTTATTTCATCAACAAGTACATTGCCTGATAACTTACGAACTGCTAATGTTATCCTTTCAGGAGTGAATGTAAAAGGAGATACACTTCTTATAAACCAGTATAAATTTGAATCTGAAAAATTATATACTTCACCATTTTATAGTTCTGCATATATATTTGCTGATTATGATCAGGATAAGGACCTTGATCTTTTAGGATTTATGCATACAGTGGGAGTCAATAATAATGGTAGCGGATTTACTTTTCAGGAACTTCCAACCCTGCCCAACACAAATGGGTTGACCTATTGGGGAGATTATGATAATGATGGGGACCTCGATTTTGTATCAATGTATGCAGATTATGATGCTGCAAGTAATAGCTGGACACCTCAGTTAGCTAAAGTATTTCGAAATGACGGAGCGGGAATCTATACAGATATAATGGCTGAACTTGATGCTTTTTTAACTGATGAAAACGGTATATGGAGCTTTGCAAGCTGGTGCGATTATAACAACGACGGTAAACCAGACCTGCTAATGATGGGTGCAGATAAACAAATATCAGCAAGCACAATCCTTTACAAAAATCTGGGTAATGATAAATTTGTCAACTCTGGTGTCAGGTTGAAAAAGATATTCAGAGGAACTGCAGACTGGGGTGACTATAATAAAGACGGATTAATTGATCTGGCAATTCATGGTAAGGATGTTAATGGAAACTCGGTCACAATTATTTACAGGAATGATGGCAATGAAATTTTTACTGATATAAAAGCCGGGTTAATTGGGCTAAACTCAGGAAATGTAAACTGGGGAGATTTTGACAATGATGGAGATCTTGACCTTATGATAAATGGAGAGAGTAATGACGGGAACAAGGTTAAAATTTACAGAAATGACGGAAAGGATAGTTTTACTGATATCAAAGCTGATTTAACAATAGTGGGGAGGGGATTCTACAAATGGAATGACTACGACAATGATGGTGATCTTGATATAGCTGGCTTTGGAGACCTTAACCGTCTCGAGACTGTTGTCAGATACAGAAATGATGGTGACGGAAAATTCACTGACGATTTCTCTATGGTTGTTCCCGGATCAAGTGATAATGGTACAACCCGGATCTCCAATGGGGACTACGATAAGGATGGAGATCTTGATATCCTGGTTTACAGGATGTACCATGATTACACTAAAGTATATCGTAATAATTCAAATATCCCTAATTCCTCTCCTTCCATTCCAACCGGGATGAGATCTTTCAGGAATGGAACAAGAATCTACCTTGCATGGAATCCTTCTTCTGATGCTGAGACTCCTTCCAGATCTCTCTCTTATAACGTTCGTATCGGCACTGCCCCGGGGAAATATGATATTGTTGCCCCAAATTCTGATTTGCCAACTGGCTATATTAAAATACCTGGAATGGGTAACTGTTATATTGATACACTATTCTTTATAGATAACCTTCCGCTTGGAACTTATTACTGGAGTGTTCAGTCTATTGATAATATGTATGCAGGGTCAGAATTTTCTCCTGAACAGACATTCAATGTTTTACCTCCATTCAGCAAACTCAGCCCCGGAATACCTATGCTTTATTTTGCCTCGGCAGCATGGGGAGATTATGATAATGACAGCGATATGGATCTTTTTGTGACAGGCAGGGTGACTAACTTTGATGGTGAAACCACCAGAATTTACAAAAACAATGGAGATACAACTTTTTCAGAAATCATTCTGAATTCACAGGGAAGGTATTCGGGGTCCATTGCCCTGGGAGACTATGATAATGATAATGATCTCGACATTCTCATCTCCGGCAAAAATACCGGTGCCCAGGAGGGGGCAAATATAATCAGGAATGATGGAAATGACAGGTTCACTGAGCTTCCGATAACATTCTCTTCCTCACAATTCAGTTCAGCAATCTGGGGAGATGCTGATAATGACGGAGACCTTGATATTGCGGTTAATGCTGAAATTTACAGAAATGATGGTAATGGAGTTTTCGCAGAAAAGATTACATCAGGAGGATATGCTGATATGACAAATAACTCTTTTGCTGATTATGACAATGATAAAGATCTTGATTTCTTCATCAGCTGTCAGTGGGTCAAAAAAGAGCTCTACAGAAATACAAATGGAATTTTTTCTAAACTGGCTTCAAACTATGCGCCACTTTACTATGGGTCAATGGACTGGAGTGATTATGACAAGGATGGAGATCTTGATTTACTTATCTCTGGACTTGACTCTTTACGAAACAACCTTACGCTAATTAGTCGAAATGATGGAAATGGAACCTTTAACAATATTGATGCTGAAATAAGAGGTGTAAATCAGGGGCAGGCTCACTGGGGTGATTTTGACAATGACGGTGATCCGGATATAATTCTCGGTGGATGGAGCGGATCCAGAATACTTAAGGTTTATGGGAATAAGGGAAGTGATGTTTTTGAGGAGATATATGATCATCCAATTAATCCGCATGATGATGTTGAACAGGTAAATTATGCTGTCTGGGGCGATTATAATAATGACGGGAACCTTGATTTTATTAAAAATGGCCTGCTTTTTTCAAATAACTACAATACGCCCAATATTCAGCCCTCAGCTCCTGATAGTCTGGAGGTAACAATAAAAGGTTTTGATGCCGATCTCTCATGGAAGGACCTTATGAATCCGGTGGGAGTAACTTATAACTTAAGGATCGGGACATCTCCGGGAGGATACGATATAGTATCACCAATGTCTGATATTCAGACGGGATATAGAAAGATTCCGGCTATAGGTAATGTTCAGAATAATAAATCATGGAGAATTAAAAATCTTAAACCTACAGTCACATATTATTGGAGCATTCAAACAATTGATGCCGCTTTCAAAGGTGGATTGTGGGCCCCTGAACAATCATTCATAATGGGTGATATTTATCCGGATTTCTCAGCAGATACAGTATGTTACGGATCACCAACATCTTTTGCCGATTTGTCTGTTTCGCCTTTGGGGCCAATCACATCATGGGATTGGGATTTTGGCGATACAGAGATTTCCAACATTCAAAACCCTCAGCATAACTATAAAAGCCCCGGTGAATTTAATGTCACCCTTTCTGTTAAAAAAGATACCTTAACATTCCAGAGAACAAAGAAAATATTAGTTAAACCATCACCTGCTGCCGACTTCTCATACGAGCCTGTACCTCAAAACAGAACAATGATCTCTTTTACCAATAAAACCGATTCAGGGAAGCTGAATGTTTCAAAGTGGCTCTGGGATTTTGGGGATGGACTGACATTTACTGGAAAGGATCCCCAGCCTCACGGTTATTCAGAAAACGGATGGAAGAAGATGATACTTGCCGTTCAGGCAAATAACGGCTGCAGCGATACTGCCAGAACCGATATTTATATATGCAATGAGGCACTGGACAAACCTGAGATCATAGCCTATGGACCCAATGTCTGGTACATGACATGCAATATCACATCAGCCAGCCTGTACAGATGGTATTGGAATAACAAGTTGATTTCAGACGCCAACACCTATTTCTATATGGCTAATCAGAAAACCGGAACATACAGGGTTGAAATATCTGATAAAGGCAATTGCTATATCCCTTCCGATGAAATTGAAATCCCGAAGGGGGTCACAGGAATAGAAGATACCGATCCTTTTAAAGGTGTGAAGATATACCCCAATCCAACTCCGGGAATATTTACCATTGAAATGGACAACAATATCTATGGTGATCTTATTATCGACATCTTCAGCCAGAAAGGAAGTAAGGTTCTCAACATAAAGTTCGAAAAGACAACAGAGCACTTCTCGAGTCAGATCGACCTCTCAGGTCAGCCGAATGGGATGTACCTCATCAACCTTGCAATTGATAAGTTTAAGGCAGTGAGGAAGGTGCTGGTGGAATAAAGGCATTGGGCAACAAGCGACAGGTGACAGGCTGTCAATTCCAATCTGCGTTAATCAGCGAGATCAGCGGGAAAGATTAAATTAGGTTGCCAGCAGATGGCATATTCTCAAAGATACATTCAGATAATCAACCTTAAATGCAGGTCAATGAACCATTAACGATCAAACGATCGATTAATCGAACCTGCTCTCCTGGAACATGAACCCTTCCCTCATACTGCCACTTCATCACCTCGTACACAAAATATGACTCTTCATAAAATTTTTCGAAAATCTCTTGACTTGGGTCGAAAAAAGATGTAACTTTTATAGTTATCTTCTTAATCCAGTGCCGTATGAATATTACTAACCTCAGGAAATACGTTTTCGTGCTCCTGTTTTTTTTTATGGGGTTAAATATCTTCTCCCAGCCTTTTACTGAAGTAACAAGCTTTACAACCGGACCAAATAACATTTGGAAGAATAGCTATGCTTTCTGGGTGGATGTTGATAATGACAAGGATCTGGATTTTTTGTTTATTGAAAGTGAAGGTGATGGAATTTCTAAACTATACCGGAATGATCTTACAGGGTTTACGCCATTTTCACTGCCGTTCACAGGAGGGTTAAATGCCTGTATCGGAGACTTTGACAGAGATGGATATACTGATTTTGCCATGCTGGGAAGCCCTGTAAAAATCTACAGGAATAATCATACAACTGTGAATTGGTCATTTACAGCACTTCCGAACGGTACTGTACCTGTCGGTGTCAGTTATGACGGACCAATTGATTGTGGAGACTATGATAATGATGGCGATCTTGATCTGTTGATTAACAACATTGTATGCAGAAACAATGGCAACAACACATTTACAAAAATGGAGAACATTGTATTAGCGACTACATCCGAAGGAGGTTCAAAATGGGGTGATTATGATAATGATGGATACCTGGATATTGTTATTACCGGATCAACTCCGGACGGATACCAGACAAAAATATACAGGAACACCGGAAACAGTTCTTTCACCGAACTGACCGGTTTATCTCTGGCTGCAGGAATTTATGGAGTTACCGAATGGGGTGATTATGATAATGATGGTGATCTGGATCTTATTGTTACAGGTTATAACGGATATACTAATCACTTTACAACCTTATACAAGAATGACGGAGCAAATGGTTTCACTGCTGTAACAGGATTGCCTTTCCTGGGTCATGCAAGGGGTTCAGTCAGATGGGGAGATTATGACAATGATGGTGACCTGGATATCTTATTCACAGGTTTGAGGGCTAATATTTCCGGAGGAGAATATACTAAAATTTACAAGAATAATGGAAATGACTCATTTGCGGAATATACCGGATTCACCTTCCCGGCAATAGGACGCGGATCTGCTATATGGGGAGATTATGATAAAGATGGAGATCTTGATATTGCACTAATCGGCAATTTATCGACAGGCGTAATAGCTAAGTTGTTCAGAAATGATATCAATCCAGTTAATAAAATTCCATCAGCCCCTCAGGGACCTCTGTCAACAGTAAAAAACCAGGATGTAACTCTCAGGTGGAAAAGTGTGAAAGATGGCGACACACCTTACAAGGGAATAACTTATAACCTTATGATCGGAACAGCAACCGACCCGAATAACCTGATGCCATCACATTCCTCATCTGGTGGCTATAGAGGAGTTGCAGAATTTGGAAACGCATGGCAGGATACAACTCTTCTGTTAAAAAAGATACCTTTTGGTAACTATTTTTGGAAAGTACAGGCAATTGATAACAACTTTGAAGGCGGGGCATTCTCGTCAGAAGGAACCTTTAATGTTTCACCTCAACAGACAAAGAACCTGTCAGCCAGAATATTGGATCAGAATTCACTTGTGCTCAGGTGGGAAAGAGGAACCGGTGACCGATGTCTGGTATTCGCTAAACAGGCTTCAAGCGGAACCGCTGCACCTGCAGATGGCACCGGTTATATAGCTGACTGCGAATTTGGATTCGGATCACAAATCGGCACCACCGGATGGTTCTGTCTGTACAATGGACGTTCTGACAGTGTGAATGTCACCGGACTTCTCTCTAACACTCTCTACAGCTTCCATATTTTTGAATACAGCGGCAATTTCGGAAGTGAAGATTATATGACTGATCTGACCGGCAATGGAAATCCCGGGATATTCAGTACAAATAACTTTGCAAATCAGACTAATATTGTTTTCGGTGCAGGTGATTACAACAACAAAGCATTGTGGATAGATTATGATAATGATGGATTTCAGGACATATTTCTTGTTGGTAATCCTGCCAAACTTTACCGGAATAGCGGAAATAATACTTTTGTTGTGGTACCCGAATCTGAGTTTTCTTTCCCCGCTATTGAATCAGGCGCAGCTGCCTGGGGAGATTTTGATAATGATAAAGACCTGGATCTTATAATTACAGGCAATCCTTCTGTCCCGGTCTCAAAAATATACCGGAATAAGGGTGCATCAGGATTTGAAGATATCTCAGCAAGCCTGATCTCTGTTTATCTCAGTTCGGTAGCATGGGGGGATTACGATAATGATGGTGATATTGACTTACTCATGAATGGAGCCACAGGTGCCTCTCCAAACTTCAATCCGGTTTCCAAGATCTATAAAAATGCTGGGCCAGGCCAATTCATTGCAGAGACTGCCGCCAATCTGACCGGATTGTTCAGTGGATCGGCAAATTGGGGCGATTATGACAATGATGGGGATCTGGATATATTAATGACAGGAACCACATCAGCAGGAACGTACAAAACGGAAATCTATAAAAATAATGGCCTCGGGAATTTTAGTCTTGTTAACAGCCTTATTCCGGGCTATCAGATGGCAACAGCTTCATTTGGCGACTATGATAATGACGGAGACCTGGATATAATTATCGGGGATTATGTCAGCTTAAGAATATTTGAAAATAAAGGCAATGATAATTTCCAGCAGCACCTTACAATAGACCCTCCTTTTGCCACCGCTGGTTGTCCAAGCTATGCAGAGTGGGCCGATTTTAATAACGATGGATTCCTCGATTTTATTTATGCTCTTCCTCCTCTTTGGTTTACAAGAATCTACATAAACACACAAGGTCAGACACTAGCAGGAGCGGTATCAAATTGGTTTATCCTGTATGATGGGACTCTTAAAAAGAACGGCAATGGTTCTGCAGCTTTAAGTGATTATGATAATGACGGGGATATAGATATCCTGTTATCAAAGTATTATGCCCCAACTGAACCCCCAAGTGTTATCAGGAACAGCTTATTGATGAAATCAGGATCATATCCTTCAAATTCGGCTCCATCAGCACCAACCGGAATTATGGCAACAAACACCCCATCAGGTGTCTTGTTAAAATGGAATCCTGTTAAGAACGATGAGACGCCATATAAAACAATGACATACAATATAAGAATAGGTACTTCAGAGACTTCCTGGAATATCTGTCCTCCTAATTCTGCAGATGATGGCTACAGAAAAATCCCTTCGATGGGAAATATGCAAACCGATACCTCATACTTGATAGTGAATCTTCCTTCTGACGTTTATTACTGGAGTGTCCAGGCAGTCGACCAGGGATATAAAGGAGGAAGCTGGTCTTCAACCGGATCATTCGAAGTCAAAAACGTCCAGGCTTTCTTCTCTGCTGATGAGGTATGTCTTGGTTTGCCTACTCATTTTACAGATCAGTCAGTAGCCACTAAAGGTATTGCCTCCTGGCTTTGGGAGTTTGGTGATGGAACAACATCAACCGCTCACGATCCTGAGCATGCCTATGCAACAAGCGGAACTTACAGTGTTGAACTTACGATTACAGACACTGAAGCCGCAACAGATTTTCTCGTACAGAATGTCACTGTCAAACAAAAACCAGCTGCAAACTTTACTGCTTCGACGGTCTGCCATGGTACTGCCACTACATTCACCAATACAACAAACAATAACGGATTATCTATATCAGCATGGTCATGGAACTTTGGTGACGGGGAGACTTCAAATGCACAAAATCCGGGATCACATCCTTATTTCGCAGCTACTGATTATATTGTGACACTCGGTGCAATGGCCAACAATGGCTGTTTTGACGAAATATCAAAAACCATTTCCGTTGTCAGCTATCCGGTAGCTGCTGTTTCTGCTGATGGTGCAACAACCTTCTGCTCAGGTCAAAGCGTTACCCTCTCCACTCCCATTAATGCTAATTATACTTATGTATGGAGGAGAGATGGAGCAAATATAACAGGTGCCATAACAAATACCTACATGGCACAGATTTCAGGAAACTATATAGCATCTGTTACCAATAAGGGACTTTGTACGACGCCTTCTTCTGAAGTTACTGTAACAGTAAACACTGCTCCGTCTGCCCCACTGATATCTGCAGGGGGACCATTAACATTTTGTCAGGGCGATTCAGTACTATTGAGTGTTACCAATAACCCAGTCTACTCTTACCAGTGGAAGTTAAATGGCGGTGCAGTGGGTACTAATTCTTATCTATACTCCGCTAATACCTCAGGTACATACACACTTGTCGTTACCAATGCCTCAGGCTGTTCAGCTAATTCAACAAATACAGTAGCTGTTACAGTAAATCCTAAACCAGTACTCCCTTCAGTTAACCTTAGCGGACCAACATCATTCTGCCAGGGGGGAAATGTTGAACTGAGCGTTACCACTGCAGCAGGATACTCTTACCAGTGGGAGAACAACGGCGCTGCCATCTCAGGTGCCTCTTCAAATACATTCACTGCGAACACTTCAGGTATATTTTCACTAAGAATAACCAATACAAACAACTGTTATATCAAAACCGAGAATATATCTGTTAATGTTTTAACAGTGCCTTTGGCACCGGCTATCTCAACATCGGGCACTTCTACATTCTGCAGCGGCGACTCTGTCATTCTCAGTGTAACAAATACTCCGGGTTATACTTATCAATGGAAGCTTAATGGCGGATCAACAGGGGCTAATTCTAATCAGATTGTCGCAAAGAACACTGGTGAATACAGCCTGGTGGTTACTAACAGCAGCGGCTGTACTGTAAGCTCCCTGGCACCTGTGCCTGTGGGGGTAAATCCGCTGCCGGTACTAAGCGTCATAAGTGTTAAAGGAAAAGAGAAGTTCTGCAGCGGGGAGAGTGCCACTCTGAGTGTTCCTTCCAATGCAAACTATTCTTACAGCTGGAAAAAAGGAACAAATCCTCTCGATCTGACTACAAACAGCATTGTCACATCCGAATCAGGAGACTATACGGTCGACATCTCACTTGCAGGATGCAGGGTGACTGCTGAGCCTGTCAAAATCGAAGTGGTGCAAAAACCTTTAAAGCCTTCTATTGATACCAGCTTCTATGACAAGGGCATGTGCCTGGGTGAGTCGCCTTTAAAAATAGCTGTGGCTGATGCTGTAGCAGGTTATATCTACAGATGGTACCGAAACGGCTCTCCAATCAGCAACTCAACATCTATTGAAGTGCTTGAAAGGGGAAATTACCAGCTGGAAGCTGTTTCCGATATCTGTACAAGCTTACGAGACTCTGCGTTTATTGACTTCAAAGAAACACTTCCAAAACCCTATATCATTGCCAGGGGACCAACTGTATGGATGCTCTCAACTACTTCAAAGGCGAGCCAATATAAATGGTTCCTTAATGGAAGTCTTATCCCGGGGGCCGGGGGCAGCAGCTATGTGGCCTCACAGAACTATGGCATCTACAGGCTGGCTGTGGCCGATGAAATCGGATGCTTCTCTTTCAGCGATACACTCAGGATACCGCTTGGCGTTACAGGTATTGAAGATCCTGATCCGTTTGAAGGTGTGAAGATATACCCAAATCCCACAACAGGCTTATTCACTATTGAGATGAATAATAATATCTTCGGCGAGCTTGTGATAGATATATTCACTCAGAGTGGCAGCAAGGTTATTAATATAAAGTTCGATAAAACAACAGAACATTTCCAGAGTCAGATCGACCTTTCAGGGCAGCCAAATGGTATGTACCTGATTAATCTCTCACTGGATAAGTTCAGGGCAGTGAAGAAGGTTCTGGTGGAATGAAAATGGCATGGCATAGGGCGTCATCCTACGCTAAAGCTACAGATGGAGGAGCAGGGCTCAAAGTCATTCATTTGTCATTACAATTAATGACGCGCGAAGCGCAAATGACGGCGAAGCCAAATGACGCCAAAGGCAAATGACAACCATTGACGACCGAAGGGCATCCCGATAACCAGGAGGCAGTTGGCAAAACTTTGAACATGGAACCAGAACCCGAAACTGAATTTAGTTTTTAAACATTATATTGGTAATTATCTGATTTCTTTGTATATTAATGGCAATTCTCAGATACTATTTTCATTATCAAGTAACAAATAGAATATGAAAAAAATATTTGGCCTGATCATGACCGTCACCTTGGTGTATCTGCCTGTTGTTCAGGGAGCTGAGTTCTCTGACAAGGAGAAAGCAGTCATTTACACGAATGCAGTAAAGGTTCTGGAAAACTATCAGACGGTAATAAACCAGATGGGAGTTTTTGTAGTAAATGACATCGAAAAAGCGAAAAGCAGTTCAGAAGGCTTCCTCGAACTGTTTGTAAACAGGCAGGTCCTTCTCTTCAACGACCTTGATCCCTCACACAAGTTAAGCGAGTTTTATGAAGCTGAAACATATGCTTCGAATGTAATCCTGTGGTATCCTGACGGACTTTCAATAACACTTGATCTTGCAAATGCCAGGGTCAGTAATATCATGGACCATGGTGAATCAGTATATTCTCTCGATATCATGGTCAAAAAAACCATGAATGGCAACTATCTTAACCAGACAATGAACAAGAATACCGAGGAGCTGACCTTCAGAATAGCATTTGGAGTTGAAAGCAAATCACCAGGCAGTTTCAGGATTGTAGGTATTCGAAATGCCGCATCAAATGTAGTGGTAGATTACTCAAAAGCGCTTCAGGAAGTAAATAGCGAGGATTTCAATGCTGAGGATATGTCCAAAATTGAATCAGAAGTCAAAGGCAGGCTCAGAGATTATGCCAACTTCCTCTCTCTGCTTGGCGATCCTCAGGAAACAAACGACGACAAAGAGTTTTATAAAACAAGCTTTAACGGATTATTCCCAAACACTGATATAAGGGTTTATAACGATATAGCGCCCAACCCTCAGACTAAACTTATTACGGTTACAGAATATCTCACAGCATATATGGCTGACTATCCAAATGGTATCCGAAATCTTTCAGTTACTGCCGATTCAGCCAAAATTGGAAATGTAATGAAGAATGAAGATGGCTCATATTATACATATGCCAATGCCATGAAATTCTTCTCAGGAAGCTATCAGGGGAAGGAGATCTTTCGTGAAAATTTCCCTCTGATATTCAAAGTCTCCTTCAATGCTGCGGGTAAAACATTTACCGATTTTAAATTCAACAGCGTGGATATTGCTTCCCAGAATTTTTATAATGCAGCCGATGGCGCCGCCACTGATCAAAAACCGGAATTAGTCATCCAGCCTGTTACACGCAAAGGCCTTGGACTTATGTTCACCGGTTCCTTTGGACAAACAAATATCAATTCAGAAGATATCAATTCAACAGCTTCAGCAAGAACACCTTATACCTGGGACGTAACTGCTCTTTACGGTATCTCGGCAGGAGTGAGCGCAACATATAATTTTACTGATAATATTGCAGTAAGAGGCGGACTGGAATTTAACACGTTTTCCACAGGGTATAAATTAATTACTTCATTGCAGAATACTGAACTTTCACAGGATGTCAACGGAGATTACTTTTATAAAATTGTCGATGCAGA
>Ga0307376_10003687_pt1 | contig 14254 bp, 7 predicted proteins | sample TR2MG_FD_202536 | JGI IMG/M metagenome (GOLD analysis project Ga0307376, IMG submission 202536) | Soil microbial communities from Risofladan, Vaasa, Finland - TR-2 | ecosystem: Environmental > Terrestrial > Soil > Coastal area > Acid sulfate soil | place: Finland: Risofladan, Vaasa | collected...
GCGCTCCACATCGGCGGGGTCACGATCATCCAGGCATCACTTCTTTACTACTTCGAGCACATCTACGGAAATCGCGGAGCATTCAATATTGCGCTTCTGATCCTGCTGCTCTCGACGATGGCGTTCATTCCGGTGTGGGTCGCCATCTCGAAGAGAATCGGCAAGCGGGCAAGCTACAATACCGGCATGCTCGTACTTGCCGGTATCATGCTGGTCTTCTTCTTCCTGGGTCCCCGGCTTGGAGTGACCTTTGCGTACCTCATCATGCTCATCGGCGGCTTCGGGCTTTCGACGCACTACGTCATGCCGTGGGCGATTCTACCGGACGTTGTCGAATATGATTACGCGGAGAGCGGTCTCCGACGCGAAGGGGTGTTTTACGGAATGTGGACATTCGTCAGCAAGGTTGGACAGGCGCTTGCCATAGCCGTCAGCGGATGGATTCTCGCGGCATTCGGCTACCATGCGCCACTGGCAAACGGTACTGCCGTGGTTCAGAGCGCAGGTGCGAAGCTCGGCATCCGACTGCTTGCCGGACCGATTCCCGCGATCTTCTTCATTGCTGGCGTCATAATTCTGAGCTACTACCCGATAACCGCGCAGGTATACGCGCAAATTCTCGAGAAGGTACGTCGACGGGACCAGGGCGCGCAGTAGGCTGCGCCTTGCTGCGCGGTTCGCGGAAGTGGTAGATTCACTTCATGGAAAACATGAAACGGACTGCCACGTGCGGAGGGCTTACGTCGAGTGACGCAGGCTCCGAGGTCGTACTGAACGGCTGGGTACATCGACTCCGCGACCATGGCGAAATTACCTTTATAAATCTTCGCGACCGGTACGGCGTGACCCAGGTTGTGGTAGAGCCCGATTCCGCGGAGTCGGTTCGCAGCCGCGCCGCCGAGCTGAAGTTAGAATACTGCGTTGCCATCCGGGGCACGGTACGCAGGCGGCCCGACGGCATGGTAAACGCCGAAATGCCCACCGGTGAAGTGGAAGTTGTCGCACAGGAAATCTCGATACTCACACGATCCGAGACTCTGCCGTTCATGATCGATGAGAGAAGTGACGCCCGCGAGGATCTTCGCCTTCAGTACCGTTTTCTCGATCTGAGATCGTTTTCGATGCAGGAAAAGATCAGACTCAGACACGACGTGGCCTTTCGCGTCCGCGAGTACCTCAATAGCCAGCATTTCTACGAGATCGAGACACCGACACTTATCCGTTCGACGCCGGAAGGGGCACGCGACTTCCTGGTGCCATCCCGCGTTCAGCCCGGCAAGTTCTATGCACTGCCGCAATCACCACAGCTGTACAAGCAGATCCTGATGGTCTCCGGCTTTGACAGATATTTCCAGATAGCTCACTGCTTCCGCGACGAGGATGCGCGGGGCGACCGGCAGATCGAACATACGCAGATCGATATCGAGATGAGTTTTGTCTCCCGGGATGACGTATTCACGCTCATCGAGGGGATGTTCGGACACGTCTTCAAGAAGACACTTGACCGGCAGCTTCCGGCGACCTTCGAGCGAATCTCATACGACGATGCGGTAAATCTGTACGGGACCGACAAGCCTGACCTGCGTTTCGGACTCGAGTTTGTCGATTTCGCTGAGATCGCGGCCAGAAGCGACTTCCAGGTGTTCAAGACCATTCTCTCTGAACCCGCCGGAACCGTAAAGGCGCTTCGCGTACCGGGCGGCGCAGAGTACTCGCGCAAGCAGATTCAGGAACTGGAGGAAGCGGCAAAGACATTCGGCGCAAAGGGCCTCGCATGGATGAAGGTGACTGCGGACGGCCTTGATGGTGGAGTTGCCAGGTTCTTCGGCGCACTGAAAGCGGAAGTGCTCTCCGTGACAGGGGCCGGGGTCGGCGACCTTATCCTGCTTGTTGGCGACAAATGGCAGACCGCATGCTTTTCGCTGGGAGCCGTCAGATCGAAGCTCGGCCGCGACCTCAAGCTGATCGATCAGTCGGAGTTCCGCTTTGCCTGGATAATCGACTTCCCGCTTTTCGAATGGAACTCCGGCGAAAACAAGTGGGAAGCGGCCCACCATATGTTCACCATGCCGCAGGAACGGTTCATCGAAACGATGGAGAATGATCCGGGTGCGGTCAAGGGCGACCTCTACGATCTGGTGTGCAACGGCTATGAACTTGCTTCAGGCTCTATCCGAATCAACGATCCTGAGCTGCAGAAGCGCATCTTCAACATCGTCGGTTTCTCGCCGGAAGAAGCTGAGCGTCGATTCGGCTTTCTGCTGAATGCGTTCAGGTTTGGTGCTCCGCCGCACGGGGGAATTGCCCCGGGACTGGACAGGCTGCTCATGATCATGGCGGGCGAAAGCAGCATACGCGAAGTCATCGCCTTTCCGAAGAACACCGCAGGCGTGTCGCCCATGGACGACGCTCCAAACTTCGTCGATGACAAACAGCTGCGCGAGCTCTCAATCCACGTGGATGCCCCGGCACCTGAGCCCTCGGGCCGGTAACGCGTCGCGCTGCAGAATCTACAGGAGGAACGCATGTACACGATACAGACACTGAACAATATATCCCGGAAGGGGCTTACCCTGTTCCCGGCCGAAAAATACCGCACCGAACCATCCGCCGACCGACCGGACGCCATCCTGCTGCGCAGCTTCAACCTGCATGATCAACCGATTCCGCAGAGCGTTCTGGCAATTGCCCGCGCCGGCGCGGGTGTCAACAACATTCCGATTGACGAGTGCACGAAGCGTGGAATCATCGTGTTCAACACGCCGGGGGCGAACGCGAACAGTGTGAAGGAGCTCCTGATTGCAGCCCTCCTGCTCTCCGCCCGAGGAATTCACGAAGGCCTCGCGTGGACCGCGACACTCAGCGGAAAGGGCGCCGATGTCACCAAACTTGTCGAAAAAGAGAAGGCGCGTTTCGCAGGTACCGAACTTCTTGGCAAACGACTCGGCGTGGTCGGGCTCGGAGCAATCGGAGCGATGGTCGCAAACGCAGCTGTGGGAATGGGACTCGATGTCATCGGATACGACCCGTACATTACCGTTGACAATGCATGGGGTTTGAGCCGCGCAGTTCGGCGCGCACGGTCGCTCGAAAACCTGTTTGCAGAGGTCGACTACCTTACAATTCATGTTCCGTACACTGACGGGACAGCGAACATGATTGACGAAAAGGCGCTTGCGATGATGCGACCGGGCGTACGCATCATGAACTTCGCCCGAAGTGGCCTGGTAAATAACCGTGACATTCTCGCGGCGATCCGCGCCGGGAAGGTTGCCGGCTACGTCACCGATTTCCCCGAAGATGAACTGATCGGTCAGGAGCACGTGCTGTGCGTGCCGCACCTTGGAGCTTCCACCGAAGAGGCGGAGGACAACTGCGCTGTCATGGCCGTCGAACAGCTGAAGGCATTCCTGGAAACCGGGAACATCCGCAATTCGGTCAACTTCCCGGAGTGCCAGATGGATGCAAACCATCGATCACGCATTCTGATCTCCAACAGAAACATTCCAAACATGGTCGGTCAGTTCACGACGGTGCTCGCGAAGGCGCGCATAAACATTGCGGATCTTCTGAACCGGCATCGGGACGATGTCGCGTACAATATCATCGACATTGAGGGAACGATCGACCCGGTCGTAGCGGACGAGATTCGCAAAATAGACGGTGTCATCACGGTACGCGTGATCGAACGCCCGTCGGCGTGAACGGTGTGGTTGAGCTGATTCCTCGCGCGGAGCGCGTTCGCGGCGAACTGCGACTTGCCACGCTCAGGCTGGTTGCGGTCGCGGCAGCATTTATCCTCGTGACCTTGCAGCTCCTGCACGCGACCGAGGACACGCTCGTCGTGCTCAGGGTCCGCTCGGTCATTCTCGGCGTAAGTGTGCTCTATTCGCTCTCGATATTCATTCTGCTGCGTCGTGGCGTGTACGGCAGAGCGCTGCCGTACCTGCTCTCGCTGTTCGACCTTGCCGCGATTACCGCATCTCTGATCGCCGGCAGCCTGCAGCCGGTCAGCTTCGGGCTCACTATCGGATTCACCCGCCATTTCGGACTCTACTTTATCCTCATCTATACCACTGTCCTTCGCCATGACTCAGTCAACACCGCGGTCGTCGCCGCGCTCGCTACCACTGCCTACGCTGTTGCGAGCCTGACCGTGTGGGGGCCGCATCCTGCTTCGGCGAATCTTCCCGACTCGAAAGAGCTGCTCAATATAGCGCTTCTTGCCATGTCGGGAGTCACCGGCGCCTACATCGCACTCAGTTATCGCCGATTCATAGAGCGTTCCATTGCCGCGGAACGGGGATTTCTTGAGAGCGATCTGCGCCTCAAGGGAATTACCTCGAGTTTTCCTGCGGTACTGTTCCAGCTGCGGGTCGACGCTGCGGGTCGCATTCATCCGACCTACGTCAGTGAGACGTCGGACGCGGTTCTCGGGATCTCACCGCGGGTTCTCATTGACCATCCCGAACGACTCAGGAAGATTCTCACCCACACTGCATACCGCTCGGTTCTCGCGCGCCTTGGATCCCCGGATCTTCTGCGGAATCCGTGGACGATGGAGGCGGAACTCAGCGTTCCGGTAGCCGGAGCCCCGGGTCAGCACATGCGCTGGTTCCGGATTCAGGTGCGTCCTGCGTTTCTTTCGAGCGGAGAAACGCTGCTCAACGGCATTGCGCTGGATATCCATGACATGAAAGCGCTTGAAATGGAACTCATTGACGCGCGCAACACTGCGATACGGGCGAGCGAATCGAAGAGCGACTTCCTGGCCAGTGTCAGCCATGAGTTCCGGACACCACTGAACGGAATTATCGGCATGACCGATCTGCTTTCGATGTCCGAACTGAGTCCGGACCATCGTGAGTCGGTTGAAACGATACGGAGGTCATCCAGCATGCTACTCACCATGATCACCGATCTTCTGGATCTCTCCCTGGTGGAAGCGGGCAATCTCGCTCTTGAAGATGAGCCGTTTTCACTCGCGTCAGTGGTGTACCAGATCACCGGACTCCTTGCAGCCGAATGTGCAAGCCGCGGCGTAGATCTCATCACCGAGGTGCCGGCACTCCTGCAGGATACGGTCAGGGGAGATGCGGGAAGAGTGAGTCAGGTCCTGTTCAACGTGGTTGGTAACGGGATCAAGTTCACGCATAAGGGCTTTGTGCATGTCGGAGTGTCGCAGCGCATGGATGAGCAGGGCCGGTTCTGCACCCGATTCGAGGTGAAAGATAGCGGCATTGGCATCGATGAGGATGCCCAGGCGCACATTTTCGATAAGTTCGCGATGCGGACACGGGATCTGAGCCGCAAATATGGCGGCACGGGTCTTGGCCTTTCAATCTCGCGTCACCTGCTGAATCTCATGAATGGAACTATTTCGGTGCAGAGTTCACCGGGCCAGGGTTCGCTCTTCACCATCGAAATCCCGCTGCCCGCGCTGGAACCGGCGACTGAGACGACCGGCGGTGCCGTAACGGGGCAGGAATCGGCGGTGTCTCTGGTCGGCCGTGTCCTGGTTGTTGACGATCACGAAGAACGCCGCGAGTCGATCGCGCGGATAGTCCGGTCGGCCGGACCGTCTGCGGAGACGACCTGTGGACTCGAGGATTGCGCTTCACGGGTGAATGAGTTCGATGTGATAGTGGTGAGCTGTAGCTCTCTCGCGAGAGAGGGGCAGGCGGCACTTGCTGCGGGGTGTCGGGAAGCAACAACGGGAGTGCGGTGGTACGTGGTGGCCGACGTGCGGGAGCTGAACGGTGCCCGGGTGCAGCACGGCTGGGTGGACGGCATTCTCCATTCACCGGTCAACACTCAGGAACTGCTGCGGGCACTGTCAGTCGAGCGCGCTCGATCGGACGTGCACCTGAGCGGCACAGCTCGACGCGCCGAGAGTGACGTAAACCGAAGCGGCCCGGTCACGGGACAAATGGACGTCCTCTTTGCGGATGACAACGAACTGAACCGTACTGTGACTGCGCGGATACTCGAGCGGTTCGGCTATCGGACCGTAACCGTGATCGACGGCAGACAGGCAGTCGAGCGAGCCCGGGATGAACGGTTCGGTCTCATCATTATCGACTACATGATGCCGGAGATGAACGGGCTCGATGCAGCGGCTTCGATTCGTGCGAGCGGCGCAAACACCGAAACGCCGATTCTGCTCCTGACCGGACAGACCATATCGGAGCGCGAAACTGAACTGTTTCGCGCAGCGGGAATCAACCACGTCATGACAAAACCGTTGCGGCTATCGGAGCTGTCGCAGGTGACCGACCGCTACCTCAGGATCGGCTTTCACCCGGAGTGAGATACTGCCGCTCATACAGTTCGCGGTAGATCGTCCCACCGGTCAGGAGCTGCTCATGCGATCCTGACTCTGCAATTCGTCCATCCTTCACCACAAGTATGGTGTCCGCCTTTCGTATCGTCGAAAGCCGGTGTGCGACGACAAACGAAGTCCTGCCTTCGAAAAGACGCTCCATCGCCTGCTGGATCAGGATCTCGGTCACCGAGTCGATGTTCGCGGTGGCTTCATCGAGGATCAGAATCCGTGGATCGACCAGAACCGCTCGTGCAATGCAGATAAGCTGCCGCTGTCCGACACTGAGGTTCGCGGCTCCCTCCTGCACGACAGTCTCATACCCGTCCTGGAGGGCGCGGATGAAACGATCAGCATTCGCCCGCCCGCCTGCTCGACCTCCTCCCGATCTGCCTGCGGACGTCCGAACCGGATGTTGTCAAGAATAGTTCCCGCGAAAAGGAACGGATCCTGCGGCACTACCGCGAGCTGTCTGCGATAGGATTGCTGGGTTACCGTGCGGATATCGACACCGTCAACGAGTACTGCTCCGGAACCCGGGTCGTAGAACCGTGAGACAAGTCCCGCGATGGTAGTCTTGCCGGCTCCTGTGGGGCCGACGAGTGCGACCATGCGGCCCGGTGTGACCTGAAATGATACGTGCTTCAGCACTTCGACGCCTGCGGTGTAGGAGAAGCAGACATCCTCGAAGGCGACCCGTCCGGATATCGGCGGCATCATTGCGCCGCCGGGAGGATCCGTCACAAGAGGGTCGGTATCAAGCAGACGGAAGATCTGCTCGCCGCCGGCCATCGCTGACTGTGCGGTAGTGAACAGCTGACTTATTTCCCGGATCGGCTGGAAGAACCGTGTCACATAGGAGAGAAACGCAACGATGACTCCGAGCGTGATCACGTGCCCCTCGACCGCGATGCCGCCGAACCAGATAACTATCGCTGTGGCCAGCATGCCGAGAAAATCCACGCTCGGCAGAAAAACATAGGAAAGTGATGTGGCTCTGATGTTTGCGTTCCGGTTGTCGCCGTTCACCCGCGCGAATCGCGCCTGCGACCGCCGCTCCTGGGCGAACGCCTGGATCGCGCGCATGCCGGAGATATCCTCCGCAAGGTCACCGACTACCGAGGCTACCGAGCGTCTGGTCTCCCGAAAGGCCGACTTGGCACGACGCGCAAACAGCCGCGTTGCGATAAGCATCAGCGGCAGCACCGAGAAGCAGAGCAGCGCAAGGCGGTAGTCCATCGACAGCATGATGACGATTGTCCCGCCGAGCAGAAGCGTGTCGCCGATCAGGCTGACAAGTCCCTGCGACAGCAGATCATTGATGACCGCAACATCGTTGATGACCCGCGACACGGTCACGCCGACGATGTGTCGGTCGTGGTAGCCAAGGTGGAGTGCCTGCAGATGCGAGAACATTCGCTCGCGCAGCGCCGAAAGTACCCGCTGCCCGACCCATGACAGCTGATAGCGCTGGCCAATGTCGGTCAGAAAGATCGCCACGAAGGTAAGCGCGATCCATCCTACGGTCACGACGAGGCCGTGCAGGTCGCGACCGGCGATATCGCGGTCTATGGCGATCTTCATCAGGTAGGGAGCAAGGAGCGTGAAAGCGGTCGAGAGCGTCATGAAGATGACTGCCAGACTCATCCGAAGGCGGAACGGCGCGAGAAACCCGAGAAGACGTCGTGCAACGTGGGGATCGAACGCCTTCGTCTCCTCCGCGCCTGCGAGTGCCTGAAGGGAGTTTGGCCCGCCACCACCGCCGCCTGAACCGCCGATCATCGCGGATCTCCCGCTGCTGTTTCGGTTTCGGCCTCAACCTGTACCGACGGTGCCTCCGCGATCACAAGCTGCTCACGGCAAATCTCCGCGTAGAGATTCGATCGCACGAGCAACTCGTCGTGTTTGCCGGCGGCCGCGATCTTCCCATCTTCCATGACGATGATGAAGTCTGCCATGCGCACGGTGCTCAATCGCTGCGCGATAACGAATGAGGTCCGGCCCTTCATGAGCGTGGTGAGCGCCTGCTGAATACGCTGCTCGGTTGCGGTATCGACGCTCGAGGTGGCGTCATCGAGGAGGAGCACCCTCGGGTCCTTCAGCAGCGCCCGCGCAATCGCAACACGCTGCTTCTGTCCGCCCGACAGTGTCACCCCCATTTCACCGATCGTCGTATCGTATCCTTTCTCGGCGGCCGCGATGAACTCGTGTGCCTGAGCCGCCTCCGCCGCAGCAACTACCTGTTCGTCGGTAGCCTCCGGCCGTCCGAGGCGGATGTTCTCCCGGATGGTGGTCCCGAACAGCACGCTCTCCTGCATCACAATGCCGATCTGCTCACGCAGGGAAGAGAGGGTCACCGAACGGACATCGTGACCATCCAGGGTGAGCCGGCCGGCGGTAACGTCATAGAATCGGGGGATAAGGTTCATGATGGTGGATTTGCCCGATCCGGTCGCGCCGAGCAACGCAACAATCTGACCCGGTCGGACGGTGAAATCGATATCACGAAGGACGGTCTCACGCCCTGCGTAGGCAAAACTCACGTGGTCGAAGCGGACCTCGCCTTCGATCCGCGGAAGTTCATATGCATCACCGGACTCGACAACCTCGGACCGGGCGTCCACTACCTCGAAGACGCGCTCCCCGGAGGATATCGCCATCCCCACCACCGGCGCGATCTGTCCCATCAGTCTGACCGGTTGCACAAGCTGGCCCAGATAGGTGAGGAACGCCACGAGCACGCCGAACGTCAGCTTCCCACCCACGATGAGATAGCCTCCGTATCCGATGATCACAACCGTGGAGAGGTTGGATATGAAGTTCATGAGCGGTCCGTTGACTGCCTGCACACGGGAGGATTCGCGGGATAGCTCGAACCAGTGGTCATTCTCGTTCCTGAACAGCTCGGCCTGGGACTCTTCCTGGGCGAATGATTTTACCACGCGGGCACCGCGGAGACTCTGCTCGACCCGCGTGGTGAGCACGGCGAGCTGCTGCTGTATCCTGAAGGAGAGCGGACGGATGGTCGCGCCGTAACGGAACGCGCGGTGCACCAGGAAGGGCATGGGGATGAGGCTCACGAGGGCGAGCGTCGGACTCATGACGATCATAACCGCTGCAGTTCCGACAAGGAGCACAGCCCCCTCAACTATGCGCTGAGTGGCCCGTCCGGTGAGAAAACGGATCCGTTCGACGTCCTGGATTGCGCGTGACAGGAGCTGTCCGTTCTCACTCTGGTCGTGAAAGGAGAACGACAGATTGGTCAGTCTGCGATGCAGCTCTTCCCGCACATCGTAGGCGACACTCTGCGAGTAGGTTTCCACCAGCCGACCCTGAAAGTAGGTGAATACTCCCTTCAGGAGTGAGATTATGAGTATCGCGCCAACGCCGAATCCGAGTACCGACATATTTGCAGCCTGAACGCCTTTGTCGATGCTCAGGCGAACCATCTGCGGTATCAGGACGGTGAATCCATCGATGCCGAGCATCAGAACGAGCGCGAGCACAACCTGACTCTTGTAAGGTTTCAGATAGCGGTAAATCCTCTGAAGCGTTGAGACTGCGGTGCGCGTTTTCATTCTCGGTGTCACTTGTGCAGGGTCACTCCTGCAATTGTACAAAAATCGACCGGCCGCGGCCAGCGGCACGCGAAAATAGACTTTAGGTGCGATCTATTCGGGGGGCAAGGGTTCACGGCTGATGGAAACTCTGGTACATTGGGTGCAACTTGCTCAAGCAACACGGGAGAGATTTTTTCATGTCACATATTCGTAATCGATACTCATTCATGCTGCTTACAGCCGCAGCGCTCTTTCTTTTTTCGCCGCTTCTGGCTTCTGCCCAGCAGAATCTTCCCGACGGGGTCTACGCCGTAATGGACACCTCGAAAGGAACCATCGTCCTGCAGCTGGATTACCAGAAGGCGCCGCTTGCCGCAATCAACTTCGCAGGGCTTGCTGAAGGGAAGCTCGGTACCACCCGAGGCTCCGGCGTTCGATTTTATGACGGTCTGACTTTTCATCGTGTCGTGAAGGAGCCGAAGCCATTCGTCATCCAGGGCGGCGATCCGAACGGAGACGGCACCGGCGGTCCCGGCTACAAATGGCCCGACGAGATCGTCCCGGGACTGAACCACGACAGTGCCGGTGTACTGTCGATGGCCAACAGCGGCCCGAACACCAACGGCAGTCAGTTCTTCATCACCCTGGCACCCGCACCCTTTCTTGACGGGCACTACACCGTGTTCGGACACGTGGTGCAGGGCATGGATGTCGTAAACAATATCGCGAAGGGCGATCTGATCAAGACGGTCACCATCGAACGGATCGGCGCCGCGGCGCAGAAGTTCCAGGACGATCAGAACGCATTCGATAACGCCGAGAAGGCGGTCGAGGTTGCAGACAGGGCAGTGGCGGCCGCCGCGGATAAGCGCGACCTTTCCGTCATCGAGAAGCGATGGCCGTCGGCACAGGTTGCCGCGGACAACATACGCTACGTGGTCGAATCGAAAGGATCGGGTGCGAAGCCGGTGAAGGGCGAGGTTGTCACCATGAGCTACACGGCCGAATTGCTCGACGGTACGGTCTTCGGCGATTCGAGCAAGAATGGTCCGCTCTCATTTCCGGTTGGCGTAGGAGCAATGCGGCTGCCCGGCTGGGACAAGATGGCGCAGGATATGAAGCCGGGCGAAAAGCGCATCGCAATCCTTCCACCTTCGATGGCATTCGGAGCGGCCGGAGTTCCCGGTGCGGTGCCACCGGACAGCTGGGTGGTACTTCACCTTGACCTGCTTTCGGTAAAGAAGTCGAACTGAAGGGTAATCCGCAACTGACGCGTTCGCGACGTGCTCCTAAGTTCTTCTATTCGAGTTGGTCGTAGCCCTCGTGAAGATCATCGAGGTACTGAGAAAGTTCTTCCGAACTCCTCCTGAGCAGCGAAAGTGATGTTACTTCGCTGCCGGCGGAAGCTGAAATGCTCTTCATGCGGGCGAGATCGATCTGCACCTGTTTCAGCGAATTGAACGCCGAGTTCATGCGAAGGTGCAGCATCTCCTTCTCATTCTTCAGTTCGCCGAACGACTGCTTCTGTTTCTGGATCTGAGCAATTGAATTGCCATATTCCTCGGCAACCCTCGCGTCGGTCGCCGAATTGCGGCGTTCGATGAGCCGCGCAAGATCCTTCTCGAGCTCACCCATCGGAATTGAATTGATTATCTGCTCAAGCTCGCGATCTTTGCCGTCGAGTTCGCGAATCTGGTTGACGTAGTTGTCAAGCAGCGGCACAAACTCCTCGCCGACCGGAGACTCGCCCTTTCGGAAGGATTTCAACTGACCGATGATGGCTCCCCTGAGTTCCGCTGCCTGTTCAGAAATCGAGCCAGTCGTGGCAGAACGCGGAACCGCCGCGGGTTCAGCCTTACGCCTTGCGCCAAACCGTGCCCCCGCTTCTACGAGCTTCGCACGCAGTGCCCGCACCTTGCCGCTGTAGACGGGAAAATGCGATAGCAGACCGATCATCATTCCACCGATCGGAAAGACCGACCAGGGAAATGATGGTGATGTGATGACGTTGAGCATCACGAGGAAACCGCTCACCGCAAGATTTGATACCAGGTGAGACGACCAGGAATCGCGGGTCCTGTTCAGTTTCCTGAGGATCAGAATCTGTTCCCGGCTCGGGTTTTCGATCGACTCTATTTCCATCGCTTCACGACGTCTGCGCATGAGGACGGCGCGGTGGGTCACAAGTCCGATCGCCCAGCCGCCGGCAGGAATCAGGAACCACGGAAACGCCGCTCCGGTGAATGCCCAGATTGCCGCAAGGCCGATGTTCACTCCCAGAAACGCGCCCATATGCCCGCGGAATGAGTTCTGTGCGCTGTCGGCAACCTTCTGGAGATGCGCGCGATACTGGGAAACAAGGGTGGCGTCATCGCTTCCAGACGAAAGGGCGCGGTCCCATTCGTCACTCGCCACATCGAGATCGTCGCCGGGTAAATGGTATCGGGATCCTGAATAGCGGGATGAGCGTGCCGCTGCACGCGCCATATGCCGGGCGGCGTGTCGCGCGGCCCTGCGCGCTTCCGGTCCGTGAACGTGCCCTCCCCAGTCTATGTCCCGGGTCTGTTCCTCGACCCGCTCGGTGATCTCACGGGTTATCTGCTGGGCCCACAGTTCCCAGCCGCCGTGCGGTCGGCCAACGCCGGCGGTACCGGTATTCGGCGGCTGTGCGCTCTGCTCCCGGACAACCAGCCCCCTGTTCGCCAGATCCTCAAGCACGCGTTCCCCGTCGCCTCCCCGTATATCGAACCGTTTTCGCGCTTCGGAGAGGGTGAGGCGGCGACCGATCCGTTTAGTCTCCTGCAGGACGTCGGCCTTCAGGCTGTTGGGATCAAACGCGGCTCGACCGGCCCGGGTATCGACCTGCGATTCGTGTCCCGGGTCCGTCGCCGCTCGGGAGGCGCTGTCAGAGTCGGTGTCCGCCGGGTCGACCATGATCTCGTATGCCTGAATGACGCGGGAAATATTCTTGAGCTTCACTTCCCCGAGCTGGGAAATTCGCAGTTCGATTTTGTTCGACACCAGATTAAAGACATCCTGGGAGATGCAGATTCGACCCGGTTTTGCTACCGACTGGAGGCGCGATGCGATATTGATCCCTTCGCCGAGCGCATCGTTCTCGAAGAAATAGATGTCTCCGAGATGCGCGCCAATCCGGAGCGTTATTCCGAGGTTACTGCCCGGAGTGTGTACATTTTTTATTTCGTTCTGAATGGCAACTGAACATTTCACCGCGTTCACGGTGTTTGGAAATGCAAGAAGGAATGCATCACCTATGGTCTTTATGACGCTGCCGCCGAACTGTTCGGTGAGTTTTCCGATGAGAGCGTTGTGCTGTTTGACCAGCTCGAGCGTTGCTGTCTCGTCCTGCTCCATCATCCTGCTGAAACCGACTATGTCGGTGAAGACAACCGCAGCGAGACGATATTCCTTCTGCTCCATGACATTTTACAATAGAGCGACATATGGCTTTCGTCAACGGAGCGTGCGCGGTGACGCGGCGTGCAGTCGACCGCGTGAATACTCTATAATGGGCGGAGAGGAAGTTATGGCACGGAGTACGACGCGATTTATATGCAGCGCCTGTGAGCACCAGGAACCAAAGTGGCTCGGCCGATGCCCGGTGTGCGGTGAATGGAACACATTTGCGGAACAGTCGGTGACGAAAAGCGGAGCGTCCGGAAGCGCGAAACGGTCTGCATCAACTGCATCGGCGTCGAAGCGGCAGATAATCGACATGCAGAGCATCGAGTCAGGCGAACAGAAGCGATGGCTCACCGGCCTGCAGGAGCTCGACCGAGTGCTCGGCGGAGGAATGGTCCCCGGCTCGACGGTACTCATCGGAGGGGAGCCGGGCATCGGGAAATCGACTCTCATGATACAGACTGCCGCCTGCGCTCAGACTTCCGGGCCCTGTCTCTACGTTGCGGGCGAGGAATCCCCCGGCCAGCTGAAGAGCCGCGCTGAACGGCTGGGCATCGCAAATGCAGCAGTCAAAATAGTAACGACAACCGAACTTGAACCTCTGCTGCGGCTTCTCGACGAGCTCAGACCATCGCTCGTGATCGTCGATTCGATTCAGACCATCTACTCTCGCGATGCCGGTGACATTCCCGGGACGGTGAACCAGATCAAGTACTGTGCACTCGAGCTCGCGGAGTGGGCACGTGAGACTCTGGGAACCGTCTTCCTGGTCGCCCATATCACGAAGGAAGGCAATATCGCCGGCCCGAAGGTACTCGAGCACATGGTTGATGCAGTCCTCTACTTCGATCAGTCAGACGGCGACACCCGTTTCCTTCGCGCCACGAAGAACCGCTTCGGCCCGACCGACGAGGTCGGCATCTTCACAATGCAGAGTCGGGGACTGATT
>Ga0307376_10003691_pt1 | contig 14251 bp, 16 predicted proteins | sample TR2MG_FD_202536 | JGI IMG/M metagenome (GOLD analysis project Ga0307376, IMG submission 202536) | Soil microbial communities from Risofladan, Vaasa, Finland - TR-2 | ecosystem: Environmental > Terrestrial > Soil > Coastal area > Acid sulfate soil | place: Finland: Risofladan, Vaasa | collected...
TGCTCTACGGCTGCGCGAATTGCGGAAATATGACTCGACACAGTGACCACCCTCTGCCTCCTTTTTACGCAAAAACCTAGGACGGCTTTTTACGAAGCGTACAAAGCAGCGCGCCAACCGACGCGGCGCTCGCTGATTCCGTTCATGGGGGCAACCACCAATTCGTAGCTGCCACCCCATCCATCCTGGTCTCGAAGCGCACGACGCAACTTGTTGATCAACGACTGCGCTGCCGTGTCGATGAAATTGAAGTTGGGGTTGCGTTCGTTGACGCCGCCATCGATCTGCACACCCCACTCGACCTCAGCAAACGGGTCGCTTGTATTGCGAGCCACGACGGAGAGCCTTTCGACCATCGGTCCCAAAGCAGTGACCATGAGCTCGGCAATCACAGGGACCGCCGAACGTCGGCCTTGAGTACTGACCAGCGCTTTGTGGGCGAGCTCTTGTTTTTCCTCGAAGGGCATCCGGGCAAGCTGAGCTCCGGTAGGTGCCTCGACTTCCCTGATCTGTGCCCGCTGCCCAGGGCCATACCCTTTCACGGAAATCCCACGATCCGTTTCCTGACGCACGAGTCCCGTAACCGCAGGGTCCCCTTGGGGGAGCGCTTCGATCAGAGCGGCTACCTTCTGGTCTTGTTCGGTCTTCGCGGCTCCAAGCTCGAACGCGACTTCCTCACTGGCCCGACGCAACATGGCGCCGATGGTCACGGGGTTACGCGCCATCGACTTGACCGGCACCGCAGGGAAGCCGCCTTCGGGGAGAGCACCCGTACGCAGCTCGGGAATATCGCCGTCGAACTGGATGAGTTCGACGATCATCCCCATCAACAGGGGATGGAGCATCTTGTAGCCGGGTCGATCCTCGAACGGTTGGAAAACCAAGTCCTCCTCCGTGAATCCCCACCGCTCAAGCATCTGTTCTCGTGCAGGAAGTTTGGCCAACTGGGCGCCGCCCGGAGTGATCTGGAACGCCTCAGCGACCGCTTTCTCCACCGTGTCTTGGAAGTCCGCGTTTTCGGCCGCACAACGCCACACGTCTTTGACCACTTCTTTCGGGTCGATTGCGCCGGCTCGGGCCGTTTCGATTAAATCTGCGAGATGCGGGTTCTTACTCAAGAACTCTTGACCGAAGCGTGCCACTTTTTCGAGAAAGTCTTTTTCGTCGCTCATGTTTTCTTCCCGCTTTTCAAAGTAACTTTCGCGCCGGGTGACACAACCTTCTCCGAAGGGATTGCCCAGGGATCTTTCGCCGGGGGTCCGGCGATCCGTTGTCCTTGATCCGCTGGGACATTGCCACCACCCACCATCACCCCGCCTTGCGGCATCGGGGTGTTGAAAGGACGCGGGTCTGCGGGAACCCTGGGGTCCCGTGGAGGTTGTGCTTCAGTACTGCTGGGCGTCGGGGGTTGAGGTCGAGGCGGTTCTGGTGCTGGCGCGGGCGCCCCTCCTGTCGGGCCTCCTGATGAGCCCCCACCCTCGTCGTCGTCCTCGTCATCATCGCCTCGTTCAAGCTGTTCTCGATACCATTGGGCGACAGCGTCGATGTGCTTGCACTTCTTACGGTGCTTGTAACCATCACACTCACAAGTCCAGTGGCCGCCCTTGTCGAGGGTGATGTGGTACGTGCGACTGCCATCTGAACTCGGGTAGTCGGTGTCGTACTCGTACGGGTCCTCCTCATCTTCGGTTTGGAAGTGAGCCGGAGCATTTTCCCCTGCGGGACGCGGAAGCTCCGGCTCCTTCTTTCCTCGAGCTTTGGCGAGCTCTTTGGCGGCCTCATCGAACTGGTCCGTCGTGTCCGGAGCGGACACCTTGTCGAACCCATCCGTAGGGCCATCAGGGATTTCCCAATCTTGACGCTGCTTGGCAATCTCCAGCCGCATCATCTTGTGGCCGATGTCATTGAACGCCTGATTAGCAAGACCCCGATGTGCCTCACTGGTGAGGTCCGAAAACTCGGGATCGTTGAGCAAGTAGTCCACCTGCTCCGCCATGCGTGTGTGCCAAGGGCTGATGGCCCCCTTGGCACGGATGCAATCGGCGTTTTTGCAGAGACGGCAGAACGTTTTCATGAAGACGTGGTCGTCGGGATGAAACCACTCCTTACCGGGCTCATTGCACCCGGCAAGGAGGTCCCGCTTTTTGCGGGGCGTCATCCCGATAACCCTGTCGTCAGGGCTCAGTTTCAACCGCTTCCTCGGCGTCTTCGCCATTAGTCTTCCGCGAGTGCGTCCAGGATGTCGTCGCCCAGACCCGACTCAGTTTCGGGTTCGGGTTCGGGCTCAGGATCATCAGCGAGAAACTCGTCCGGGTTTTGAAGAGCATCGAGCAACGTTTTTTTCTCGGGCTCGGCTGCTTCCTCTTCGTCTTCGAGCTCTTCATTTGAAGGCTCGTTCGGAGCATCCCCCATCGTGTCGTCCGGAAGGGTTTCTTCCGGCACCTCGGGCTCGGGCTCCGGTTCCACGACGGCCACCGGCACAGGCGTTCCCGTTTTCACGAACCCCTTTTTCACCGTTTCGGCCACAGGAGTCTCTTCCTGGGGAGGGGCCAGTTTGCCGGCTTTCATGTCAGCCCAGTGCAACCGCTCCTTTGCCGCAAGCCACGGCTCCGTCTCGATGACGTTAGGGCGACCGGGGCGTGGGTTCTGCTTGAGTGCCAGCGGGCAGTCGAGGCAACGCGGCCCCATCACCATGATGCCGCAGTTCTCTTTCCAAACCCTGAGCTGTTGGTACTGGTTCTGGTCGATGACTCCCTGTTTCCAGAGGGTGTCAATGTCCTCGGGCGTGGACCCGTACATTTGAGGGGGAGGAAAGATCTTTTTGTGCGTGCACTCGAGAGTGATCTCGTGATCTCGGAAGATGGTCGTCAGGGGTTTCAGCATTCTCAGATCCCGTGGTAGTTGGCGGCGATGTTGAATTCGACGGGGTTGACCATGATGGTCGCGCCATCCCACAGGACTGGTTTTCCCGTAGGGTCGACGACGCTTAGTGGATGCGCGCCCCGTCCCTGACACTGTACGATCACTCGGGCCAATTTTTCCGCGACTCCTATACCAAGCTCGCGAAGCTGGTAACGGAACAGCTCTCCCTTTTCGAGATGCACCGAAGAAAGGCTCTGAGGGGCTCCAGAAACCGTGCTCGATGCAGAGGGCCCCGTGGACGTTGGAGGGGGCACATACCCCTCCTGGGGCGTCTCAGGGACGCTGGGAGGGGATGACGGCACACTCGATGCCTCTGGAGTCAGGGGACGCACAGGAGCGGTGGCCTTTTCGGACAGCGGCAAGGGCGTCCACTCGTCGCCGAAGTACTTTTTACCTTCTTCTTCCGTCAAGTTTTCCGTAACGGGTGCGAACCCGTACACCGGTCCGAAGGTTTTCACGTATTCCGCGGGCCACAGCTTCGCCTTGAGCTCCCCGCTTTCCTTGTCACGGTACAGACCACCGTGCTCATCGGTCTGGAAACCGTCGGGACGCACGCGCTGGTATTTGAAATCCTTGATGTCCCAAGGGACGGTCCAGTCGTAGCCAATCTCGCAGTCCGTCGTCAGCGGGACGCCCCACTTGAGATTCAGGAGCGTCTTGTTCCGGGTCATGATCTCCTGGAACACTTCGAGCGCTTCGGCTGCAAGCTCCAGGTCAATCTCGAACACGAGCTCGTCGTGAATCGTGATGGTCATCGCCACCTTGTCGAACCAGTCGCGCTTCTTGCACTCACGGTAGATGAGCGCCATCGCCAACTTGGTGATGTCTGCGCTCAACCCCTGGATGGGTCCGTTGGTCGCGTTGCGCTCAGCCTTCGCCCGGAACTTCCGGTTGAAGTCCATGAACTTCTTCACGTCCGCGTCGGTCGGAGGGGTCGCCTCTTTCCCGGCCGCGATCTTAGCTTGGTACTTGTCGCGCAGATCCTTGGCGACATCACGCTGGCTGATGGGCAGTCGAATGTCGGGCAACGGGTAATGGCGACCGAACGCTGTGGCCACGTACCCGTGCTTGCGACCGAAGCTCTTAATCTGGTCCCACCACGCTTTCAGCGTGCCGTAGGTCTGATTGAAGGTCCGGTGATGTCGGGCAGCTTCCTGCTCCGTGCAGCCTTCAATGGCGCGCATGATGGCGCTAGGCCCACCACCGTAAGCCATGGCGAAGTTGGCGGATTTGGCACCCTGACGCAGGCCCTTCCCCTCCTTGGTCGCCATGCGCTCCTCACCGTAGAAGGTGACTCCGGTGAGCGTGTGGAGGTCGCCGATGCGATCGTCACCACACTTGGGGCAGTACGGAGGAGGTGCTTGTGGTGTGCTTTTGCCGTCCCCGCGATCGAACTCCTGTCCACAGGTACTGCACCGGAAATACTCTTCGAGCCACTTGGGCTCACCAGACAAGATGGTAGCGATGCGAAGCTCGACACCACCGAAGTCGAGCGCCGCCATGATTTTCCCTGGCCGTGCCTTGATTGCCTCACGGATACGAAGAAGACACTGCGGACGCGTCTTCTGGTAGGTGGCCGGCGTCCCGTGCATGGGGTACTTCGTGCCACCGTCGAGTTCTGGACGCCGAGAGGAAGGCGTTGTGAAACGGCCCGTGTCCGTACCGAGCTGTTGGTAGTTGACGCGCAAGGTCCCGTCGGGACCCACGTCGCGGTGTAGCGAGATGAGGTACGTGCCCAGAGCTTTCTGGAGTTCGCCCAGGCGCTTGATCTTCGGAAGGAACGAGTACCGGTGCCCATACTTGTCGTTGAGCCGGTCGATCTCCGACTGAGTCGTCATGATCTGTTCGGACTTCTCCGTCTTTCGAAGATCCGGGATCTTGAGCTCCTCGAATAGCGGGCCAAGCTGCTGTCGACTGAGGATGTCGTATCGCTCAGCAAACCCCGACTGGGTTTTCATGAAGTGGCCGTTGGCGTCGTAGTCGTCCAACCGTGAACGGGTGGCTTCAAGACGTAGATCCTCGATCTGCTTGTTGATGTTGTAATCGGGGTCGTCGGGGATGAACTTGTCGCGCAGAAGGCGGACCCATCCGGGCTCGATCTTGCGTCCGAGAGCGTTGTTGCAGAAATCGTAGATGGCGATGATGCACTCGAAGTACTCAACCTGTCCGATCTGGATCAGCTCAGACACCTTGTCGGGATCGATCCAGACTCGACAACGCTCCATCCAGCGTGTGGCCGGGAGACACATCTTCTCCAGGCGGTACACGACTTCTTGACCGCGGGCCCGGTTACCATCCGGCGCCATCACTTGAGGGTGCAGCAGTTCGTAAAGCCGGTATGTGCAAATGGCATCCGAGCAGGCGTACCAGATGCAGGGGTCCCAAGACGGATCAAGCTCACCGAAGTTGATCTGCCCATTCCGCTTCTTGAGTTCGTTCTTGTCGTACAGGTCTTCGAGCTCGATCATCTCCATGTCGAGTTCGGTCTTGCTCAAGTGCTTGAGACCCTTGCTACGCTCGCGGGTGTTCCGAAGCCACGCGAGGATGAGGGTGTCTTCGAACTTGAGCGGGTCGTCCCAGATACCGAGGGACGCGCCCCCGTTGAATTGGAGGAACTCCTGGTCGAACTTGGCGTGATGGAAGATGGCGATAGAATCCGACTCCACAAGTCGGACCATGTGTTCGTTGAAAAGGCTAAGGGGAAGATTGTGTTCCTCCCCTTTTGCGTGACGCACGGGAAGGTAGTATCCGCGTTTGCCGTCCGGGCTCAGACAGACGCCTACGATCTTGTCTTTCGTGCCGCCCATCTCCTTGAAATAACGGTTATCCAGACCCGTCGTCTCGAGGTCCATGGCGTAGTGGCCGGCCTCGATACACTCGTCGATAACGCGTGCGATGGTGTCGACGGAAACCAGTTCCATCGACACTTTCGTCATCCAGGGTTTCTTTTCAACTTCAGGCCGCGTGGCTACTTCCAGCTCATCCAAAAAACTCATCGGTGGGTCCTCTCGCTCGGAGGTTCTACTCGCCGTAATTCACCGAACCGTGAACTCGGGGCCCTCTACGACGAATACCGCGCGCCCCTCATCCCAAGCACGACCCACCGTGATGGCCAGGAGCCTAACCGTGCGATCTTCGCACGGCGCGAGGTAACAGTCGGGCAACTTGCCTGACCCCGGCACACAGTGCGATCCCGCCAAAGCACAGCTCTCTTGTTGGGCTTCGATGCACCTGCGATCCTCCATCGCCAAACGTAACGGTCGGCCTCGTGGGGCACGTCCCAACATTTCAAGAAGCGCCTTCGGGTTGCCATGCAACGCATGTGATAGCGCGTCCCCAGTGACCGTCGGAATCTGCGCGCCCCAGACGGTGTCACGCAACGGAAGGAGGACTCCCCACGGGTTGTCCGGCAACGGTGTCGGGTACAGCACCGGGACGGTTCGGAAGCGTTCAGAGTCTTTGATCATGGCGTAACGCATGCCATCGATCATGAGCTCGATATCTCCTGGAGCTTTTTCAGAATTCGCTCCCGCAAACCCTCCATCGCTACCGCACCCTTCTGCTCTGTCCAGTTCTCTCGGGCCACGCCGTAGTCCACCCTGTCGTACACCTCCCAGAACGAGAGAAGTTCACTCAGACCAACGTCTCGGTCGCTGGTCAACGACTCCAGGAACTTGTTCAGACGCTGTTTGGCCTGCTCATACGTGACGGTTGTCGTCGCTTTCTCGATCTTACGGATTTCATCCTCGACGGTGACAGGACGTTGATGCTCGTCGGACCACGGAAGAGGGGGAAGTCCCATCTTCTTTTCGAGATACTCGACCGCATCCCGGAAGTTCTTGAGCTCCTTCTCCATCACGTAGGAGATGGGGTCTCGGGTCTTTCCACAGGCCCAGCAGTAGGACGTGTTGTTGTGTCCGTAGAGGCGAGCCGAGGGGCTGTTGTCTACGCCGTGCAGATCGCAGGAGAACTGCTGCTCCCGCTGCCGATCCGGATGGACCCCGTAGCCGTAGTCCTGCAAAAGCTGACCAAGGTCGCACTCCGTTTTTACCCGCTCGGCTCGGGCCCGCATGCGTTCGAAGCTCATCGAGAGAATGCCTTCCGGAGTCGAATGGGCGTCTCCAGGTCCCTCCCAATCGTAGGGCTTGCGGGATAAGTCGTCGGCCGCGGGCCTCCCAACGTGATCGGGCACGTCGCCGTGTCCATGAGATCACTCTTCCCGTCATCGGTCAGCGCCCCCAGGTAGCGGCCATCACGGTCATAGGCTTTCCAGCACGGACCTTTGGGTCCCTGGTAAGGCTCAAGGCGACGGATGAGCCCGTAGGGACCGACGTTGCGATCCGCCTCGAACTTGCCGTCCTCTTTGACGGAGTGGTCGCAGAAAACCGCCCACGAATACCAAGTGTATCCACGAAGGTGCTCTCGGTTCCCTGTGGAGGGCGCAAACCGGACGTGTTCAAGGTCCACGTCAAGGTCCAGGGCGTGGTGGATTTTCACCAACCACGTTCGCAGTGCTTGAGCCTGCGCGGCACTGAGGCACTCGACCAGGAAGTAGTTGCGCTGGAATGCGGAGTCCCGGCTCGCCACCATGTCCAGGTACAGCTCGGTCAACATGTGGACCGACGTGCCGATCCCACGCGGGAACGGCGGGGTCGCCCCTTGCCCGAGAGCAGCCCGCTCGAACGACAAAGGAGCACCCCACTGGAGCCGTTCGTATGCGTCCGTGAGCCTCATGCTCTTCTTGTACCCCTTGGAAGGGCGTCGTCCCACCGTGAGGTAGGAAGTCACAAGAAGAAGGTCCTATAGGCGCAGCAGTGCCACGTTCATCTTTTCACGAAACAAGGTGCGCGATCCGTTAGTACAACGAACCCACCACGGAGCTACGGATCTTGATTCCGTGTTCGACGCAGAAGTTCACAATCTTGCCCATGTCGGTGAACTCGAGCTTGAGCGGAGCCGGGATGTTGTCCGTGAACTGCACCTCGTCTTCCTGGTCGCTCCACGAGTCCCAGGTCTCTTTGTTGGTCAGTACTGCGACCATGTCCCCACCACCAACGAGAACGACAACGTACTGGAGACTGTCGACGGGGATTACAAGGTTCTTGAGGTACACACTCATCCGCCTACCACTTCCATAAAAGGGTGCATGTCGATGTCGAGGCTCTTGAGCTCTTTGTAGAACCCGTGCTTCTTGGCCAACTCGCCGATGCGCTCGATGTCCCGTTTCGCCATGACCACATATTCGCCGTTGGGATCGCCCAGCGAAACTTCCAGAGCGTTGAGGCCCTTCGCTTCGGGCACCCACCCCTGGTCTTCCTCGATGGCAACCTTGATGCGATTCTCCCAGACCTCACGGAGCTTGGCAAAATGCTCATGCCTCTTCTTGGTCTCGGGCTCTTCGTCCAGGCGCTGTTGGAGGTATGCGTTGAACCGCTTGATGAAGCCTTGTACGCTCTTCTTGGTCTTGAAGTAGAAGTAGACGGCCCCCGATTCGGAGTCGGTTTCTTCCTTCGTGCAGACGCCAGCTTCGAGGAGCATCTTGGCCACTTGGTTGTGGTCCATCATGCCCTCGGGGCTCGTTTCGTTACCGAACCACGCGGCACAGTGCGTGACCAAATCAGCCGACAAGGAATAGAGCGGTTGCTCTTTGGGTTCGTCTCCGTGGAGGTCGTAGAAATCGTTGACGGTCCAGTCACCAGGGCCGTACTGACGAGGCACCCAGTCCGGGTGGTTCGGGGCATCAAGCCGATCGAAGTGTTTCATTTCGGTCTCTCGCTCTCTTCGTGTTCGATCTTTTCAAGAGCTTTGAAAAGCACCAGGTTGCCGGAGGTAACCGGAAGCACCTTGGGGCACGAACCGTCTCCCGTGAGGTGTCGCCACTCCCCGGGCACCACCGTCCCGTCAGTCAACGTGACGCCTCCTTCGATCTTGACATACTCGACGGAGTTTCCGCACTGCCCACACACGGTCCCCAGGTTTTCTCGGGGCTCGATGGTGGTGTCCTCCAACGGCCCCAGATCGCGGATCGGACGCACGGTGCCGAAGGGAGGGCCATTGTCCCAGTGGTACTCGGTGAACAGGTAACGGCTTTTGAATTTCTGTCGGATGCCTATGAACCCGTTTTCGGCCTCGGGGACAAAAAGACCGAACTGAAGATTGCGAGAACGCAACTCGTAGACGTGACCCCGTTTGCATTTGCCGACCGGGATGGTCTCATCGGTCTTTTCCCCCTGCGCCATCAGCCGTTCCTCAGATCGAGGGATTTCATGTCCTCTTTCACCGCGTCGAAGATCTCACGGTCCTCATCGTCGAGGTCCGCAGGCCCGAGCGCGGGCTTCTCTGGCTCCGACGGTTCAGGGGCATCATCCATGACGAACCACATGAGGGCGTACACGGCGAGGCCCGTCCCCCACCCGAAGAATGCAGCGGCGAAACCAAGCCGCCAGAAAACGGCCGGAACTCCGGTCCATCGAGCGATGCCAGAACAGACACCACCGATCTTGCCGTTCTCGGAATCACGATGAAGGCCCGGGTGAGTCCCCGAGCGACGCATGGGTAAGTTGCTCATAGAAGTGCCTTTGCATCGTCCATGGAGATCACCTTGGTGCCTTGGGCACGAGCTTTCTTGGCCTTCCCACTGGTGCTCTTGGGGTCCTTGGTCACGAGGTAAGTGAGGCCACTGCCCACGCTCCCCTTGATGGAACCGCCCCCGTCCTCGATCTGTTCCTTCATGGCAGCATCGGGACGAATTCCGGTGAAACAGAACGAGACACCGGACAGCTTGCCCCCAACGATGGGGACCTTGACGGTGACGCCAGCAGCCAGGAGGTCATCGATCAGCTTCTTGCGCCGACCGAAACCGTTCACGAATGCGACGGCCTTCGTCTCTCCCACCCGTGGGATACGAGCGATGTCCCCGACAGCGGCGTCCTCCATCTTTTCGATAGTGTCGATACCCGCGTCCGCAAGGAGTTTGACCATCGAGCGACCCCACAGATCGATGCCCAGAGAACCGACGAAGTCTGCGATACGCAGCACCTTCTTGGCTCGCAGGTTCTCCATGACCTTCTTGGCGGTGCTATTACCCACCTTCTTGCCAGAGAGCGTGACGGCAGCCAGCTTGGCCTCGTCAAGCCCGTAGAGATCGGCGATAGATGTGACCATCCCGTTCTCGCACAGGGCCTCGATGAGGGTGTCGCCCCAGTCTTTGATGTCGAGCTTCTTGACCCACCGCTTGATGGCGCCACTTTGCTGCGCGGCACAACGAGCCCCGTTGCCGCACATGAGGTACTCGCCCTTCATCTTGAGCTTCGTGGCGCAAGACGGGCACTCGGTCGGGACGGCGAACCGGGCGTTCTTCGACGCCTTGATCACCTTCTCGACGTAGGGGATCACGTCGTTGCGACGAGACACCAAAAGGGTATCGCTGAGACCCAGGAGAGTCTGCGGACATGCCACTGCGAGCCGGTTGATGTTGCTGATGTTGTGCAACGACGCCTGACCCACGCTGGCACCAGCGAGGTCCACGGTGTCGAAGTAGGCGACGGGAGTCACACGACCCGAGTTGCCCACTTGCCACACGATCTTGCGGAGCCGAGTCGGCTGCTGCTCGTGTGGGAACTTGAACGCACGGGCGCCCTTGGGACGGCCGTCATGCTCACCAAGATGCTCCATGACACGGAGGTCTTCGTGCTCGATGACCAAGCCGTCGATCTCGTAGTCGAGCTTCTCGCGTCGGCTCAGGACATAGTCCTGGTAGTAAGCGATCACATCTGCCGGCTTGTGCTTCTCCCAGTTCGGCACCGTGAACCCAAGCGCCTTGAGCAGCTTGAACTCGATGCTCTTGTCCTTGATGTTGTGCTGGTCCGAGATCACCTGATAGCAGACGATGGTGAGGTACGCGCAAGGCTTGGGATCGGACTCGCGCTTGGCGATACCGGAGGCGGCATTGCGTGGGTTTTTGTACTCGGGAACGTGCTTCTGGTGGTCGGATTTCTTGAGGACGATCTCGGCGCGAACGTAGCCGGTCAAATCCTTGGCGTCCTCCACGAACCCCTTCATGAGACGGACGTTGCGGGAGATGTCCTCGCCGGTCTCGCCGTCACCACGAGTGAGCGCCTGGACGAACTTGCCCTTGACGTACTTGAGGCTGAGCGAAATGCCATCGAGCTTCTCACTCGTGACCACGTCACGCTTGGGCTTGTCGATGTCGCCGGCACGCTCGGCCGTAGCAATTTTGACTTCGGTGTCCTCGATCCATTTGACGAATTCGTCCGCGATCTGGACCTTCATCAGCGAGCCCATCGGCGCGCTGTGTCGAACCTTCTTCCACTTGGTCGTCTGAGTCTTGGCGCCGACCTGTTTGAAGTAAGCGTTCTTGGGGTCGAGCTCGCGCAAATCATCTTCGAGCGCGTCGTACTCAGCATCCGACATGACCGGGTCGTCGTTGTAGTACGCGTCCCTGGCCTGTTGAAGCTGTTCGACTAGATCTTCAATTTCGCGTTCGCTCATATCCTGTGCACGGACCTTCCGACCTTTTTACACACGACTCCGCAGAAATCGTGAAAACAAGGCTCTGGGACCACTCTACTCGTCGCGCTAAATGCGCGTGAGGGTGGTGACCCCGTTGTGTGTGACCTCGGCCAAAACGAAGGGCTGGGGCCGTAACTCAGCCTTGGCCCTGCGCATCTTGGCCAGCTCTTCTTCGTTGTCGCCCTCGACCGGCAGGTAGGAGAGGCACGTCATCGCGTGACCGAAGTTGTCGCTCTCCTCGTCTCCATGCTCATCGAGAATGAAGGAGGACATCACGCTGATGCCATGCTCTTTGCAAATCTCGTTGATCTGTTTCACGAGCGGAGAAATCTGCTCATCGTAGACGGTTTCTTTTGGGCCGCTCACTGGAGACTCCTCTCGGCGTCCCCTGCGTCACCCTTGTTCTCCGGCCATACCCAGTGGTCGGTGTCGCGGTCAATGTTGTAGGGGATGTGTCCGTCCTTTTTGCTGCCGGTCCAGATCGCCTCACTGACCGAGTTCTGGTTCCAGCCGATGCCACGCCAGCCCTTCTCCTCGACCTCGGTCAGAAGGAAACGAAGGTTCTTGGCCTGCTCCGGGATCGAGAACACCATCCCTTCTTGGGAGGGCCCATGCACCTCGACGAACTTCTCGAAAGCGGAGGCAACAGACGCGACGTGCTCGATGGGGATGAACACCTTGTCGTAGGTGGTGGTCAGGACCACGGCCTCCCAAGGCTCGAGCTTTCCCTGCTTGTGCAGATCGAACAGAGGCTTGAACCCCTGCATCATCAGCATCATGAAAGCGGGACCCTTCACGCCAAGATACTTCTCGGAGAGGATGCGCCACACGGCCATCGATCCTCCGTGGGCATTCCGGAACTCGGCGTAAGACTCCACGTCCCCGTCACGGCCCGCGACATACATTCTTACTTCGCTCACGCTGGTTTTACCCGATTTTTCACGAACGGCTCCCAAACAGGAAAAGGCACCAACCCTGGCCCACCCTCAGCTATTTGGGCTGATCCCCGTCCTCGAAACACTTGTAATACCTGGAGGCGCCCCCGGTGTCTCCGTAGGTGACCATCACAGCGCCATCAGGGCGGCTCTCAGCGCCGTAGGCCGCTCCCCGGTTGCCCTGCTGGTCCTTGGACGAAGACCGCTTCACAGCCCCCGTGCCGCTTGTGAGCTGCCCACTCTGAGCATCCAAGGCTTCACGCGTCTTGGACCCCAAAATCACCACGTTTGTGGGCCAACGACCCGAGGTCACCACAGCACTCGGCTGCCCATGCTGTGCCGGACGGTCCGCACGGTCTTCTCCCCCACGCCACGCATCGAAATTGTTGCCGCCAGCCGAAACAAAAGGGAGGCCCACACGAGAGGCTTCGATGTTGATCGCTCCAGCCTCATGCTCGACCACGTTGGTAGTCGTGCTCGAAGAAAGACACGGCTTGCGAGCTACGGTCACGACGCGCATGGCTCAAAACCCAAAAAGATCGTCGAGGCTCATCGATTCGCTGGAGTCTTCGATGGGGGCTTCGGACTTGATCGTCGCACCGTTCCACGCGTTCTTAGCTCGGTCCCAGTGACGGATGCGCTGGTCGGCAATCGTGACGTACTCCACGTTCTGGTCGATGCCGATGAAATTGTGATCCGTGCGCAGGCAAGCGATGCCCGTCGTACCGCTCCCCATGAAAGGGTCCACAATCAGGCCGCCCTCGGGGATGTCACGAAGGAGCGCCTCCATGATGGCGATGGGCTTTATTGTGGGGTGGTCGTTCTGGACGACGCGTCCCTGCTCGGACTCCCGCGACGGGATGCCCGCGTTACGCTCCGAGGTGTTCGCTTTTGCCACGTAGTGAAAATCACCGGTGCCGTCCAAAAGCGCGATGGCATCTCGAATCTCGTAGCCGAAGTCTTCGACCGCACAAGCTCCAGTGTATCCCGCAGGCTCGTCCTCTGGCGCCACGATGAGGAGGTGTGCACCAGGGCGCAGCACTCGATCGATGTCCTCCATGTACGGCCCCGGGTTACCCATCGTGAGGATCCCATGAACCGTGGAGTCCTCATGCTCCTCCCACGGGTAGTTTTCGAGATCGGGACGAAGGATGAGAACAGGCTCGCAAGAAGCCGGAGGCGCGATCATTGTGACGAGGTAGTCGATCAGCTCTTCCGGAAGATCCTTCATCTCAAATTCCTGCACCTGTTTGAAGTAGCGTGCTGCATTTAGCTGGGACAGTTCACCCTGGCCATCCAGCTCGTACACCGGACAGTCCGGGGTGCACTCCCAGAGCAGCACTGTCTCATCGGGGAACACTTCGGTTTCGTACTTGTGACCTGCGCCTCCCCCAAAAGGCTTCGCGCCGTCGGTCCACCGATTGATCGAGTAGCCCGGGAGCGTAGTGGTTCCTGTCTGGCGACACCCTGGCCGATGTTGGAGGATCAGGTTTGTGGGCCAGCGACCCGTTTCGGTGACTTTCCCTTGTGGACGGTTCGCCCCGTACACGACCGAAGTAGCTGCCGCCGCCCCACCATCAGTGGGATTCTTCATCTTCGTCAACGCCAAATCTTGGGCATCAGTAAACCCAATACGGGTCGCGTCAATGTTCAGAGCGCCGGCTTCATGCTGGACGATGGAAGCGGTGGCGCTCCCTTTCGCACAAGGGCGTCGACTGACGGTAACGATTCTCATTTGTGCCCCACGACTACGGGTTCCCACGCCGGCTTCAAAGCCGTGCCGTACCCATCCCACAGTTTGGCAAACTCGGTCATCGGAACGGTGATGGGAACCTCGACAGCGACCTGCTTCGCACCAGTGC
>Ga0307376_10003693_pt1 | contig 14240 bp, 10 predicted proteins | sample TR2MG_FD_202536 | JGI IMG/M metagenome (GOLD analysis project Ga0307376, IMG submission 202536) | Soil microbial communities from Risofladan, Vaasa, Finland - TR-2 | ecosystem: Environmental > Terrestrial > Soil > Coastal area > Acid sulfate soil | place: Finland: Risofladan, Vaasa | collected...
ATTTCAGTTCTTAGATCATTTACTTGGTGTTCAGTAGCTTCCATCCTGAATTTAATAAGATCAGAAAGTGAATCAAGTCCAAGACGTTCTTCTTCTGGTACATGAAAGAAGACAACTCTTTCTATTTCGGAAATAAATTGTTTATGCTCTTCATTACAGGTTTGGTCAATGAAATTCTGTGGTAAATGTCGAACCCTTGATGGTGAAGATTCATCATAGGAGGAACTAAGAGGAACAGGAGCTTCTGCATTTGGTGTATACCATTTGAGTGTGACCTCGAAATTGCCAGCTAAATTACCACGAGCTTTTTGAAATGGTTTAAGAAACGACATCTCACTTGAGTATCTAGAGGCATTCCCTGCAAGTGCGATCGAATCAAGGAGAGCACTTTTACCCATACCTCGATTCCCAATAATAGCAATCAACTCAGGATTAAGCGGGATATCAACATTCTCAAACCATTTTCCATTGGGTGCGGAACCACTACGTTTATTAATATAAACCCGCTGAATATAATTACCAGGTTTGCGGTCTATCTCTCCTAATAATCTTGGGCGGGGACCAATATATACTCGGTCATGGTAATCCTTAGCTGCGAGAAGTAAACCGTCAAGGGTAGTATCGCCTTTTACCCATGTCATGCAATTTCCTATTCGATCCTTTTCTTTGGAGTCCGAATATCCGTGTGCATCACTACAGTCAAAGAGTTTAAAATTTACCTTTTCTTTCTTTAGACGTTCATGTCCTCGTTCAAATGTCACCAAATCAGGAGCTGATGTGAAAACAAAATCGACTGAGTTAATAAAATTCTTTTTGTCAGCAATGGAATGATCATTCCATCGATACTGGTCCCATTCAGCCTTCCCTATTGCAGTTATATAACGACCACGTAAGTAGGAATTTTCTAACAGTTCAATTAGCTTCTGCTCATCGAAATTTAAGTTGTTAAAACCTAACACAAAGTCTGACTCACTTATATCGTCAACCCGATCCGCAGGCATATCTTGTCTAATAAGTTTGCCAAGATCTTCTAAGCTGGCCTTTGTTACTGCTGCATTCCACTGTTTAGCAATAGATGCATATTCTACCGAAACATTCAGAGCCGACCGAAGCTGTATAAGGAATTGTTCTTCTATAATATTCGGATCAAGATCTTCAGCAAAAATTATGTGATAATTAAGCCTTAGCATCTTATCGTGACCTGCAAACTTTGATAACCGAAACTCGATCACTGGAAAAAGTGTTTCAATATTAGGAAGTCGTCCTTCCAACTTCATCTTGCTGAGTCGGCGAAAACCATCAATAAACAAGTAATCATTAATTCCTAAGACTGAGAATTCTTTAGGTAATGCCTCAAGGTCATCAACAAAACGGTTCCAAACTTCATCAGAGTCACCACCATACCTTTGTACTACGGAGGCAGGAGTATGGACATGCAAATCCCACTTGCGCCAAACTGAACCAATTTGATGATTCGCCATTATTCTATTTATTTTGTCCCGTTAATCGTTACTCAACTTCCAACAACAGTGTAATAATCAAAGATAAACATAATTATAAAAGATTTATTATAGTTTGTTATTGACTGGATAAGCCTGCCCTATATTAACCTTAAGCCAGATTATATTCAATACCTAAAGTCGGCTTTAAATTCTAATTGTTAAGTTATGTATGTAAGTTGAAATGTTACCTGCGAAATGTGGTAAACAAATCCGGCATTTGCAAATGAGCACATACTTTTAACCATTTATGAATTAATTAATTATTTATAAAGTAATTATTTAGGTAAATTTGAATTTTCAATAATCCGAATTTCTTCTTCAGTCAACTCAAAAATTTGGTAAACTAATTGATCAATTTGTTTCGATAAAATTCCTTTTTTCTCTGGAAAATCATAGATTTGGCTAACTAAACTGAAAATTTTAAGCTGGTCCTCAGGATTTGGTTTAGCTACTGGAAGACGTTCAATATATGAAAGTCCGTATTTTCTTGCATCTCCCATCTTTATAGGACATAAATCTTTAATTATCCAAGAATATAGAGTTGAATTAAGTAATCCCAGAATATATTCTGTTTTAAATAAGTTTTCATTAACAGTTAAACTATGTGAGGTACCACCACCGAATAAAAGACCAGTTGTGTCCAACGTGAAATTTGGCTCCGCTCCAACATCATAAAATATTATTTTCTTTGAAGATGTATAGTCCAGATCAACTTTCCTTATCAAAGAATACCATGACAAGCCTTTGCTTTTAATTGTTTTCCTACTGTCTTGTCGATTCTCTAAAATTTCCTTTTTTGATAGGAGAAAATCATAAAATCGCTTATTCCCTTGAAGAATTTCTTCATCAATTATACTCTGATCAGTATTATAAGGATAGAATATAAATTGATTGGGACTTGGTTTTTCGTATTTTTTATAGAATTGAGGTCTGATGAATTCAAAGAAATAATCATAGTTCGAAGTAATTTGTTCCAGACTGCCTTTATCAAAAATAAAAGCATCATCATGACCAGTGATTATACCATAAGTGAGCCTACCTACTTGTTTGATAGTTGAATTTGATTCAAAAAGTTTATTCTTAAGTGATTGATGAAGATTGAATTCCCAAGTATCCTTTTGTAAAATGTTACGATCAATTTTTCGGAATTTTTGTTTTTCATGAGATTCAGCTGTACCGATGACATCTTTAAACAGAATCGGTGCATTAGTTTTTGTTTTACGGTAAATTAATAATGAAACATAAGTAGCTAAGCCTTCAAAGACTACAACTTTTGAAAAATCGATATTTAGTACCAAATTATTAAAAACTAATTCTCTTATTTTTCTTCCATACTCTGCTTTAAAAAATTGATTAGAGGTTATAAATGTCAAATATCCCTCTTTGTTAAGGATATTCAAACCTAGCTCACTAAATAAGATTGAAATGTCTAGGCGTTTATAAGCCGAATGGAAGTTTTGTTTATAAAAATCTATAACAATATGATTTAAATCCTGAACACGGATATATGGAGGATTACCAATAACTATATCGAAGCCTACAAAATCACCATCTTTATTCAATACTTCCGGAAACTCAAACCGCCACTCAAAAGCATTCTCATAAATTTTGTTGCTCTTAATCTCCGCTATCTCTGTTTCATACTTCTTTATCTCCTCAGTAAGCTTCTTTACTTTCTTGTTCCAGTCATCCTTCTGCGTTTTTGTTAACTCAAAAAGACTTGACTGTCCGGTGAGACTTAAAAGCTCTCCCTTAAGTTTATTGAGTTTCAGAAATCGCTTATCGCTTTTTGATACCTCAGTCTCAAAATCACTTTTGATCTTATCGATAAGCTGTTCCATTGCTCGTTTTTCATCTTTCGATTGTGCATTCCGGTAGGTCATTACAGCTTCTCGGTAATTATCGACAGTCCATTTACTGGATTTCAAAGCTGCTTTTATATCTGCATCAAGCGGATATCTGCTTATAAGTGAATTACCGCATTTTATATTTATATCAATATTGGGAAGTGTTTCAAGCTCCCTGTTACCTGAACCGGGCTTGTAATAGGCATTCTTCAGCAGCTCGATCCATAGTCTGAGCCGGCATATTTTCACCGAGTTGGGATTTATATCAACTCCAAAAAGACAGTTTTCAATGATCTTTTGTTTTTCCTGAAATAATGCTTCCTGTACTCTCTGGCTCTCCTTGCTTTTCGGATTATATTCGAATAATTTGGATTGTTCGTCGGTTATAATAAGCTCATCGTTAATTACCTCAATTGTATACTCCTTAAGTTTTTTCCCTTCCCTGTCGGAAAGTATTTTAAGCTCTGATTTAATTGCAATAATCTCATTCAACGCAGAAACAAGAAAGTGACCGGAACCGACTGCAGGATCGCAAATTCTGAGACTATTAATTATTCGATCAGCTTCCTTTATATCTTCAATTTTATTATAGACATCGCTTATTGTCTCACATTGCCATCCTTTTACATCATTAAACTTTTGTACAACAGCTCGCCTTATTGTCTCATGACACATGTACATTGTAATGAAGCCTGGGGTAAAGAATGAACCATCTTTATACCCGTTGATCTTTTCAAAGATTAATCCTAGTACTGAAGCATTTATGAGTGTTTTGTTTTCTTCCTGAATATCCTCCGAGCCTTCACTTGAAAAATCATATGAATCAAGAAAATCAAAAAGATATTGTAATGGATCAATATCTCCAGTTTGTTTTTTACCTGTTTTCTCTTTCAGCACTGTATTGCTTAGGACCGAAAGTTTAAAATGATCGTCCAGATTACTTATCCTGATGGTCTTGTGTTCCAGCTCGTTTGGTTCAAAGAGAGAACTGTTTAGATAAGGAACGTTCCCGAATTTTTGCCTTATTACTTCACTACGGTCGCCTTCTTTAACAGCAAGGACCTGGAAGAACAACTTATTAAGTTCATCATAGTCACTTATCCTATCAGTGTTGAGAAACCGGAAAGCTTTATCCCCATTATTATATTTGATTAGTTGTCCTTCAAGCAATTTTAGAAACAGAATCCGGTTTATCCATGTTATTACCAGCTCCAATGCAATATTGAATAGCTGTTCCTCTTTGTTATTCCCATATTCAGATAGTTTAGGTACCTGAGAGAGACAATCTTCAGATCTTAAAATTGTAATTGAATTCTCAATTAATGAGCCGGGATTCCTTTTTTTCTCAATCTTTCTTCTAATAAGTTTTTTACTTCCTTCTTTTGTTTCTTCAAGTCCGATGATATGGAGCAGCTCGTTGTAAAAGGTTTTATCCAGGTTATTGCTGTCATTTGCAAAGGGAAGTTTTAAAAGGTGTTCTGGAGAAAATATTTTATATAGCGCGATCAGCTTGTTGTCATCTTCCCTGTCGGCATTTTTGATTATTGTCTCGAAATCTCTTATATCAAAGTGTGTTACAGATATTTCTGATTCCAGATTCCTTACAAACAATTCAGCAATACTCTTATAAAAGAAATCCGTATTTATACCGGAAAGCCTGCCTTCTTCAAAGTCTATGAATTGTTTAACAAGATTTTTATCAGAAGAGAAGAGTTTTTCAAAGTCATTTGCGTTGAAAATAAACCATTCAAAAATGTTGGTTATCACCAGGTATTTAATCTCAATGTTCTTATTGGTGATTCTTTCCCTGAGGTAGTATAGAATCAGCTCATGAAATGCTTTGGTGTTAATGTTTTTACACGTGGGCATTTCCGATTTATTACCTGGCTTTTTTACCTCGAACAGCACACCAACTGTTGAGTTAGAATCTTTTCCATTATGGATAACCAGATCAGATTTACCCTTAGTATTTATGTAATTGTTAGGAGAATAGTAGGTATTCTTAAGGAATTCGGAAATGACATTTTTATGGAACTCTTCTGATTCAGACTCTTTAATCTGGTCAAAGAGGTTGGTAATGTTCTTCTTGAAAATCTCAATCTGGGTCCGGTTTGGTTTGACTTTCAGGTAAGCTTTATTAATTGAATTTCTTAAGTTTAAGATATTGATCTCCATTTATCTGTAAGGGTTAAAAACTTAAAGTTACAGAATCGTTGGCATATAGTGAACTTGTTGGCACAAAAAACATCATGAAGAATCGGAACACATGAATTATTAAATTCTGGCAAAATCTGCCAGAATGACCCTATTTAGTAAAACAATATTAATTAATATAAATTAAAGGTAAGTATGTGTTAGGACGCTATTTATTTATAGTGAAATCGGATAGATTATAAGTGATCAGGGGAACCGACTGCTCCAAGTGATAACATCTTCTATAAATAGACAATCATTGCTATTTTTTTAACAAGAATTTCCAAATGTTTGTAAAACTCAAAACCCGTCAGTCTTCCCAAATTATACTTAGTAGTGTTCTATATTTCTTAGTAGGGATACAATACTCATAAAAATCAGTATCTTCGTTGTAATCACCTAATTTGAACCAAGTTGATTTTTTTATTGTTTGTGCTTTTTCTTCAAGCTTATAAATAAATTTGTAATCATTTTGAATATATTCTGCTGCAACAGAATCTGTGGGAGGCGCTAAGCGGTTAAAATCACAAATCCACACCTTCATGTCTGAAGACTTTTTCCAATACTTCACCCTGCCATTTTCAAGAAACACGATGCATATTGGATGTAAATTATACTTTAAATATTTGAAAACGGTTGCAGTCAGACTTATTTTAAATCTCTCAGATAAATTTTTTATAAGTAAAGGAGTGAATTTCTTCCCTACAGCCTCTTTAAGAAATAGTTTTTCAGGCATTAATAATTCACCTGCGAATTCATTTGCTTCCAGTTCCTGTGCACCATTCTTTAACGACTTCTCCATTCCAGCAAATATGTTAAAATTTGAGAATGTATCTTCCGGCAACTCCATGTCTTTATGCATTATGAAATGCCCTATTTCATGGGCTACAACAAAACGTTTCCTTTCTGGGAATTGTATTTGAGAATTTACCTTAATCACGGTTTTACTCCTGCCAAAAATAATTTTCCCATCATAATGATCTAATTCTTCCTCTATCATTATTGCACCTAATCCAGCAATAAACAAATCCATAGGGAGATGAGTGATTTCATTAAAGCCGCAACTTTCCAAAAGATCCTGAGCACATTGACAAGGATTATTGATCGTTCTCATTTTTGTCTAATTTTTCCAAAAGATCTACAAGATTTTTGTCCTTAATAATCTCCAAAATATCTTCTCTAGAAAGTTTATCTAAATTACTGTATAGAGCAAATGAGGCATTACTTTGAATAAGTTGTTTTAAAATCGACACTGGTTTTTCAATATTCTGAAGAATTGCATCTTGGAATTTACTAGCAAGTTCCAATAGAAACTCGTTGTGCTTTTTAATAGTGATTGCTTTTGATAAGAAGATAATTTGCCTCTTCTTCTTAGTATAATCATCAAGATTCTGAATATCCTCTTTTAGCAAATCGTTGATTGTTTCTCTATCAGCTTCTAGGTAGAAGTTAAAAAGAGCTAAGTCAATTTTACTTTTAATTTCGTTGTTCATAGCAAACTTGAAATTTGAGGTTTAATTTTTTGAAGACGTCTTTCAAGGCGTTTTGTAATCCGGTAAACTTCCTTAACGTCAATACCTAAATCGGCAGCAATTTCTGAGGGTTTGTTCATCCCTTCCATCCAACATTCAAAAACTATAAGTTCTTCATCGTCTGAGCCTGCCTTTTTAAGAAGTACAGGTAATTTTTGCCTTTCTTCTTCAAAACTAGAAGAGTGTCCGTCAAAAGGGACTTCAGGTAAAGTATTTGAATAATTGAATTTATTGGTTGTAAAGAAATTATCAATATCGCTTTTTAAGCATCCAAATAAAAAGAGTTCAAATGAACATTTTGCTTTATCCCAATCTCTTGAACCTTCAAAAACTTTTAATATCAAGTCCCCAACAAAGTCTTCAGGAAGCCTTCCCTTGAAGTTTTTAATACCGACTGATTTCAAACGACTTATAGCATAGGCATTCAATCTGTCTATGATATCATCCATGTCAATTGACTCTATGGCTTCAAGTAGATTCATCTTTGTTTCTATAACAGTATGCTAAGATCGTAAATTAATTTGCCACTCATGGCAAAAATAATTGGATTCTTAGCATACTAATTGAAGAGGCAATTACATTGAAAATTAAATAAAAAACGCATGACCTTTAAATACTACAGAACTACACCATTAATCGTCACAATCATTATTTTATCTGGATTAATAGAATTGATTGTAGGAAATTACATTAATCCTTTTATTGCTCAATATCTTTCTGTTGGGAGTCATTTTAGAGTTCCCACGACAGTTAGCTTATTAGGGCTTCTATTTTATATCTACAATCAATTTCTTTGGAAAATGCCGGTCTTAAAACTCCTAATGGATGTACCTGATATTTCTGGGAGATACGAAGGAAAGATAAAATATGAATGGGATGGGGTAAATAATGAAAAGAAGTGTTTTATTGAAGTTATTCAAACTGCATCAAAAATTAAAGTTCACACTTACTTCAGTGATGGGGTAAATGAAAACACATCTTCAAAAAGTTTGGTTGAAGAAATTAAACAAGATGAAGATGGTTTTTTTGATATCTATCTGTTTTATATTAATAGTGGAACCAAACAGAATGGAGGATTGGATTGCCATGAAGGAGCTAACAAGATTAGGTTTATTCCAGGAAGAAGAGGGAAAATGAATCAATTAATTGGCCACTATTTTACTAATCGTCAAACTCAAACAAGAGGAGAAATAGAAGCTATTCTAATTAGCAAGGACCTTAAAGGGAAATTTTAAACTTTAATAATAATAAATATGGCAAACTGTCACGAACTATTTCAGCACTATAATCGTGCTATTAAACTAACCGATGAAAAGAGAGAAATACTCATCGGGGTAAGAGAATCTTTAAGAAAAAGAATGAAAGAAAACTTTCTTAAAATACCTTCTCTAGACCGTAGAAATCTGGATTTAGATTTTCAAAGTCAAGGGTCATTTGTGATGGATACTATCATTAAACCATTGAATGATGATTTTGATCTTGATGATGGCGTTTATTTTCAGGATGGATTAACAGAAAAGGAAAGACCCGCACCTCAAGTTTTTCATAACTGGGTTATACGTGCTATTGATAAAAATGTCGACTATGAAAATGTGAAAGATAAAACAACCTGTGTTCGGGTTCAGTATAAGCTTGGATTCCATATTGATATTCCGATTTATTATGCCGATAACTTCGATTCACCTTACTTGGCCGAAACAAAAAAGGGTTGGATACTGAGCAATCCAGTGGAATTCATAGCATGGTTTGAAGGAAAAACTAAATCTGGATTCCAAAAGGCATTTATTTATGAGTCACTTAAATACGCTGAGCCCTATGAGAAATGGCTTTCCGATATTCGTAAAAAGGATTGTCAGATACGAAGGTTAGTTCGCTATATGAAAGCATGGGCTGATCTAAAAAGAAGTGAGATGCCAAGCGGAATTATAATGACAATCCTAATTGGAGAGAACTTTGCAATAGATGATCGAGATGACATAGCTTTTCGTGATACATTGGTAAATATTAGACATTACCTTCTTATTAACGGATTTAAATGTCCAAGACCTACCACCCCAATTGGTGAGGATTTATTTATTGAAAAGAGTGAACTGGAAAAACAATTCTTCATGAATGCTCTTAATGCTTTGATTCAGTCAGCAAATACTGCTATTTCGGCAACTAATGAAAAGGATGCGTGTAAAGAGTGGGAGAAACATTTCGGAACTCGCTTTCCTTGCCATATGGCTAAAGATATAATTCCTCCAATCCATAAGAATGAACCTAATTTGGATGCCCTAAAAAGAACAGCTGTAGTTTCAACCCCATGGTATCCGAAGTATTAGTATTAAGTCAATTTGAAGAAGCCAATAAAAGTTACACAAAGCTTCTTCAGCCCAAACAAGTTGGTGACACTTGGGAAATTGAAGGATGTATTGATGTAGTTGATGATGAAGGTTCATTATGGGATACATACAACATTAAGATAATCGTCCCTGCCAAATTTCCTGATCAATTATTTGAGTTACAAGAAACGGGAAATAAGATCCCGAAGGGCCCGGAATGGCATAACAATGATTTTTGTTGTCTTTCAACAAACGCAGTTATGTTTTCAGAAATGGTTGGGAATATCACATTGTTGAATTGGCTAGATAAATTTGCTCACCCTTTTTTAGCAAATCATGTATTCAAATCAAAAACTGGTCATTATGCGAATGAAGAATTTGAACATGGTGATGCCGGTATTATACAAGGCTACTTCAAGGTTTTTCGTACTAATGACTTGTCAATAGTATTAGAGAAGTTAAAATTAATCACAGGCACTAAAAAACTTGGTAGGAATGATCCATGTTTTTGTTCCAGTGGAAAGAAATATAAACGATGTTTTCAAACTGGTATCGAGAAACACTCTCCAGGGATACCGATCTCAATTTTGAAGACTGATTTAAATCAAATTATAACTCATCTTCAAAAAAGTTAACATTAAGCCTGTATATTGGCAGCTTAGCCTTATTCTCCCCTTTTCATTTTTGCACGGGAGCAAAAATGTATAAACAATCATTTCGGAATGGGCTTTTGCGCCGAAATGGTAGTGACTAACACCTTTTTTGTATTTGAAAAAATTCCTAATCACGTTTTTTCCCTTAAAAACTTCTTCATTTCTTTAAATAATGAATGGATGATATACTCAGTTATATGCCAGTGACAACACATTCATCTCTTTGGGCTAAGTAATTTTAAGAGTTAAACTATTAAGTCGAAATTTGATGTTGCTTGTGAAAAAAAAAGTAGCAGAAGTTTAATTTTAATGCAATCCTCTACGGGTATAGAAAGCCTCTATTTAGATGGGCTTTCCTCATTTAGTAGGTGCTAATCAGGTGCCAAAATATCTTTTTGGAAAAATCAAAATTGACTGTAAGTCGTCAGCTAAATGTTTAATAACCTGTCGTTACTTGGCATATCTAAATGATATGATGTCCCACGTGGTGGGTCAGGGGGATTGATAGAGGGGGCATATACTATAGAACCCTTTATCTCAGAATAAAAGAAATACAATTTGAGATGTATTTAGTGCTATTGCCTGTAGAATTTAATCTGATATTACTGGTAATACTTTATGTTTTCAGATACTTTTACTCTATATAAAAAAATTATTTGTGACGTTTTTGCCGGCAAATACGTCACATTTCATATATTTGCAACAAATAGACAATTCGATGAAAGTATCTGATATAGTTATAAATAGGATTAATAGGTTTAAGACAGGTTATGTTTTCACCTATAGTGATTTTAATATACCGGTGAAAAATCTGAGTGCACTTAAAATGTCATTAAACAGATTGGTGTCAGCAGGGAAAATAGTCAGACTCTCAAAAGGACAGTTTTATAAACCTGAAATATCACAATTCGGATCGCTTAGGCCGGCAGAATATCAGGTTGTAAAAGATCTTCTTGAAGACAACAAAAAGATAATAGGGTATCTTACCGGAATTAGTGCATTTAATAAACTTGGGCTAACAACACAGATATCGAATACCATCCAGATTGGAACAAATATTGACAGAAAACCTAAAAAAAGAGGAAAATATAATATCCGGTTCATCAGGCAGAAAAATACAATAACCTGTGATAATATTAATATACTGCAAATACTTGATGCCATAAGGTTCATAAAAAGGATCCCGGATTCAGACGTTTCAAAATCATGCCAAAGGTTAATTTCGATAATCAAAATGTTACCAGAAAAAAATCTTGATCTTTTAGCCAGATATGCTCTAAAATACAATCCGGGGACCAGAGCTCTGACAGGGGCAATAATTGACCAGATAAGTACAAAAAACAATACAAAGCAGCTACTTGAGTCATTAAATACTGTTTCAGAATATAATTTTAATATTAGTGAGGCAGTACTGAATAATAAACTAAAATGGAGAATATCATGACACTGCATGAAAACAAGGAAGCGTTTAATGATGCAATACGAGCCGCCAGTGAGCATTTCGGGATCAGAGATGTCTTTGTAGAAAAAGATTACTGGGTTACTCTGATACTTAAAAGACTTTCTCAGTCTGAGTTCAAAAATAAGGTAATTTTTAAGGGAGGAACCTCTCTTTCAAAGGTTCATAAGTTGATAAATAGATTTTCTGAGGATGTAGACCTTGCAATCCTAAAATCAGAAGGACAGACAGAAACTCAGCAAAGAGTTATGATTAGACGGGTGGAGAAAGAAATAACTTCAGGTTTAACTGAAATAGAAATTCCAAACTTAACAAGTAAACAGAAAAACTTCCGGAAGACAGCTTATAATTACGATAGAATTACAAAAAATGATTCAATTGGCCTTCATGACAAATTAATACTTGAGATCAATTCATTTGCCAACCCTGTTCCATATAATATACATTCGGTAAACTCCATGATAGCACAGTTTCTAACTGAAACTGAAAACATTGGACCACTTACTGAATTTAATCTCCATCCCTTCGAACTATTTGTTCTAGACCCAAGGATCACCCTTATTGAAAAAATTTTATCACTAATTAGACTTTCCTTTTATGATGATGGTGTTGAAAGAATAAGAGCTAAAGTCCGACATTTCTACGATATCTACTACTTAATAAATACTCCCGCGTTCCATGATCCTGAGAATATATCAGGGTTCAGAGCAGATTTTATAAAAATGTTTGAGGAGGAAAAAACGAGGTTTTTTGATCCAGAGAATTGGTATAACTCCGAGTACGCGGAATCACCTCTATTTAAAGATTTTTCTGCAATTTGGGATCAGATAAAATATTCATATGAAAATGATTTTAGACTTTTGGTATTTGGGGAATTCCCTTCAAGTGAAGAAATAGTCAAACAATCTATTTTCTTAATCGAGTTTCTTGGTTAGCCTAATGCCCAATCCTTATCGATAGTACTTTTAACTACTTCTTTTTGTGCTGCGAGTACAACTATTTCCTTTTGTAAAATCATTTAGTATTGCTTGTTACAAATATCCAAAATCTCATTACTTCTTGCCATTACTTACTACTGTATGATAAACCCTAATAATTGGGGTTTATAGTCTATTAAAATGTAATGCTAATTTATGAACAAAATTTAAATCAACAAACAGTAATAGTCTTGTAATCAATAGGATTTATCAAGTCCTTTTAATCATTGAACCAATCCCTGTACTTAAGAACTGAATTATTTAAAAATTTGAAAATTATTAATTCAGATTTTAATTTTGCTTGTGAGAAAAAAAATAGCAGAACTCTAATTTTGAGAAATAAGCTCTTTTGGTATATGGTTTAAACTCAAAACATTCCAGGTATTATCCATGACCTGACTCTTAAATGCATCCGTAATCTTCAGATATTTTTTCAAATCTTTCTCTTTTTTTGGAGCACCCATATCCTGTAACGCTTTTATGTTAACCCCAAGCATGATGCTGTTGGTAATAAAGGTTTTTCTGGCGGTGTGAAAAGTAATCAATTCATGGAGAGGTAGCGCTACTTCGGTCGTTTCACTGCCTATTACACTTTTTTTTATCACCAGCCGGTTAAATCCTGTTTTTGGTAGCTGTTTCGAAGCAATAATTCCACAGCCTTCTTTCAAATACTCGTTAATATTCTGAATTGACATTTTGGGAAGAGGATTTTCGTCCCCTTCATACTTTTTAAGGATTTTAAGAGCGAAATCATTAAGAGGGAGGGTTTTAACATACCCAGTTTTTACTTGTGTTTTAGTTAAAAGCTTATTGTTAATATGCTCTCGTTTTAGAGAAATGACATCACTATATCGGAGTCCTGTAAAGGATGCAAAACAGTACAAATCTTTCACTTTATTTAATCGGTGACTTTCAAAGTTATAATCCATGAGTACCATAAGCTCATCCATACTTAAGAATACAATTTCTCTCTCAGGTTCATCAACTTTAAGTTTATCGTAGATCTTACCCTGATAATAATTACGTTCTTCAGCCCAATGCAGAAATGTTGAAAGTACTCTGGTAATCTTTGCATAGTATCCAACTTGCTTCCTTTCAGTTATGTAGGTATACTTCTTAAGTTTATCGATAAACTTAACATCAATATTGTCCCAGGTTAAAGTATACTTTGTAGATTCCTGAAATCGGACCAGGTAGTTTTTTACTGTAGTATATCCCGTTATTGTTCGCTCTGCTTTATCTGATTTATTTGATTCTATAAAATCGCTGAATACATCCATAAAAGAAGTAGATTTTAGCACAGATGATTCTTCAGGAATATTGAGAAGATTTGTCAACTCAAATTCCGAAGGTTTCCTTCTTTCCTTTGTAACCTTATTAAAAAGCAATCTGGCCTGGGCTTCAACGTCATCGATAAATGCGTTCATTTTTGAGTTTTCTTCATAAACTTTTGTATTCTGTGAAGACAACCGTAGGCGTTGTGATTTTTTATTCCAATCACGGATTCTTACTTTTCCCAGCTTCATTCTATAGGCTTTATAGTTACAATAGATTGAAGCTATAAGAGCAACTTTGCCATGTTTATCAAGCTTTTCTGATTTAAGATAAAATTGAATTTCTGTCATTTTTGAGCGTTTTATATCTAATTACATAAACCAAAAGTAGGTGCAAATTAGGTGCAAATAATTACTCAAATGTAATAAAATGAAATCCAATAAACAAAATGTAAATTGTTAATATGCTGTATTTCAAG
>Ga0307376_10003695_pt1 | contig 14234 bp, 9 predicted proteins | sample TR2MG_FD_202536 | JGI IMG/M metagenome (GOLD analysis project Ga0307376, IMG submission 202536) | Soil microbial communities from Risofladan, Vaasa, Finland - TR-2 | ecosystem: Environmental > Terrestrial > Soil > Coastal area > Acid sulfate soil | place: Finland: Risofladan, Vaasa | collected...
TCCCCCTAAAGATCTATATCTAAGGGTTTTTCCCTAAGGTCTTCCCCTGCAGGAATCGTGCCAATCTTCCCATGCAAGTCTTATACCGTTTCTGCCCCAAGCCCCAAGTGATAATGATAATCGTTCTCAATTAGGTCAGCATGATAATGATAATGAGAATCATTCTCAATTAGATTGATTTTGAGAATCGTTCTCAATTAGGTCAGCATGATAATGATAATGAGAATCATTCTCAATTAGATTGATTATGAGAATCGTTCTCAATTAGAATCTGCCTTGCAAGAACCATGCCCGTTTCTGGCCTAAGTCTTGCATATGCAATTTCCATACCCGTTTCTGGCCTAAGTCTTGCATACGAAGAACATACATCAATATCATATAACGTAAGACATTGAGCAGCAACGGACAACAACGGCACGGGATGGGGTGCAACAAATACTAACACCCACCCCCCTAGGTAAGACCAGGTGCCTTGGTGAGATTTGGAAATCAATATGTTTACCAACTTGTAAACACATACCTAGGGTCACCACCAGCGTTTCTCGCCAACCCCTTTCAAATCAATAACTTATCACGAAAAATTTCACGAAAACACCCCATTTTATCTGAAAACTATTCGCCAGAAACGATAAACACCATCTATGCGGACGAGCGTATAGTTGATCCCGAAGCCAATTTCGGGATCATCACGTAAGATATTGAAATATAAGAAGAAAAACACCCAATTTGCATGAATTTTACATGGATCGGCCAATTATAGCGAGTTTAGTATCGTATACAATGTATTTGATAGACTTTTGAGTATAGTTGACGATATCACAGGGAATTACGTCAGAAACGAGAAATAACACCTAAGAACTTGACATTACGTAACGTAACATGGTATAATGCGAACACTGAAGAATTCTTTTGCCGCAGAGTGATCGGCTTTATTCATAGGTGAGTTATGTAGATCGTATGGCGAAGAAAGCAGCAAGCACAGCGGTAACACTGGCTCCCTTGACCATGGTGGACACCCTACCGGAGTTGGACGATGCGTTCAACCTCCGCAAGATTGGTTCACAAGATCCGACACCCGATGATTACTGGTTGGTGGAACGACTGGCCGCACACTTTTTGACACAAGATGAGATTTGTTCCATCCTCGATATCTCACGAGCGAGGTTCGAGGGGGACCTGAATTACCAGGAATCGTATCAGCGGGGCTTCTCGGTCGGGAAAGCGTCCCTGAGGCGCATGCAGTTTCAGTCCGCGAAACGGAACCCTGTCATGCAGATCTGGCTCGGGAAGCAACACCTGGACCAACACGACAAGGTGGAGACCAAGCAGGGGGATGATCGGAAAGATGCTTACGAAGGATTCCTTAATAAACTCCAAATTGAACTTAACATATCAACAACGGGACGATCTGATCCAAAGGTTATCGGAGAAGGAAAAGGAGATCGCCAGGTACTGTTGGGAGATGTGGGGTCGGACGAACCAACTGGAGCCGACGCAGGAAGAATGGTTGAGCAAGGAGTCGACGCAGACGTTGATGCGCGAGTGGACACAGCACCCGCTCAACGAAGGAAAAGTGTTCTCGGACTCGTGGAGGACGTGGCTCTATCTGGCGGGACGGGGAAACGGAAAAACACGAAGCGGAGCGGAGTGGGTCCGCAAAAAAGTTGAAATTGACGGGTTAATGAGGCTGGCTCTCGTTGCGCCGACAGCGGCAGACGCGAGAGATACCATGGTAGAGGGTGAATCAGGCATCCTCGCACACAGCCCTCCGTGGAACATGCCACGGTATATGTCCTCACAGCGGAAACTGATTTGGCCGAACGGGGCCACCGCACATATGTACTCAGCCGAAGAAGCGAACCGGCTACGGGGACCACAGCACGAAGCGGCCTGGTGTGATGAGTTAACGTCCTGGGGGGATTTAGAAACCTGGGACATGTTGTTGTTTGGATTACGGATCGGACAGTGTCCGCAAGTGTTGGTCACGACGACCAGCAAGATCGGGCACAAGCTACTCAAGACCATTATCAAAGATCCGTACACCATCATTACACATGGACACACGTTCGAGAATGCGAGCAACCTGCATCCACAGTTCATTGAACACATTCGAAAGAAATATGAGGGGACCCGTCTCGGGCGACAAGAGCTTGAGGGGAAGTACATTGATGAAGGCATCGGCGTGTTGTGGTCGGAAGAGATGTTCCAATATCTCGACAAGGCCCCAGCAGGGCTGGACAAAATCATTGTCTCGGTGGACCCCGCGATTACCAGCACCGCAGAAGGCGCAGAGACCGGACTGGTGGTGGTTGGGAAGGATAGTCAGGACAACGGCTACGTGCTGGCCGATCATAGCGGACACTACAGTCCGTCAGGGTGGGCACAGAAAGCCATCGATCTGTACAAGTTGTACCGAGCGAACTACATTGTCGCAGAGACCAATAACGGGGGAGACATGGTCATCTCCACAATTAAAAATGTCGATCCAGGGGTGAAAACCAAGAAAGTCGTGGCGACTCGAGGCAAACGCACGAGGGCCGAACCAGTCAGCATGTTATACGAACAAGGTCGAGTGTGGCACATCGGGAAGTTCCCGAAGCTTGAAGAACAACAAGTGGACTTCAACCCAGAAGATGGGGAGTCACCAGATCGCGTCGATGCACTAGTCTGGGGGATGACGGAATTGATTATCAACCCGAACGAAGTGAAGATCCGCTACCTATGAGTCTTTATCACGAAATTATGACCACAGCCAGGGATGTGATTGCCCTAGCATTCAGCAAAGCCATCCCCACCGTCATTCGTCAAACGGACCAGGAGTTTTTACTCGGAAACCGGATCAGTCAGATTTTTGGGGTGAGCCGCCCCTCGGAACGAGAAGAGATTATCTACTCGTCCACACCGTGGGTCCATGCCGCCATCAATGCCATGGCGCGGAATATCCAGATCGTCCCCTTCGTGTTTCAAACCGAAGGTGGACAAGCCAAACAGTCGCATGCGTTCGTTGATCTGTTCGAACGACCCAATCGGTGGCAAGGCTTCGGACAGTTTATGGAATCGCTGGTGTCATGGTTGCACCTCGAAGGTGAAGTGTTTGTCGTCCTCAGACGAAAGAATGACACGGAGATTCCTCGAGAGATGACCATCGACAATCCCACGTTCTGGGAAGAAGTGTTGGATGACGATACCAAACGGTTGGTGGGTTGGTTGCGTGTACTCCCGAATGGCCAGAAAGTGCCGTTTCGCTTTCACGAGGTCATTCATATCAAGTTTTGGAATCCGCTTAACGAATTTCGGGGACTGTCCCCACTTGCCGCCGCACACAACGCGATTGAGCAAGATTCGTTGACGAATGCGTTCAATACCAATTTCTTCAAGAATTCTGGTAGCCCGAACGGAGTCATCGAAATGGAGGAGAATCTCACGGACAAACAGTTCGAGAGGTTGGCCCGACAATACGATGATCGACATGGTGGACCTGATAACGCACACAAGATGTTGTTGTTAGAAGGCGGTGCGAAGTTCAAGATGACGAACTTCTCACAGAAGGATATGGAATTCCTCAACCAGAAGAAGTGGAATCGGGACGAGATTTTGGCGGTGTTCAGCGTTCCTAAAATGGAAGTTGGCATTATCGAAGAGGGGGCGAATCTCGCAGTCATCAAAATGCAGAGCCAGGAATTCTGGCAGAAGAATTTAATCCCGAAAATGAACCTCATCGAGTGGGCCTTCTGGTCGCAACTCTTTTCGAAAATTAATGGTGGGCGAGTCTGGGCAGAGTTTGATACCTCCGGCATCCCAGCGTTGAACGCAAACTTTCAAGAGAACGTCCAAACCGCCCGAACGATGTGGGAGATGGGATGGACAGCCAATCAAATCAACAAACGACTCAACCTGGGGATGGAAGAGAATTCCTGGCAGAACTTTGGTTACGTGCCAGTGAATATTACACCGTTAGCAGTGGACGAGGACGGGACACCGATTCCTCCAGACGTGACAAATCCCGCAGCGGAGCATTTTCAGCCGCCAACTACTGGCAGTTCCACAGGCAATAACGAGGGAAAGCCGGTTGCGGCCCCAACGCCAACCACTCCTCCGACAGTACGGCCAGTAGCCGCACAAGCTGGGAAAGCCTCCATTTCGGATGTGCAGACCTTTTTCTACAAGCAGCGGGTACGTCAATTGAAATTGTACGAAGCTGGCTCCATGAAACTGTTTGATGTCGAGCAAGAGATTGAAAAACTCCTGGAAGCGACGAATTATACAATAGATTCAAGGGTTTGCGATCAAATCATCACAGAGATTCATCGACAACTGTTGAAGGCCATTACCCTCCATATGGGGGATAACGATAAAATTGTCAATGAAACCAAGAGGTTATACAATCAACTCTCCAAAGCCGTGCCGGATTTAGTCGTAAAAATACACGAAACAGCCTTGGTGTAGCCTCTGAAAAGCAATGTTTCAAAACGGGCCGAAAAACGGGCAAATGATGTAACAAATGAGTATTGAGGAAAATCAACAAGTTAGAGTTGGATTTCCTCCATTCCTACATACAACATGTTTCAGTTACAGCAATATTTTTATTTAAATTTTAAAATTCTTAATTAAATATTTTTGTATTCTTAATTTTGTTGTAACGTAACTTTTATTCTCTATAGGGAAATGGAGTTTTTGATGCAGACCATTGTTCGAACGATTCTGACCACAGTCACGAAGAAAGTAGATACCACGTCACGAACCATCAAGTTCGTTGGTACAAAAGAGTCTGTTGACCGGACAGGAGACATTATTCGTGTAAATGGATGGGAGTTCGACAATTTCCAGAAAAACCCCGTGTTCCTCTGGAACCACGACTCAAGTATTCCCCCAATCGGGAAGATCAAGAAAATAGACGTGTTGAGCAAGGAAGTGATCTTCGACGTGGAGTTTGCGCCAGCATCGGTGAATGAGTTTGCCGATACCATCTTCAAGTTGTTTGAGTCTGGTTTTCTATCAGCGGTGTCCGTTGGGTTCATCCCGAAAGATGTGGAACCGATCTTTTCAGAAGATGGGCGTTTTTTAGGGTTGGAAATTCTCCGGCAAGAGTTGTTGGAACTAAGTGCCGTGGCGGTTCCCGCACACCAAGACGCCCTCGCCGCAAGTTTGCTCGAGAAAGCGTCCGCAGAAGCAACAGCGATGCATCCTCAACACAAAGATGAACCTTCTGATCGCAAGGCGGTGTCGTTGGAAGAGTACCGCAAAACGTTAACTTTTACCGAAGAGGTAGACGAGGACATGAAAGAAGAATTTGTGAAATTACAAGAGACAGTGGCCCAGTTACAAAAAGACTTGGCCGCAACCATCACCCTACGGGAGAGCGTGGACCTCTCAATCACGGCGATGGGAACCCTCAACAAGTCCGTAGTGGCCTTGCTTGAGGCGAAGGGACAACCTGCAACACCTCCAACGGAATCAGTGCCGGACGGTGGCTCTATGCCTCAACCTTCCCTGGACCTGGAAAAGTTGATGGGTGCGTTAGGGACTGCCCTGACCAAAATTAATGAATCATCGAAATTCACAGTAAAAGGAGACCAATAATGCCTAATGTTGATGGAAAGCAGTATGAAGATCTGTTACTCGCGAAGATGGACAGTGTGGTCACTTCCGTAACAGACAAACTCGCCGCTGGCGAAAAGTCCTACAAGGACATGGAAGGGACCATCAAGTCCCTCGAAGACACGCTCGTTGCCATACAGTCGAAGTACAAAGAGTTGGAAGAGTCCATGGCCAAACGTGCGTGGAAAGATGTGCCTGGGGTTGATGAAGGCAAAGAGAAGTTCAGCTTTATGAAAGCATTCTCTGCCATTGCCGCCAAAGATTTCAGCAATGCCGAATATGAAAAAGAAGTGATGGAAGCCACCAAAGTGAAAGCCCAGTCCGCTGGTGTGGACACAGCCGGTGGATACTTAGTGCCTGTGCAAGCCTTGGGTGGGATCATCGAATTGCTTCGTGCAAACATGGTGACCGCTGCCTTGGGTGCCACAGTACTCGACGGGTTGACGGGTGTGCCTGTTGAGATTCCCAAACAAACCGGTGCCAGTACTGCCTTCTGGGTTGAAGAAAATGCCGCGATCACAGAAAGTGAAATCACTTTCGGTCAATTGGCATTAAATCCTAAAGCCCTGGCCGCATTGGTGAAAATGTCGAACCGATCCCTTCGGTTGACGAATCCTTCCTTGGAAGCTTTGATTCGTGACGACATTACCCAACAGATTGCATTGGCCCTTGACCTTGCAGCCCTTCGGGGAACAGGTGTGGGTGGATCAATCCTTGGGATGGTGAACCAGCCTGGAATCGTGACGGTTGACTTTGACAGCACCGCTGTTCATGGTTCCGCAACGAACCCTTCCTGGGAAGCCATGTATGAGTTGGAAGGTGTGTTGGAAGATGCCAACGCCCTCCGTGGACGACTTGGCTATGCCATGTCCCCAAAACTGAAACGACAGATGAGCAAGCTTCGGTCCGCAGCGTTCGCGACAGTGGACAATGAAGGCCCGTTCTTGCAAACACAACCCATGACTGCCGCACACATTACGGCGATCTTGGGCTGGCCGTTCCAAACCACAACGCAGATTCCGAACACCCTTGGTTCTGGAACACAAACGGAAGTGTTGTTTGGTAACTGGGCAGATCTGATCATCGGCATGTGGGGTGGAATGCAGTTGAAGGCTTCGGAAGAAGCTGGGACCGCATTCACAACCAATCAAACCTGGGTCCGAGCCATCATGGATGTGGACGCCGGTGTTCGACGGGTTGAATCCTTCGCAGTCGGTATTGACGCGAATACTGTGGTTGCCGCTTCTGGCGCGTAACGCAAGAGTCATTACATATCTGTGTACGGGAGCAATCCCGTACACTTCATTTTTAGTGTCAGTGACGAGTAACCTGGCACAGTCATAAGGAGACATAATGGGCAAATACAATGATTTTCAAAACGACCACAGCTATGTGGGTGTGTCTGGAGCGTCCGCTGCCACCAAAACAAGTGCAGCGTTAGATTGCAAGGGCATGGAACAAGTGACCGTCATTTTACAGACGGGGACGATTGAAGCCACAGGGACACTGGATGTCGAAGTGCAGGATTCCGCTGATGGGACCACAGGTTGGGCGACTCTCGCCGGAGCCGTGTTCTCACAGAAGGTTGCCGCTGACGACGACATGACATACCTCGGCAAGATCAAAGTCAACACAGCCGGTGTGAAGCGATTCCTTCGCCTCAATGCCGTGGCTGCGGTGGCTGATGCAGATTACGGCGCATGTATGTTCGCACAGAACCTGTCTGGCCATATGCCATTCACGGCGAATGCGTTGCCTGCACCTGCCTTCAATCTGTTTAATCCGTAAGTTTTGTGCTAGAGGGGTCATCATCTCGATGGCCCCTCCCTACCATTTACCATGGGCGTGTAGCTCAATTGGGAGAGCAACTGCTTTGCAAGCAGAAGGTTGGAGGTTCAAGTCCTCTCACGGTCCACCACTACAGAAGGGGAATCATGAAACATCTTTTGACACTCATCGCTCTTGTAGTTCTCTTAGCCAGCACGTCTGTCGGTGCGTCTGCACAACAGACTCCAAGCAACACAGTGTGTAACGAAAAATCCGGTCTCGCTTGGGATATGAACACTGAAGCAGATCTCGCCAAATACAAGATCTATGTGTCCAATTCCCCGATTGATCCAACTGCCGACAATGCCGCACTGGTGTTGATGGAGATTAATCACACACCCCCGCTCGATAGCTCTGGGGTTGTGTCACAGAAATTAAATACGGTGTTGTCCGAAGGGCACAAATACTTTCGTGTGTCAGCCGTGGATACATCTGACAACGAGAGTCCACTGAGCAATGAGATTGGGTGTGACTACAATATTTCCCCAATGGCTCCTGGGAATGTACAAATTATTCTGAAGTTAGCTCCACCCGTCCCGTAAGGAGTGTGGGTGAAAGTGTAACCGTGGCCCCACGTCAACGGGATGGGGAAGAAACCCAAAAAACCCAAGAAGCCGAAGAAAAAAGATATGGCCATTACCGTTTCTGACAGCAATAACCAACTTACAGCGTGTGAAGTGACTACAGGGTTTGCCTCCGATGGTGGGGGTGGTGCCGGTCCACAGAACGAACCGGATTTGGTGTACCAAAATACACAATCTGTTTCTCGTAAAATCGGAACCACGTTAGGAGGATTAGGCTACACTCATGGCAGCACCGTCGATATGACCGTAGCCGCAGATAGTATAGTCATGATGAAAGGGGTGTGGTCGAACTCAGCCGCGCTTGTGGCCGCACCGTCAGCACAGTTGAAGATCGGGAACTCATCCACCGTCGCATGGCGGTATCAAATCGCTGATGATGGATCTCGAGGAGATATTGATGCTCCACCAACACGCTTGTGGGTGATATCCATGATTACCCCAGCGGTGGCCGCATGGCGAGATTTCATTGACGGATCACCCTCGATTACCACTGTTGATTTCTTTGGAATTCAAGGTGACTTTTCTACGGCATCCAAAGCCGAGAATGTGGCGATTGACGCGATAGATATCAGTCCAGGGCTATGGTTGGTCGGGAACACCCCAGACGGGACCTGGCTTGATTTTAAAGATTATGATGAAGACACAGTAACGAATAGGTTCGGGCATTTCGTGACAATTGGAAACACCTTCTTTTTACAGGGGTTGTTTGTGATTGGCCGCAACTCTGCCGGAACGGTTTCTGCGACTACCTTTACTGATGACAATCGAGTTATTGAGTTTCCACCGACCCGAACTAGCCAAGGGCAAGTCGGCATCGAAGTGGATTGTGGTAACGCCTCAACAGTTGTGACGATGTCTTCGATGGTGTTCACGGGTGCTGGTCGATTTGGCGCAACGAGATGGTTCGACAGTTCGTCAGACGAAGTTGACGGTGCCCTCGATGAAATTATTATCGCCGATCACGGGTTCAAGACCGGAGATAACGCCCAGTATAATCACCAAGGTGGTACAAACCTGAGTGGGTTGACTGACGGAACACAATACTTTATCAGGGCCGTGTCAACCAGTCGTATTGCCTTGTACCAACATTCGTCAGGTCGGGATGCCGCGTACAGCGATACATCCCGCATAAACCTCACAGCCGCAGGGACTGGTCAACAGCACCGGTTGTTGGGTGGACCTATCACCATGCCATACTTGACGGTGATTGGGACATCGGGATCTTGTCTCTTCACAGGCTGTACCTTTAACGGAATTGGAGTGGTGGATTTTACGTCAGCCGGTTCTATTGTTGATTCCGTGTTTAACGTGGTACATCGAATTAACTTAGACGATGGTGCAACACTTGATGGAGTAACCATTAACGGAGCAGTGAGAACGGAAGGGGAGGCGGTTGTTCGAACACCCAACCCAGAAGATATCACAAATTGTATATTCAATGCCTCATCCAACGGAGGCCATGCGATAGAGGTTGAGTCTGCAGGAACATACGACTTAGATAATATTGAGTTTAATAACTACGGCCCTAGTCCAGCCGAGTTTGACGGTGTCACAGATGTGAACACCTCCACAGAACATATTACACTGCCAAGCGGACACGGATATGTGACTGGGGATGCAGTGTACTACAATGATAGAGGTAACACACAAATCACAGGTCTGGTTGACCAAACGAGATATTACATCAATGTCGATACCAATTCAATCTCACTCCATGTGACAAAAGCTGATGCGGTTGCGAATGCGAACCTGGTTAATTTGACTGGGACTCAGACGGGCACCCATGCAATTGAACATGCGAATGCCGCGATCTATAACAGCACAGGGTCCTCAGTGACTTTAAATATCATTAATGGTGGAAGTGTCCCCAGTGTGAGGAATAGCGCAGGATCATCGACCATCGTGAATAACGCGGTCACTGTCACTATCTCTGGGTTAACAGAAGGTACCCCCGTCAAAGTTACGGCGAATGAGACAGTCGGGACCGTCACCATCGGGGATACTCTGTTTGACGGTGTCGCGAACAATGCTGGTGTTGCTTCGTATTCGCAAAATTATGAGGGGGCGTTCGGGGCTGGGCTAGATGTGATCATCAGGGCGCGAAATCAAGGGGTAGCCATCGCCGCTATAGCTGAAGACAATGCGGTGTTCGTTGATGAGACACTACAAGCCATCAGCAATACGTCAGCCGATCAGAACCTATTACCCGCTGTACCCGTGGCTTCACAAGATTATTATTATTGGGGGCACGATGAACAATTTGATTCGCTTAAATTGTTTATCTCTACGGCAGGGGAGGGCACCTATACACTCACCTGGCAATATTGGAACGGAGCCTGGACCAGTCTTTCTGGTGTTGTAGATGGGACGAGCAACTACAAAACACTCGGAGGTAATAAAGTCTCATTTACCATCCCTGGTGATTGGGCGACAACGACCATTAACGGGCAAGGACCTTTTAAATATATTCGAGCTAGCTTGAATGCTGGAACGGTGACCACTGTTCCGAAAGCCTCTCGTTCGGCACTAAACGTGACACGATATTTACCATTTCAACAAAATAATACGATTACCACAACCGGCCTCACGACAGTGGCGAGTTGGGTAGAAGACGGAATCTCTAAATTTTAACCAGGGGTTGGAGGAGGGCGCATGAGTAATATTGACATTCTCAATGGGGATTTTGAAATTTTATTTGATGATGAGACAGTCGGCAGCAACGCGGTTGCGGGGCTACGACTGGTACGACGTAAGTCAGGCGCGTCGGCCACAGTCTATACGACTGTTGCACTCTACTCCGCAATTGCAGAGGCGGTTGATGACTTCATTGCCATGGGATTTAAGAACCCCATGCTCCCCGTTACACCAAATGCGTTCACGATGGAGAACGGATTTTTCATCCCACGGTCCTCAACCGAGTATTTGAAAGAGGGAGCCATCTCTGCGATCTGGGGAACGGCTGTTCCAGACAATACGATTCGATCCATTCAATATGATCCATCCGGTGGTACTGGTGTGGACTTCGTGGCGGGTGATATTGGTCGTCAGGTGGTTGGTGGAACAACTGGTGATACTGGGACCCTTCTTGATTTTGAAGTGTTGCCAGGTGGTACGGCACTCGCATGGATTCGACCAGACGATCCTGCCACTGATTTATTTGATAATGCGTCTGAAACACTGTCGTGTGTGGCCGACTCTGGCGCAGGGAACAACGCTGCGCTTGCGGTTTCAACAACAGGAAATTCTGTATACTCGTCCATCCAAGCCATCGGTGCGGTCCCAACCGCAACAGAGGTGTATATCTACCAAGACGATGAGTTGGATACGTCTCTGCGTAATAAGATGACTGATTCCACGGGTGGATTTCAATGGTGGGCAACAGATTCCACTGTGTCTCTTGGTATCATCGACATTTTGATTCGAGTGCAGCGTGATAGCATTTCTATTGGTGATGGTGATGTTGAGGTTTTCTCAAGACGATACACATCCCTGTACGACAATTTTCGATTAAACGTGGCCGCTGGAGGGCGATCCGCTCTACCCCTTGCGTCTGCCCCTGACATTAATAACACGACAGGGTACCGCCGAGTCACAGAAGTTGGTGCGACAGGTACGGGTCCATTTGTGGTGGGTGAAATTGCGAATGAGGCTGTATCAGGTGCGTCAGTTGTCATCACAGCGGTTGGAGGAACAACCGCCACACCGATCTTACAATACTACCTCGTTGGGACACTGACTGACCTGTTTGGATCAGGTGCCCAAACGTTAACCGGTGTTACGTCTGGTGCCACGATGACGACAGCCGCACCAGTTGCGAACTTACTCGGCCCAACAGATTCTGCGTCTGGCCAGGGTGGAACGGTCACCATTACGATGGGGACAACTACGTTTGACCATGATGGAGATGCGACAGCGGAACCATACTCCGTCACAATCGATGCTCAAAGCAATGTCGTTGCCGCCAAAGTGTATGAGAGGATTAAGTATGTGTGTCGGCGGGGAGGGAATGAGACAGACTTGTTCGGTGCTGGCGTGAAAGTACCTGGTGAATCGTACCGTGGTCTGGAAGCACAGATCAACTACAACTCACCGTCTGGTACCTTTACACAGGGTGATGATATTACCGGAGCGTCTGGGTACACCGCCAGGGTAATCTCTGTGAATACCACAGATACGTATATCATGGTGACAGACCAGCAGACATCACTCGATGCGGTTGTGGCCACAAATGTGCTGACGGACGAGTCTGCAGACACTGTGACTGCAGAGGCCCCGATCAATGCGATTACGAATCCTAAGGCTTCACCATTCGGGACATTTACTGGAACGGTGGTCTTCGGAGCCAGGGGTATCTTGTTCTTGAACCCTGCCGGAGCAGATACACAGAATTATATTTTAATTGACGACAACGGGGTGATTCGAACACCACCGAATACCGTCAGCATCACGATCAACAACACTGTCGCATTGGACCGTGTACTCGCTGTGCGAGATACAGGGGTTTCCGGTGTGATTGACAAAGACCAATTCGGTGGACTGGCCGCAGCGTCTGGCGCATTTAATGGCCTTGCAGATCTCGTCATCCGAGTCGCTGGCTCGATTGATACAGAAGTTCCACCAGCCGGTTATGTGAGAATTGTGGCGACAGGGGTCCAAGAAGAGCACCGATATCGGTATGCAAGTCGAACGACTGGTGCGTTAGGCGAATTTACCCTGGTCGATGTGAATGAGGGAACAGGTATCACCACACCAAGTTCCACACAACTCATTGATACCACAGCGACCTTCCTCTCTGCCCCAGTGGTGCAAGTGGGAGACTTGATTCGAAATACGACAGCTACTAAACTCAACCACATTTGGGAAGTCACCAACGTGGTGTCCACCACGACATTAGATGTGGTTCCGTTGTATGGACCACTCGATGCGACACAGGATTGGGATGCAGCCGACACGTATGAAATCAATCACTTGATTGGGCGTGACCATGCGGCCACACCAGCAGACTACGGCACGTCAGACGATGTGTTTGATACCATTATCGACACGCAAGCGGTTGGCAATCCAACCATTAATACATTGATTAAGACCCCCGCTTCGAATTTCGGGATCGTGGTCAATGTTCGACAAGGAAAGGTTATACTCCCATTCACACAGAACCAAACAGTAGGTGATACAGGGGCGAGTGTGACTGTGGTGAGAACACCTGATACGATTGCGGTTTAATCTTAACAAGGGGGAAAGATGAAGAACGTATTCGAGAATAAGAAGACTGGTCCTGGGTCTATACGCCTTGGGGGGTTGTCAGTTGACAACCTCCCTATTGCGGAATCCGCACTGACGAAGTTTCAAATGAAGTCAGTTGAGGAGAACGAGATCGAAAACAGGGTCAAGGAGATCTTTGCACGATTCCCTCCACAACCTGTGAAGTACCTGGAAAGCCGAATCAGGGAGTGTCGAGAGAACATCGTTCGCATTAACAAGGTGATTGGCGAACAGAACAGTATGATTTCACAGTATGCTGCCCAGATCACGATGTGTGAATATCGTGATAAGGAACTCGCGAAGACCGATGACCCAGCCGTGATCAAGGAGTTGAAATTAAAATATCCACCGTACAGTATTCCAGCGATGGAGCAACAGATTGTACAGTGCCGTGAAGCAGTTGAACGATGTAATGATGTGATACATAAGGAACACGGATCAATCGAAGAACTCACGGCGTTAGTCGCACAATGCCAACTCCGAGACCAAGAACTGAAACAATACAATGTAACGATTGAATAATTATGGCCACAAGAGAAGATATTTTTGTTAGGTGGGAGTTTTCCCCCCGCCTGATTGAGGTTGAGGCCCCATCCCTAACATTAACCATTCAAGACCTTGTAGACACACTGCGAATCTTGGAGGATTCGTGGGCAGGGATGACACAGGCCCATGTGTTAGATGCGTCTGGAAAAGAAGACCTGGGGGGTGGGTTGTTCGTGGGGGTGACTTCGAAACTTCGTAATGCCCGTATCCTCTTTGAGCCGAATGAGATGGTCATCTCATCTGGGACGGTGACGACAGCGAGTGGGAATCCTATTCGTCGTGCGATTACCATCATCGCGAGTGGTGCGACCTTCGTGACTGACGGGGTTGAGCCTGGATATGTTGTGGTGAATGATACGGACCTGAGCCATGCCGATGTCTTGAATGTGGACAGCGAAACGCAATTGACGGTAGGAA
>Ga0307376_10003697_pt1 | contig 14228 bp, 16 predicted proteins | sample TR2MG_FD_202536 | JGI IMG/M metagenome (GOLD analysis project Ga0307376, IMG submission 202536) | Soil microbial communities from Risofladan, Vaasa, Finland - TR-2 | ecosystem: Environmental > Terrestrial > Soil > Coastal area > Acid sulfate soil | place: Finland: Risofladan, Vaasa | collected...
CGGTAGCAGATACACCTGTACTTGCGGATGCCTCTCCTGTAGTACCATTCCCTAGTCCTCTTTTAGAAGATGCTTCAGCACCTGCCTCTGCACCAACTCCAGCGGATACGGAATTTTTATCTTTTTGCACTGAACCGTGATCTACTTCTGTTCCTGCAAATGATTTATTGTCTGCCATTAGTTTCTACTTCCTCCAACATAACCGCCTATTATGCCTATTAAACCAGTAACGGACATCTTCATTAAGGTTATCACACTCTCATCGACTGGACGATTTTCTTCGAGGGCTACGATGTAATCTCCAATAATGATAGTACCTAATAAAATTAGAGTACCAGTTGTAATTAATAAAATTACAATATCTTTAAAATTTTTTATCATTATCTTCTACCATCTGGTTGTATGTCAAATCTAAACTGACCGAATCTCCAACTTTCATTAATAGCGTCATTTTCAACTTTTAAAGCTGCTAATCTACTTCTAGCTCTAGTATCTATTTTATCAGTTGATGAATTAATAGTAAATGGCCCTAACGTAGAACTTGTTTGAGTATCAGCAGGATATCTTCTTAATAATATAGTTATCTTTGCATTACCATTTAAATATTTAAAGTCAGGTATAAATCTTCGTACTTTAATAAAATATTGTCCATCACCGTCTGCATCTAAATCAAAATCTCCTGATGTAATATAAGCTGGAATCGCATTTATAGTTCCATTTGCTAGTACTTCATTTGTTCCTATTTCGTGATTAAATACTCTACTCATACCATTTGATACACCTTGAATTGTTGGTGTAGTTGGAGCTGTGTTAGGATTAAATTGAGTAGCGATTGGATCATCAAATACATGTGAATCGGTATAGGTTGTTCTTGCTAAAGAACTAGTTGTCCAAGTCTGTTCCGCATAATTATATGTAACTTGTTTATTAACATAGTTAGAAGTTGAACTTGCATAAAACCAATAGATTTCAGAATATAAACTATTATAAGCTCCATAAGTTAATTCTGATCCGTTCGCAAAGTTAAAACCTGGTGCACCATCGTCTGTTAAGAATACATAATCTTCAACTAAAGAAGGAATACTTTTAACAGTACCATCAAACATAAAAAATCCACCTGAGTCACCAATCCAATAAACAGCACCGTTTGCATACACAATTGAATGTTGGCCTACACAACCACAGTTAGATCCTACTTGTCTAATACTAAAAGTAAATGGTGGCCCTACAAACTGCATTAAATATGCAGAAGTATCTGTTAAAATTAATATATAATCTTTTGCTTTAGCTGCACCTACAATTTTAGTTCCACTATCAATTCTAAAAGACCCTGCTGTATTAACAGAAGTTGCTGTATAATCCGTTAAAGTTTCTTGATCCGAGAACCTTATAAACATTTTATCTTGTGTGATAGGCGAACCTATTGTTGTTTCTGTTCCTAATATAATTAAATGTCTATCTCTATCTGACACAATACTCATTACTGATCTCGTTGGAGCTCCTAATATTATTGAAGCTCTTGTTGTAACACCTGCGCCTGAATTTGGATCCCAAGAAAAAGTTGCACCATTTTTAATAGTAGCAATTAATAATTCTCCATAGTTATCTAAAGACCAGCTAGCGGGATCAAGGACTGCGCTTGAAGTACTTCTTGGTGTACCCCAAGTTGACGAACCATATAAACCAGTACCCCAACCATAACCGTACGCTTGTAATAAAGGTCCTATTTTGTAATAAGGTTTAGAATCTAATGTTCCATTATTAGTGGCACCTGTGCCTGTTTCAGCTGTAGGCATTAAAATTGTAAAAGTTGTAGTTGTTGGTGCAAGTTGTACTTCAAATAAAACATCGTCAAAGTCTGCAGCAACATAATCTGTCTGTCCTCCAGTAAAAGATCCTGCATTTTCAAATGTTAATAAGTCACCTGGTTCGAGGTTATGGGAACTTGGACAAGTAATTGTAACGGTTCGTGATAGGTAAGTCGTGGTTATATCACATCCTGCTTGAGCTAAAGATGTATCAAATGGAGTAATATCATAATAATCATCACCGTTATATATATATAAAATCTTATTAGTACCGAATGCAATATATCTCCTTCCGTCTAAATCTGCCCAACTATGTGAAGCTCTTACTGCTCCAACTAATTGTTCGTTAAGTATTTCTTGCCAGCCACCTATTTTTTCAGGCATACCATATCTAAATCTAACATAGTCACCATCTACCCATTGGTTTTCGGCCCCTGAGTCTGATGCTTGTTTATTAAATCCTGGTGCAAAGTTTACTTTTGTTAAAGGCATATGCGTATTATACACTAGATGCCCTAATCTATAAAGATTATCTAAAATCGCTATTAAATGAAATTATAGTTTTTCTTTTACTACTTTTAGTCTTTTCTGAGGTATGTTGTAACATTGCAGGGAAGGTAACAAGATCACCTTCCTTAGCTATTAAATTTAATGTTTTTTTACTGTTTAAAATAGGTTTGACTTTTGTAGTCATATTTTTATTAGGTAATTCTAAATAGTATATGTTTGCAAAATTAGTTTTTCCGTGTCTATGCCATTGATGAAAGTCATTTTTATAATACTGTTGAAACCACCCATTTTGTATTTGCCAAGTATCTGCTTTAAGTAAGTCTGTCATCTCTTCCATATAAGGTTTAATTATATTATAAAAATAATCTATATAAGCTCTTTTGTAATCTTTTGATAAATTCCAATCAGTGTGAGTAATATTCTCTTTTTTTGTCTTATAACTATTTTGTGGTATTTGATCAATCAACTCTAACAACTTATTTTTAATTTGTTTGTGTTCTTTTATTTTTGTCACCAAATAAAAACTATCTATTTTTTTTATTTTAATCAAAACTATACTATTATGAAATCTAGATTTAAACTTTGCCTTGTGCCTAAATCTTGAGGGTAAACACCGTGAAAAAGCCACACTGGAAATATGACAATATCACCTACCTTTGGTTTATAACTAAAATACTCAATCTTATTGTTCTTTTTAAAAACACAATAAAAGTTACCATTCTCTCCTTTACTTTTTTTAGGAGTCTGTAAATAGATTACTGAACAAAGTTTATTAGTTTCTAGATCAACACAATGTTTATGTAATTTATGATAACTGTCTTTATATCCAATTACTGTCCAAGAATGAGTTAACTCTATATTAATTTTTTTATTTTTTATTTTTAAAACAGAATCCTTAACTTTAGCTTTTATTGAATCTAGTATAGAAGAATTTTTAATTTCATTAAATAAATCATATTGTGAGGATTTATCACCAACAGTACTTTTATATTCTAAAGATAACTTGTTTTCTTTTTTAATATGTTTTTTAACAAAAGACGTAATGTCTTTTATATCTATTTTATCTATTATAATCCAATCTTCCATTAATCTTCTTTGTTTTTCCTCATCTCAGGTATTGGAAATCTTATGCCGTGATCGTGTGCAACATTATCAAAGAAACAAACCATAGTTAATCTGTCTTCTGTAGTATCTTTACTTATATAATTAGGCACATAGTGATACTGACTTGAATCAAATATTAATATTCTATTGTATTTAGATTTTACAACTATACTGTCTTTAAATTGTCTATTATTTTCTTGTACTTTAAGATTTATATTTTTAACTTTTTTTCCTAAATGGAAATCATTTTTCTTATCAACATTAATTATTTGAGATGTAAAACTTTTCGGGTCTACAATAGTAGTACCTACATCTTCATGTTTTGATAAATAGATAATAGCTGTGAATAAATGTGGTGTATCATAATGAACCCAACCTTCTCTTAACTGTTCTTTTGGGTCTTGTTTAATTAATTGAAAGCTAGACGCAGCTCTGTACTGAAGTTCATGTTGTCCGGGAAAAATAACAGATAGTATTTTTTTATTTATTTTATCAAATAATACACGATCAATATTGTGTAATAACTCTGATCTATATCCTGGCCATCTACCATCAGGTGCTGATTTAAATTCCAAAGTTTTAGATAGCCTAACTATTTCATCAGGATCTCTAAAAAAATCATCTGCTACAATTGTTGGTATAAGCATTAGTAGTTTATCGCAATCGATATCCTCTCATTATCTTTTTTACTTGGTGGCACAAAATGCCTTAGACTAGATTTAAATATAATTAGTCTACCAGGTACAGGTCTAAACTGATAATTGTTGTAAGTCAAATCGTTAAGCTCAGTTCTATTTTTTGGTGCAATCATATCTTCTGCAACCTTTTCAAAATATAGACTTGATGAATGTTCATTTGATTTTATAAATAATACAGCACTATATGTGTGATCAACATGTATATGTGATTCCTGAAAGTCTTGCGCTTTTTTATAGATAGTAAACCAACCTGCTGTAGGTTTATATGTATAATTAGATAAATGTTCTTTATTAAACAAATTTACATGATGTGTGATTTTATCTAAGACGTTTTTAAATCTTTTGTCTTCTACAATATTATGTGTCATCAATGTATTATATGTATCACTCACCCAAACTTGTTTTGAAGGTGTTGTTTTACTTATGTTTTTACAAAGCTTTACAGTTTCTTTTAATTCTTTCTCATTCAATACATTATCTTCTAAATACAATGCAGTAGGAAATATTTTAAGAATCTTCGCCATAAAACCTTTCTTTTAGAAAGTCATATAAAGAGGGTAGCTTTTTAGCAGCATTGTCCCATATCTTTTTTCTTCTTTCTAAAACACTAATCTGACTTTCCCATATATCTCTTGGATCTTTAATTCTATCTGTGAAGTTGTGATAGCACATAGCTTGTAAATCAGTAGGAGCCCAATTGTATCCTGCACTAATTGCTGATAATCCAGAGTTTAATTTGTATTGGAAATTGAGGTATTTATCTTGCACAGCAAATAGTATTCCATTTTGATAATCGTTTTGTAAATTTATTAAACTTTCAGTCCATTGTTTATTTTTTAACGTTTTCCAATATGGTGTATCTTCTCTAGCTGTAAAAGCATAATGTAATGCTACAAACTCTGCAAAATTTCTAAACTCGACTTTGCATTTGTGTGTAAATGAATCTTTATCTAATTGATTTACCTCACCTCTATCTAATACTCTACAAAGTATACTTAAAAATTCATGTACAGAAAATAAACCATTACTTTCTAAAGGTTCAATAAAACCAGCAGATAACCCAATAGTTGCTACATTCTTAACCCATAGTCTTCTGTGTAAACCTGTTCTCATTTTAATTTTTCTGAACTCTAAATCTTTTGTTCCTAGATGTTTTTGTAATTGTTTCAAAGCTGTATCATCATCTACAAACTTATCTGAGTATACGTATCCTGTACCTATTCTTGACCATAGAGGTATATTCCAAACCCAGCCATTTTCTATTGCAGTACAATTTGTGTAAGGCACTAATTGTTTCTTTTTATTTTTATAAGGCATTCTAGTAGCCCAAGCTGAGTTGTTAGGTAAAAGATCAGTATAAGAATCAAAAGGTTCTTTTAATGTTTTATCCATTAACAAAGCTTTGAAACCAGTACAGTCAATAAATAAATCAGCCTTATATTTTTTATTTAATGATTTAATTCCATTGTCATCTTGTTCAATAGTTTTGATATCTTCTTGTATATGTTTAACACCATTTGGTTTACAAATATAATCTCGTAAATATATTCCAAATTTTACAGCATCAAAATGAACTGCAGTATCAGTATGATAATTATAAGATAGATCTTGTACAGGTTGATCCGTGATTGTGTTATTATTAACCATTGCCATAACAGGATACATACAATCTGCAAAGTCGCTGTTCTTTGTTTCAGGATATAACATTTTTTTGAACCACCAATCATTTGTTTCGTTAATATTATTATTTACATAACAAACACCAAACGGATAATGAAATGCTTCACCTTTTTTATAAAAATCTGTAAATTTAATACTTAGCTTTAATGATGCATTAGTATGTTTAAAAAATTCTTTATCCTGTATACCAACAAAAGCTGTCCACTTCCTAATAAACTGAAGAGTGCTTTCTCCGACACCAACAATAGGTTCATTGGGAGATTCAATTACTGTAACTTTTTTATTAGGAAATCTTTTTATTAATGTTGTTGCTGTCATCCAACCAGCTGAACCACCACCTAAAACTATAATATTATTTATTTTCATGTATTATTAATTTATTAACTTCTGGGAGATAACAATATTTCAATTCAGTTTTCTCCATCATTTCTTTTACATCATCTAGTGTTTCGACTATTACGTGTCCAGGCATATTTAAACTTGTATTTAACACAATTGGGAGTCCACTTAAAACACTAAACTCTTTTATTAATTTATAATAGTTTGGATTGAAATCAACAGTTAAGGTTTGAACCCTGCTATAATTATCAATAGATGCAATATTTTTTAAACGTTTATCTTTTATCTTATACATAAACATCATATATGGATTATAATTATTTTCATCATAAGGTATATCAAAGTATTTTAATCTATGTTCAGCTAATACCGTACCTGCAAAAGGTCTAAACCATTCCCTTTTTTTAATTTTATTTATTTTTGCAAGACAATCCTTATGCAAAGGATTCATTAGTAAGGATCTGTTTCCTAAAGCTCTCTGACCTTGCTCTGATCTACTTTGAAATATAGCTACTGGTTCTTCCATTAATATTTTTGCAACTTCATGAACGTTCACCGTTTTTACATTACCAAACATTCTAGTATCTAAAGATTGATTGAAACCCATAAAGATACCTTTAAAAGGTTTTAGATTTTCATAAGTATAGGCTGCACCTAAACTTATACCAAAGTCACCATTCATTGGGTCAGGTAGTATTGTATTAAAAACTTTATCTTGTATCTTAGTATTATTAATAATGTTTTGTGCGAAGCCTCCACTTAAAGTTATGAAAGAAAACCTGTGTGAGTATTTTATTATATTTTCATCAAATAATTTAAAGGTGTAATCTTCAAAGACTTTTTGTATTGTAGCTGCAATATCTTTATTATCTATTGTAGATTTTACATACTTTAATGATGACCCATCATATATTTCATTATAGAGTTTATCATTTACTTTGCCATACACTGATAGAGCCATCGTTTTACCTTCTTCAAATAAACCAAACCCTAGGTCAAATGTATATTTTGAATATAAAGCACCTATGTTATTACGATCTTGTGTTTCACTTCTACTTCGTAAACTAAATCTTTGATCACTCATCTTCATAAAGAAACTTTCAGTTTCGTAAGCTTCTCCCATATCAGCACCAGATTCATCACAAACCATAAAGTCCCAAGCACTTGAATATATATGTCTTGAACACATTGCATGAAAAAAGTGATGTCTTCTAAACTCGTATTCAAATACTGTATTGGGTGTAATTAAATTGAATTGTTTTAGCCATGAATACCACAATATAAAATGATTCTCGTTCTTTAAAAATGTGAAGAAGACTTTATCAAACTTTATATTTAGATCTGCTATTTTTTTTACTAATGCATAACTAGGAATCCCTGCATTTTTAAAACGACTAAACCTATCTTGTTGTGTGTGAACTACAATTTCATTATCACTTACAATTGTGATGGAGCCATGATGACATACGTGAATATATAATGAGTTCATTCTTTTGCATACTTATTTACTTTAATAGGATATGGATATCCTATACATGGTCTACCATCCCATTTGTTTTTGTCATCTGCTGAATTGTAATGTAAAAAAACTTGACCACATATTTTACCTAAAAATGGTTCTCTCCAATGTTGAAGTATACAACCTTTGTAAACTAACATATCACCTGGGTTTAGATCTACTTTAATTTTCTTCTTACCTGACATTAAATATATAGGCCACATCTCACCTCCTAAATTTAATGTGGTAGAAAATTCACATGAATATCTATCTATATGTTTTTTCAAAACATCATATTTTTTGTATACTCTCGCATATGAATAATTTTCATTTAATTTTTTACCTATAGTTTTCTCTACCGTCGGCTTCAATCTTACAAGAAGCTGTTCCATTACTAGATCACCGTATGTTGAATATGTATTAGGTACTTGATCATCTCTATAATGACCCCATTCAAAAGTAAAATAAGGTATATCTTTTCTTGATAGCAATACATCGTATGTATTCTTTTTTAATAAAAGATGAGAATAAACAAACTCACATAATTCTTTTGAGATACATTGTTTTAAAATTTTATAGAATATCTTATTAAACATCTTTCATTAATTTTTCTATGTTCTTACCTCCAGAAAAATTTATAGAAAAGATAAAAAACGTTTTAGGTTTACCTTGATTAACTAATGTATGATTTAAATAACTTGGAAAGAATATGATATCACCTTCTTTGATTCTTAATACATCAATTCTTTTTTCAACTGCATTGAACCATTTAAGTTCATATTTATCATCTGGTAAATCAAAAGCATAGATACCTGTAAAGTTTGAACCATAAGTTCCCCAATCAATTACATCATTCTTTTTCATGTTCACACCAAATAAATGAAGAACCTGTACTTGAGAGTAACCTAGACCATAAGATATATAACCCATTGATTCATCTAATATAGATCTAAGAAGAGGTTTGTAAGGTTTATCTAAATCATTAGGAATAGAATAATCTGTTTTATAAATATGCATATCTTCATTTATAACTTCTTCGAATATACTTTTTTGAATAGCTTTTTTGATTTTTGCTTTATTTTTTTTATGAGCTTTTAGTGGATATTCCACATAAGGCATCATTATAGTTTCAATTTTTATCATATAAAATCTTCTCCTAGATACCATCCAACAAGAGAGTATCTTAAACCCTTCGTTACTGAAGTCACTTTATGCCATAAAAAAGATGGAAATACAACTATTGATCCAACTTCAAGATTATCTAACTTTAGTTTGTGTATTTTATTAGCACCTACTTGATAATTAAATAATAAATCACCACCTTTGTAATCCTTCTTATCTGATAAAATTATGCTTGTTGATACTTTTCTAGTAAGTCCTGCACGTTTGTGACCTTCAGGATAAGGATTAGGAAGACTATCTTGATGCCAATGATAGTGTTGATTTAATGCATATTTAGTAAATTGGAAAGGTTCTGAACAAGATATATCAAATCTCCAACCAGAATTTCTATTAGCTTCTCTTATGTAAGGATCAATAATTCTATTTACCCAAGGTATATCATCAAAGAAACAAATATCAGAGTTTCTAATTCTTTTATAAAGTTTTTTCTTTTTAGCTAAAGGTGATATATCTTTTTTTATTGAATACCCTGTTTCACCAATTTTTAGTTTATGTTGATTACCTTCTTTTATAATGTAATCACAAATTCTTTTAGGTATAGCATTATTAAAAACCCAAGTATGATCTACTAAATTCATCTTGATGTTAAAATAGATTATTATTATGGAATGTCAACGTAAGCTGACGTGTCTGGATCCCAGTATTTTCTTGAATTATCAGTAAGAGTTATTTCCCATCTAGTATCAGTTTCATTCCAAGAAGCTGTTGCACCTTCTGGTGTAGCAGCTGAAGGTAAAGCTACAGGTGGTTCCCAAACTCCTGTTGTTGCATTTAAAACATAAGATGCAGGGTCATCACCTTTTTGTGCTACAAATCTATTATTATCAGACTCAAATAAATCTCCTATATCAGCTGGTTTTGTTCTCCATCTTGGATCTTGACCGATAGTCATAGATTGTTTCCAATAAGTAGCTGGATAGACACCACCGTTGTCTGCTAAAATTTTAGCGTCTTGAGGAACATTGTTTGCTAAAAAAGTTTCAACAGAAGTATTACCTGGATCATTGATTACATCTACACCATTAATAGTGTTATCTTCTTCAATAACTCTTAATACTTCATTATCACTTGTTCTAATTTCTGCGAATCTTGATGCCATATTAACCTGTGTAAGTTGCTGGACCTGTTGATGTAAAATCGTGTACGGTATTAGCTCCTTGCGGACTTACGTTTCCTCCTGTTCCTCTTTGTGGACCTAAATAACTTACTACAACTCTTCCTGAACCGCCTGGCCCCGCAGTCGCCCAGTGTTGTCCACCGCCTCCGTGTCCTTGGTTGGCTGGACCCGTTGATCCTGTTCTTTGATTTCCACCAGCAGAATAAGTTATTGCTGATCCTGTAATACTGTTTGATTGTCCGGCACCTGTACCTGTTCCGTTAATTCCGCCACCAGGACCACTTGGGTTTCCGTTTGATCCTTCTGGTGGAGAGTAGCTTCCCGCATTTCCAGCGCCGCCCGATCCACCGCCAGAATCTCGGCCGCCGCCCCCAGATCCTCCGGGTTGACCAGCACCGTTATTTTGGTGTCCTGCACCACCGCCTCCTGATGAGCTTATTGGACCAAATTGACTAGCACTTCCATTAGGAGGTGTTGAGCCTGAACCTACTGTAGTTGAACCTGCACCTACAACAACTGGATAGCTTTCTCCTGGTGATACAATGAATGTTGAAGTTCTGTAACCCCCTGCTCCTCCAGCGCCGCCAGACAAGTTTGCCCCAGCAGAACCACCAGCCACTACAAGATATGTTACTTCATAAGGCCCTTTACCACCTTGAAAACCAAATCCTCTTGCGGATCCAGCTGCTCTAGATGCTATAATTGGCATTGTTTAATAACCTCCTGTTACGCAAACTGTGTTTGTGCTGCTAAAACTTTGAAAGTAGCACTTGCAGTTTTAATAATTGTATATGAATATATATCATCGCTACTAGTATTACCAGCATCTGGTGCTGAACCACCTTGCCATTCTGGAGTAACTCCACTACCATCGATTTGTACAGCTGAATTGTAATATGCAGTTCCACCTTGTTGAACAATGTGAACAACAGTAATAGACTCACCTGTAGCCATAATTGAATCAAGAGAATTAGAACCGTCTCCTCTAATATTTAAAGTCCAGTTTCCTGAAGCATCAGTATTATAGTAAAGAACAGCTTGAGTTATAACATCAAAGTCAACTGTTCCTGTTGCAGCTGTACCTGATACTGTAACTTTTTCAGCAACTTGTTGAATTTTACCAGCACCTAAAACAACTCTTCCAATACCTTTTGGAGTTAAATTTAAATCGATATTAGTATCACCACCTGTTGCTGATACACTTGGAGCGTTTCCAGTTGCAGCATTTGTTACTGTTAATTCGTTAACAGCAGATGCAGTAGTTGCAAATTTAACTTGCTCATTATCGTTTTCATCATTAATTGAGTTTGTACTATCAATTAAAATATTGTTTCCGTTAGCATCTAAGTCACCACCTAATTGAGGTGTAGTATCTTCAACAACATCTTTTAAGAAAAATACATCAACAACATTTGTACCATCAGAAAAAACTAAAACTGTTTTACCTGCTGGAATTGCTACACCTGTACCTGATACTGTTTTAATAGTTAATGTATTACCTGCTCTTGTAGTACTGTCCGCAACGATGTAAGTTTTTTCAATTCCGTCTGGAACATTTACAACTCTTGTGCCTGCTAAAGTTCCTGTTAAGTTAAGAACCATATTTCTAGCGTTTGATAAAGTTGCGTTTGTCATTGCTAAAGTTACATCTGATGATGCAACATCGATAGCTTCATAACCTGCAATTGCTTGTTGTACTAAGTTTAAATTTGTATTTGTTTTATCACCCCATGTACCCGAGTTTTCACCCGTTACCATCAGTTCGAGTTTTAAATCTGTAGAATAACTAGATGCCATAATTTTGTTCCTTTATTAAATAATTATAATTTTATTAACACTATGCTGCAATGTCAACTACTGTCCAAGTTGGAGCAGTTCCTGGATCAACAACAGCCCATGCGTTTATACCTATTATACCCGTACTTACTGTGCTTGTCACTCCTGTTGGTTCAACAGTTATACTGATACCTGCAAGAAAATCACCTATTATAATTGGACCTAATTCTTGACCTGTTACGTTAACTCTTACATTAGTAAATGCATCTTCATCACCTAATTGAATATCAAGTAAAGTAAGCCCTGTTAAAGTTACATTTGCAGTTCCTGTAACAGTTTCCTCTCCTGTATTTGTTTGTAATTGTTCTCCTAAAACATCAACCTCAATTGAAGGAACAGCTACTTCTTCTGCACCTTGAGATATATCAGTACCAACAGATTGACCCCATTGACCTTCACCCCAATCTAATTCACCCCAAGGCTGTGCTGAAGCTGTTGTTACTTGAATTTCTACAACCTCGCCTCCAAAAGCATCTCCTGCAGTTATATTTGCTTGTGAACCATCAAAAGAATAGATAGCTTCATATTCTAATTGACCTGTGCTTCCTGTTATTTCTTCACCTGTAACATCAACATTAGCATTTGCTAATCCAGAAGCTGTTCCAATATCTGTATCTGCTTGTGCACTTCCAATTAAATATTTAGATTCAAATGATAAAGAACCTAAATCAGGGGTAAGTTCTTCACCTATAGGTGAAGCTATAATAGATATACCTGCTAAAACATCTTCTACCGTTATATTAAGTGTTTGTGCTGTAGGGAATATTTGTTGTCCAAGTGCAATTGAAGTGTCTCCAATAGAAACTGTTTGTCCATCACCCACACCCCAAGCTCCAACACTCCAAGCATTTTCTCCCCATGCTTCATTAGAAGCAGAAGTAACTTCTACAACTACAAGCTCCCCAGCAAATACTGAATTTACTGTTGAATTTAATTCTTCACCTAATGGATTCGCTTCAGCAGAAGTTCCCGCAACTTCATTTCCTACAATTGAGTTTAATTCAATATTAGGTGAAGTTGTATTAATAGTTACATTTGCATTTGCAGAAATTGTTACTTGATCAAGATTTGTGTTTAGTTGTTGACCAGTAAGAGCTACTTCTGGAGAAACTAAATCTCCCCATTCACCTGCTCCCCAATATTGAGTGCCCCAACCTGGAACTTGTTGAGGAGTTACTGATCCTAAAGATGTTTGTGTAGATTGGCCACTTAGAGTTATGGTTACGTCACCGAGTGTTCCCCAGTTTTCATAACCCCATGTCTGCGAACCCCAAGTGGCCATTCATAATCCTACTCTTTATTAAGCGATTCTTAAAATAGCTGACGAACTCGTAAAGTTTGGAAATTGAATTGTAAATGTTCCAGAAGTTGCAGTTTTATCTGAACCAAAATCTAAAACACAAACTGCTTTTTTAGCTTCAGTTGAGTTATAGATTAAAGCACCTCTCGCAGTTAATGTTACTCCTGTGAAAGATAAATCTGCAAAGTCAACGATAGCGACTCCGCCTGTTGCTAGTGAAACTTGTTGTGATTGTAATACACCGCCTCCAGCTGCATATTGTCCTGTCGCCGCTACTTCACTTGTTGTTGTGTATGAAGTCGTAACTGAACTTAAAACTGCGACTGATGTGTATAATCCTAATTTAAATACGTCGCCACCATTTTCTAAATCATGAATACCTTGTAGTATTTCAGATTTAAAAGAATTGGCTACCGCTTGTGAAATTGCCATAATATATTTTCTCCTTAATGTTTAAAATTTTTAATTATTTGGTGAAGGCGAAGGTATCTTAACTCTCGGCACTCCATCCGTATACTCATCTCTACGTCTTCTGCCCATTTGCTCCAACGCGAAACTTTGTATAGCTACATTATACTTGTCTGAGTAGACTTTGTACATATCCATCGGCCCTTTTAAAAACTCATAAGCTTGGCACATAGTAGCATAAAACAATAAATCAGGAACATTATCAGATAAATAGGTTGTTGTATTCGTAGCTGATAAGTGATCAGGTGTATAAATATAGCTTAATTGAATTTGATATTGAGCATCTGGTGTAGGAGCCATAATCAATGTAGTTTCTTTCCAATTTGCGTAGTATTTAGGAACTCCAGTTGCTCCTGTTGAATTGTATTCAAATATAAAACTAGTATCTCTTTTATCTAAATATTCTTTATTCGTAGGACTTTGATTAGTATTGAAAACTAAAAATGATCTAACAATAACAGCTCTTCTAGTTGAAGTTAACCCTGAACTAGATGTTGCATTTGGTAATTGTAAATAAGGTGAATTTATATTTAAATTTGCTGTAGCATATTCTCTAGCATAATCAGCATCTACTTCTCTAAAAATACGAAGTTCAGCATCTCTAATCATACTATCTAAAATAGAATCAGTTAATACATTTGAATCTACTTCAGTATAATCTCTAATTTTTTGTAATAATTCTGCGTAA
>Ga0307376_10003699_pt1 | contig 14217 bp, 17 predicted proteins | sample TR2MG_FD_202536 | JGI IMG/M metagenome (GOLD analysis project Ga0307376, IMG submission 202536) | Soil microbial communities from Risofladan, Vaasa, Finland - TR-2 | ecosystem: Environmental > Terrestrial > Soil > Coastal area > Acid sulfate soil | place: Finland: Risofladan, Vaasa | collected...
CTTCTGTATATTCCTAAAACAGATGGACAGTACCCTATTTTCAATCCATTATGTAAACACCGTAAATTAAACTCGTATTCTTCACACATAGTCAACGCCTCATCAAAACTACCTATCTTTTCAAACACTTCCCTGCGATACATTATAGTAGCACTATGAATTACATTTTTCTTTAGTAAATCCTGTATCGTAGGAAGTTCTATCTTAGGACTCTTAATAACTTCTTTACCGGAACCTTGATATAACTCAATAGCATCTCCATGTATAAAATCTACCCCTTGTTCCTCCATTGCTTGAATAGAATCCCTGATACAATTTTCAGTCAGCATATCATCTTCATGTAAATATTTTATATACTCCCCTTCTGCCTGATCTAAAACCTTATTGAAATTCTGAGGCCAGTTTCCTTCTCCCTGACTTACTATAAGCTGAACGGCCTCTGGTACGCTATTAATAGCATCCTGTAACCACCCGCGATCCTTTTTATAAGGTATAATCACTGTTACCTTTTTCTTTATGTCCGGCTTAAAATCAGTTTCTATATAAGTCTTAATCCAAGGTACTTCTGTAGCATTATAAATACGGGGTTTTCCATGAAAACAAACCAAGTTAGTTCCTTCAGGTATTTCCGTTAATCTAGGTCTACCTTTACTGGGTTTAAAATCGTAAATTGTATCTGTTAAATTCTGCCAGAAAGTATCCGGAATCAAGACCCTACGTAAGAAATAATCCATTCTGCTCCTTTTAGCTACTGTAGGCTTCCATTCACTCCATATTTTATTCACCTTATCCGAATTTGCCGGTACCCATACTAAACCGGTTGCTAACTTATCCTTCTGATAGAAATCCTCTAGGGTAATAAACATAGAAGGATCCTCAACCAATTCAAATATATTTTCTAAAGAACTAATAACAGCTGTGTCTAAATCCACGTATAAAAATGGGCGGAACTGTTCTACTTCAGGACTATACAAAATCATTCGAGACCATGTTCCTGGCCACTTATTTTTAAGTGGATATAATTCAAAGTTACCTAGATCATAATACTCTGTAGCCTTATCCCAAAAACATATAATACGTGGCTTATTCTCTGATTTCCATTTACCGTTAATATGCCTAACAATTAGCTTCACATCCCGGAAACCAAATCCTTTCCCATTCTTTAATACCAAAATTACAGTACGTATCTGATCACTCATGATAATTATTTTTTACAGCTATCATATCATTCTGGCCGTCCTTTGTTACATCATATCCTAATGAAGTCAAAAGAACTTCTACTGCCTTCATTCCACTTACTCCGTACAACTTGGCATCTTCCCCATGCCTTTCAAAACACTTCTCATCAAATGGCCAATATTCGTACTTAATTATATCAATATTGACTTTATCAAAATCAATGGATCTTATAATCTCCGCATCGTACCCTTCGGTATCAATTTGTAGGTAATGGATATTCGTCAATTCATACTTTTCACATAGTTCGTTGAAAGTTATACTTGGGGTTTCCAAAACCTCAAGATCATTTCCCCAATCATCCATAGGTACTAGACTGAAATTATGCTCCCCATAATGAATTCCATTCGCACTTACTCCTCCACTATTATTTTTAGGATATACCAGCTGTACTACTCCTTTATTTTCTTCCTTTACAATTGCTACATTTTCTAGAAAAATATTATCTATAGCCTCATAATTTTTCCATATCAAATCATTTAACTCCGCGTTAGGTTCTACCAGAATTACTTTAGATGGGGATGATTGCTTGATAATCTCTACAAACCCATCATCTTTATTACAACCATTGTAAGTTCCGATCTGAACTAAAACCTTATTTTTATTTATCTTTAACATACACTTGATCATAAATCCAACGATACGTCTGTTCCAATCCTTTTAACATAGGCTGACTTGATTTCCAACCTAATCTTTTATATACTAATCTATTATCAGAATGTGACTCCTGCACCCCCGAAGGTCCTTCTACATGATTCAGGGCTATTTTCTTTCCTGATATCTCAATAATCATTTCTGCCAATTGATTAATCGATACCGTTTCCTCCGCCCCGATGTTAAGTGGTTCAAAGGATTGTTCATGTTCCATCAGTAAACGAATACCATCTAAGCATTCATCTATATACAAATACGAGCGCGTCTGTTCTCCACTTCCCCATATATCAATAATATCCCCATCCTTTGCCCTTGCGGCTTTTCTACACATAGCTGCTGGGGCTTTTTCTTTTCCACCTTCCCATACTCCCTCAGGTCCAAAAATACCGTGTAACCTGGCTATCCTTACATCTAAGCCGTAATTACGTTTGTGGGCATGGTATACCCGCTCACTAAATAACTTCTCCCATCCATACTCATTATCCGGCTGGGCAGGGTAAGCAATATCTACCGAACAATCGTAATATGTTTGATTACGCTCAGGATATACGCAAGTAGAACTTGGAAAGAATAGTTTTCCTACCTTCATTTGAGATGCTTTCTTAGCCACATTAATATTGATCAAAGCTGAATTACTCATTATATCAGCATCGTAGTTCCCTGAAAAAATATAAGCCGCCCCTCCCAAATCTGAAGCAAGTTGATATACTTCATCTATCGCATACTTATCAAAAATATGCCCAACAGCTATCGGGTTCCTCAAATCCCTTATAAAGAAAGCATCCGCTAAAGATTTTGAAAACTCAGGATATTTCAAATCTACTCCTACTACAAAATAGGATTCCTGCTTCAATCTCTTTACAAGATGGCTTCCTAAAAATCCTCCAGCCCCACAAACTAATGCTGTTTTCATACTTATTTTCTATTTAATATATTTCCCACTTGCACAAGGAATTCGTTCATTTCTTTTTCACTGCGAAAATATAAGCTAATTCCTGTAGTACTACCATCTACTGTTTTATAACGACGGATATGTTCTTTGATCAGCCTAGCTATTTCCATAACTATAATAATCCGTCTTTTTTTAATATCTTCCCTAGATAATCCTCAGCCCAAAGTTCACTGTGGCTATATTGATAAGTGCAATTTTTTATCTTCTCCGGTAATTCAGCCACGTCTTCATAGAAAATACAATCATCAAACTTGGCTTCAATATCATAATACTTCAAAGTATTTCCATCTACGTGGCAAATAGGAATAGACTTAACCAATAAAGTCTCGTAAAAACGAAATGCGAGAAAATTACCATTAGGTGCCGGGCAGAATACAAATCTATATTTAGCCAATATTTCTATATAATCCTTCCATAATTCTATTGTATTAGGAATTATAATAATCGGCAACAACTTCTGAAGCTCAACAATCTCATCAGTTCTCTTCTTATAACATCCTCCATGCATTTTAGGATCAGCCGATCCAATAAAAACAATTTCATCTATCTTATTACCCATACCCACTTTTGCATAATCTTTATAATACTTGGAAAAAAGTGATCTATGAAGTTTAGTTCCCAACAATTCGCAATCATCAGCATCCACAGTATATAAATGAAGATCATCAAATCTTTGTATAAACTTAAATTTAGTTATGTTCCCATCGAAAAAAGCATCAAATATTCTTTCAGCAGTAAACACTACCACCTTAATTTTATCGGCATTGCACTTCTCAACAAATCCTGATAGGTGAAGAACATCCGAATGAGCGTAATGATGATCATCCCCAACAAATAAAATATCCAGATCACTTAAATCCTCACAAGTACTAACTATCCTTACATCCCCGTAAAGATTCTTTATGGAGTGATAATACTGCTTTATATTAAAGCACCTCTCCCAAGCCCTATTACATACTATCCCTGCTTTTTTCATACTTATCTAGAATTACTAATGAATCAGCCATATTCTTATTTACTTGTCTTCTGTCATCCAGGTAAACATATTTCTTTAAATCCTCCGGGAACCAATCCACCAGCATATCAATATATCGCTTCTTAGTTTCCTCATCTATATTACAATTTACATCCTCAATTATTAGGATACCATCATCCGTCAAAAGATCACAATAATAATCTATCACATACTTCTGATGAAATAAATAATGAGATCCATCATCTATTATAATATCAAATTTGCCTATACCTTTTAATAAGTCTACCATTTCCGTAGTATATGCATCCCCCGTAATAATTCGTACGGTATTATGCAATGGTAAATTACCTTCCTGCGGATAGTCCTGATCAATACCGTAGATAATAGACTGAGTAAAATACTCAGCCCACAGATTCAACGAATCCCCTTCCTTAACCCCTATTTCAAGGATCTTATTCTTTCTATCTTTTATCCTTTCAAATATCTCCCCGTATCGATCCAAATAAGTATGCTTATCAACGGTAGTTCCCCACTTATCAGTAATATGATTATTCTCTGTATGCAATCTAATTAATTCATTCATCATTTTAATTTATTAAAAATTACAGGATCCTTTGCCCATTCCTTCTCCCAACTAGCTCCTCCAAAATGTCTAAAAATAACATCCCTTTTATTTCTGGTCTTTGTAGGAATTCTATAATAAGGATTATTACTTCCATCCCAACTAGTGACATTCCACTCAACTGGAAGGATCTCTACATTCTTATATAATTCTTCTAACGAGTAAACAGGATCCGATTCTTTGGTAGAATGCCATCCCAGATCCGCAATACCTTGCCAGGAAGGTTGATCAGGATCAGCAAACGTATTTTTAATACCGGCTAATGAATACCAACAGGCTTGATCTTGAAATATATGCCAGAATAGGGTATCTTTGAATTTCTGGTATCTATTTTCATCTAATAAATTATCCAATAATTGCTTAGTCCAAGCATTAATTCTATATGAAAAAGCTCCCATACAATGAGTATTGCAGGAATCCACAGCATAAGCAAAACTCTTTCCTGGAGAAGGTTCAAGCGGCCAACTACCATTAACTATACAAATATCAGCATCTAAATGAGAAACAATATCCCCAGTTTTAAAACGCCCAAGAGTAATCCAATGTCTTATCAAAAAAAGTCTGTACCAATATATGCGTCTTTCTTTACAATAATTCGGAATAGTATTAAAATCCGTTATTGGTAAATATTCAAACCCATGATAGTCACAGTACTCTTGATTCCTTGGAGAATGAATAGTTTCAAAGTATTCCTGCTTTTTAGAATCAGCGTATGACACCACACTCATTAAATATTTTTTATTTCTTACTTTTGGCATACCTTTTTAATTACTTGTTTTGCACATCCTTCAAATGAAAAATACTCTTCATATATCTTTTGCCCATTTATTCTATACTTAACTATTTCCTCTTCTGTTTTACCTCTTAAAATATTTTCAATATTCCTAATATATTTCTCAGTTATCAAAATACCTATCTCATTAAAATCAAACTCGTCAGGCCAGGGGATCCAAGGAGTATCATACACGTAGACCGGGATTGAACCATGCTGAAGGGCTTCACATATCCGAAACGACGTTGCTCCGTAGCCTCTGGGACATAAAGAAAACGTACTTCTTTCCAGAGCGTCTGTGAATGCTTTATAACCTAAATGCTCCCGTATAAATAAATCAGAGTTTCCATATCTTTTTTTAATCTTCTGTCGTATACCATAACTCCCAGCAATCGTCCCTACGAAACTTCCTAATATATCCCTATTTCTATCACAATTTGCATAAGGATTAGGTTGGCATATCAAAGGAATTGGATAACCTAGATTCTTACTTGGTACGACTTTACGCCCTCCACCTCCAGAACCAAAAATGAATATATCTAAATCATCTATGTTTTGTAATATTCCATCGTCGTACTGTATGACCGTGAAATACTTTTTACTTCTATCTAAACTATCCAAATACGTTTGTAAATCACTCATATCTGAATTGCCGTAATCCCTGCCAATATAAAAGTTAGTCCATAAAATAGACAGATATTCACGCTCGGTATCTACGGCATTCCCTATAAAATAATTCAAAAAGTACTCCTCAAATATCATCTTATTATATGGAGGGTACTCATGATTAGTAAGTACTTGAAACTCGATAGGAACTTTCTCTATATTCATTTCCATCTTTTAATTTTTGCAGTAATTTCAGAAGCAGATAAACTACAAGCCTTTGAATTAGTTACCCACCAACTATCTTTCGTGGCTCGATGGGTATAATACAACCCAGGAACTACTTTCATTACCTTTCTATTCTGTAACCATAAATAAGAAAAATAAATAGCATCATTAACACTCAATACGGGATTCTCTCGAGTACTCTCGACAACTTGCAGGTAACTGGTTCTATTAAAAAAATGATTACCTGTATTTAAAAGAGCTTCAAAATATGGTCTGTCTATGTAATTTTTAACATCCTTTTTAGTTATTACCAACTTATTAAAATCTTCATAGCACCAACCTATTTCCTTGTTTTCCCTATACAATGTTTCTGCGACGTATAATATATCCTCTTCCTTCTTCAATCCTGAGATTACTTCGATATAATTATTGTCTATTATATTATCCGAGTCCAGTAAAATAATCCAATCATTGCAACATTTCTTTACTGCTGTATATTTATTTTTAAATGGTCGGAGATTCTCTTCATTACGATAAAGGCTTATTTTATCATTGCCCAGATTATTAATTAAGTTCCATAACTTAATATATTCAGCTTTATCCGAGTGATCATCTACTATCACAATTTCATTTATCAAAGCATTACCCACGACCTGAATAAATGCATCAATTACGGAATTACTCCTGTTAAAACTTGTTATTGCTAATGAAATGCTCATTTCCTTCTATTTTGATCAAATATATCTTCATCTAAAGTATAAATCAATTTGTCTTTAATTCTTTTATAAAAACTCCAAATAGGTATTCCAGATATATTAGTATTTTTATTGGATCTAATAAAAGATAATATTAAATCACAGTATACTGTATTATGTTTATGTATAATAAAATGCTCTGCTTTGTACTCAACTTCTACTTCAATTTTAGTTTTGTATTGATCATATGTATGAGCTGTAATATCTGGAAATCTACCATTACTAGTTGTTGGAAGTTTAAAACCTAGTTTTCTTTGAATCCAATCATTCCTAAGCAAAAACTCAATAAATTCTCTTTCATTACTAAAAAGTAAAGAAGCAGTACTATTAAGTAATTCGAGTGGAAACTCAAAATAATCTACTTTACAATTATCATATGTATGGCTTATTCCAATCATCTTAAAATCATTCATACTTTAAATACAAAGCATCTCCCCACGTTCCATTACAAGAGATGTCAATTAAGATCCTTATAAACCCAAACCTACCTAAGAAAATATCTAATTCTTCCATCCGACAACATCCTTCATAAACATCATCCAAATTAACCTCAGTATATACGATATCTATAGACCGTAGAGTATCTACGGCACCTTTAAATACTTCCAACTCATATCCCTGGACATCTATATTAATCATATTATAAAGACTCCGATCAAAATTAATGTTATCCAGTTTATCGATCTTTACTGTTTCCCGATTATCAAATTTTATCTTTGGGTATAACTTGAGATGTATCCCAGGCTTGAGTAACGAGTTACTCATTCCTCTATTAGCAGTCTCGATATACATCTCCTTCGTCCCTGTCTCATTCCCAAGAGCTATATTGAATGTTTTTATTCCTTTCTTTTTAGGTACAGCCTGTAGCAATGCCATATAACTAGATACCGTAGGTTCAAAGAAAATCATATTCTTAATACCGTGCTTGACATAATCTGGGTATTCCTGACCACAATGAGCCCCTACATGTAGAATTCCTCTAATATCTACCTTATACTCAGATACTATCTTATCTAATGAAATAATCATAATTTTATCCACTCTTTAGGAAAATGTAATTCGTTATTGTCTACTTCAGTCTCTGCTAACCACTTTCCGGAAATAATTACTTTCTTATCTGGATTAGAATTTAAAAGGGATGCCCAATAACTAAAAGAACTGTTTGCACTAATATTGTGTTTACATAAACGCATCAACTCAAAATCCAAATACTCCACGAGATGAACAAACGTAATCTTCCGTGAAAAATAAGCTCTGTTAAAAACTTCCCTACACCACGGTATATCATCACTAAATATAAATAGATCACCTTCTACGTATTGTACTGCATCAAGGTAATACGAAAACGGGAAAGCCCCGTATGCTTTATTCCCTACATAATCGGTTCTCCTTACATGAATTGATACAGAATTAGTATCTAGGATCCTTTTCCTCATATCCAAAAACTTCTTGGTATAGAACTCTTCTTTAACTTGAATCTCCTTTTTCAACAAGGGTAATATATCTTTAAAGTATGATAGATATTGCCAATACCCTTCAAAATTACAATCTTTCATTTTCAATAACTGTAAATCATATAACATACCATTTTTCAATTGATATGAACGTTCTATAATCCTTCGATTTCCTTTTATCAAAGAATGTACTGCCATATCTGTATGGAATTTATCTATTACATATTGCCGAGGATGAGGCCACTTCCATCCAGGCCACGGTGGAGTACAACTTACTTCAACTTTTTTAACCATCTGAGCCTTCGCAAAAGCATACTGGAATAATTGATTTCCTACCCCTCCTGCAAGTTGTACTACATTCATAATAATTATTAAATATTTACGTCAATGTACTGCCAAACTCTAAAAAATTCATAAAACTTCTGAATAATATAAGTTACTTCCTCATCTGTAATATACTGATGGCACCCTATATAGAATCCAGATTCACTAATCCATTTAGAAACAGGATAATCTTCAATATCTACTCCCAATACTTTCCTATATACCGGCTGGGTAAGTAGTGGGAGCATATCCCGAGTCTCTATATTATTTCTCTCAAGAAAACTTACTAACAGCCGTTTATGGGTCTTTCTAAGCACTATAGGGAATAACATGAAGTTATGATCCCTATCTTCTGGAATAAAAGGTAATTGTAAGTAAGGATCTAGATTTTTTAATTCTTTTAGGAATCTATGAGCGATCTCCTGACGGCGGCATATCATCTCATCCTTCTTTTTAAACTGGCCTAAACCAATTGCCGCTTCTAGTTCGGTTATCTTAAAATTAAATCCAATATATTCAAAACTAAACCGCTTCGTGATTATCTCCTCAAATTTCTCCTTCGAAACTCCTTTATCATCATCTATGGAAATGTACATTGTATCCCGACCATGATTCATCAAGCTCCTCATAATTGTTACCAACTCAGTATCACTGGAAATACAAAACCCACCGGTACCTGTTACTAAGAAATGTGAAATGTAAGTGGAAAAACATCCTACCTCTCCAAACGAGCCAACCTTCTTCCCTTTATACTTAGCAAACATACACTCACACGAATCCTCAATTATCTTTAAATCATACTTCTTTGCAATTGAAAGGATTGGATCCATATCCGCCGGTAAACCAAATAAGTGCACAGGGATAATAGCCCGTGTCCGCGCTGTTATCTTACTCTCAATCCACGGCGGGCTGATATTATACGTTTTACTATCTACATCTACAAATACCGGAACCATATTGTTATGTAGTACAATATTAGAAGTGGCTACGAACGTCGTGGCCGGTACGATTATCTCATCCCCATCTTTCCATCCATACTTCTCTTTTAATGCTGCTAAAGCAATATGTAAAGCCGCCGTCCCACTATTACAGAAAATGCCATATTTCGAATCATGTTCCTTTGCAAATACTTCCTCAAACTCCTTAGTCAAAGGGCCATACGATAATCTGTTACTATCAATTACCTGGTTGAGCAAACGTTTTTCTTCGGCTCCTAATACGACTCCGCCAACTCCTATTTGTTGATCTCCTATCATGTTCGTATAGTTTTATAATTTTCCATAAACCAACTATATGTCTTTTCTATCCCTTCAGTTAAGTCCACTGCATGCCCCCATCCCAGACTATTAATCTTAGTTACATCCAATAGTTTCCTTGGGGTACCATCTGGTATATTGTTATTCCATATTATCTCTCCTGTATATCCTACAATCTCTTTAACAACCTCAGCCAACTCCTTAATAGATATATCTTCCCCGGTACCAACGTTTATATGTTCCGGCTCGTTATAATTATCCATTAAAAAAATAAGAGCCTCGGCTAGATCATCTACATAAAGGAATTCACGCTTAACATTACCCGTCCCCCACAGTTCAACAGTATTTTCATTATTGAGTTTAGCTTCGTGGAACTTTCTTATTATAGCCGCCAGAACATGGGAATTCGTAAGACTGAAATTATCATTCTCCCCATAAAGATTGCTAGGCATGGCTGATATGAAATTACATCCCCATTGCTTCCTGTAGGCTTTACACATTTCCGCACCTACAATTTTAGCCAAAGCATATCCTATATTAGATGTCTCCAGTGGCCCTGACAATAAACTCTCTTCCTTAATAGGTTGCTCTGCAAACTTTGGATAAATACATGACGATCCTAAAAATAGAAGCTTCTTAACTTTAAACAATCTGGCAGCTTCCATAACGTTTGTCTGGATCAGTAAATTATCTCGGATAAATTCTCCTGGGTAAGTTATATTTGCATTAATGCCGCCTACCTTAGCAGCAGCCAGAAATACATACTCAGGCCTGTTCTCACTAAATATCTTGTGGATAGCTGATAAATTCGTTAAATCATACCCTCGGTCACGTGGGGCGATCATTATATTAGTAAACCCCTTCCTTACTAAAGCCCGAACAATCGAGGAGCCAACCAATCCCGTATGTCCTGCTACGTATATAGAACTCGCCTTTTTCATAATAACTCCTTAACTGTAACCTTTCTAAAACACTCGATAGCACTGTCAGGGCAAGCATTCAATATCTCCACTCCCATATGTTTTGCATCCTTTGCTATCTCAGGGAATCCACGTAAATGCCGATGGAAGGGCATTTTCATTATCTTTTTCTCATCCCGAGCCTTTCCACGTCCATATACATCATGCCAGTGTTGATCCTTGGTTTCATTTAACTTCATATCAAACCCTAACAATATTACTCGCTTCGCTCCAGCATGTACGGCTATGCTGATTGCCGCTGCTCCGCTGTTCCCATTCCAACTAACCATCTTTGAACTTGTGCTTATTCCCTTCGGACGATTTTTATCCTTAGGTAAATACTTAATCCAATCTATACTATTCATCCTGGGATGGCAAGAAGCCTTCAGTCCATTAAATTTAGATAAACCTTCCTGATGTTTTAAAAAGAATCCAGAATCCCCAAAAAATACTAGGTCTATCCAATCTCCAAGTAGATAAGCTACATTAACTCCAATTACATGCTTACCATGAATCGGAGCCATGTAAGGGGAATAAACATCCGGTAAGGCCTTCCTACCAACTACACTACGAATAATCTTGTCAGGAATATCAAATTGTTCAGGTACTGAAGGTCCTCCTCCTATTATCCACACATCCCCCTCTTCCCACATTCGAGGAACTTGCCAGCTCACTTTGATAAATCATGAACTAGCTTATCTGCTATATCCTCCCTGAGGGCTTTCTCATTGAGTGCCTTTCCATTAGAATCTACCACATCAAACCATCCTAAACTTCCCCGAGCCTTCTTTGTATAAATAACCTCAATAGGCTTTATCTCCGGCGCACCTACTGATCCTTTAGCAGGTGGACGTCTAGGATCAGGCTTTCCTCCAAGAGTAGAATCAGCAAGGATTATTACATCCAAAAAAGCTGTAGGAAGTTCTCCCTGGGTAGCTTTAAACTTCTGATTCGGTTTGATTATATAACCATTATACCGAAGAGATCCCCCTCCGAGCTTTCTCCAAATCCTAATATCTTCAGACTCCGGAGTACGACTTACATTTATAATACGTTCCATTTTTGATACCTTCCTTTAAATTAAAAAATCACTTGATTAGTGCCTTTTTATTAGGCCAGATGTACTACACCACTCTTAAGGTTCTGATCAGAACGAATCTGAGGAACCTGAATAGCAAGTACTTTGTATTTGGTAATAAATTTACCTTCTTCGTTCCATTGAACATTCTGAAGAGGAAGGCCATTTACCAAACGAACAACATCGCTAGTCATCTGCACCAGAAGAACGTTATTAGCTGGCATTCTGTCTACTACCTTAATACCCTTAATACCATCAATCTTCATCAGTCTCTCCCTGATAGTCTGACCATTTACTGCGCCAGTCTGATAATCAAGATCCATAACCGTTTCATATAACGATGGTATGTACAGCATCCAAGGTCCATAATGCATTGCAGTCATACTAGCTGTCTTCATTGCCTGAACGTCGGCAAGTATCAAAGCAGCCGTCATTGCTGCAGCATCCCAGTTTACAGCTAATGCAACCTGATTACGATCAGGATGATTAACATAACTGTATATGGTATTAAGTCCACGGCTGTCAGCTGCTCCAAAACTATAATTAGTATTGGTAAACAACATATCCTCCAACTTCTCCAAAACCCTACGAGCCGCCCTTTCAGCGGAAGTAACATCCAATGGATTTCCTAAACTGCGACTGGCAGCCAGTACCCTTGCGTTAATCTCATAATCAACGTGGATAATCGGGATTGGTAAATAATTGTGTTGGAATACCGGGCGATCATTACGACTACGAGTTATCCCGTCCATCGTAACATCAGCCTCCATAGCATCACTCACGTCATGCCATTCGAGTACCGTAGTACCCATTGCATTTCCTAGATTGTATGTCAGACCTTTTTCAAGTAGATCCTGGATACCTCCAAGCCTTGTACGTGATACTTCTACTAATACATCATCCAACTGTTTCCACTCATCCCTACGGAGAGTAGCAGTAGCATTAGTCTGGAGACTTGTTACATAATTAGTCGGAACCTTTGGGTCTCCTCCTTTATAAATAGTAATATAGGGTCTTCCATCTTCATGTATCCACGGACGCATTGCCCCAACATTTAGTTTCCCATTATTAAGAAACTGATTTGCCATCTCCCCTTGAGCCATTTGGCCATTTGCACTTACTAAATCAACATTTGTATTCATTTTTGTTTCCTCCTTTTCTTTAAACTACTCTTACCTTAATACGTCTGTTGAATCCAAGTACGGCAATCGAGGAATCAAATCCCCAACCACTAGACTCATCTCCGCTTGATCCTGACAGATCTACCGCCTCAAGGGCTACAGCAACAATGCAATGTGCGTATTCTGTAGCACCATCAGAACCAGGATCATTTACATGTAACTGTAATTCTCCTGCCCCATTGGACTCCAGAAAATCACCTATTGCTACACTATTCCCATCTTCAAGAATAGCATATACCTGATCCCCCGCTTGGGGAAACCAGCATTGAACTCTATCACCGTCAGCATACGCATCGTCAATACCTTTACCTTGAAGTTCGTCTTCAATAGCAAACATCCGTTCTGCCGAACCCGCTTCAGTAGAGTGTACCTGAACATTACCTGTAGTATGCAGTTCGATCAATTCACCAGGAATTATCGTAGATTCTGCTTCATACTCTTCGAAAATATTCAGGTAATTCTTTAATCTAATTGTGTTAAAAGCCATTTAATTTTCCTCCTTTCATTATTTTGCGTTAATTTCAATTCCTGCCGGATACAAATGAGGAATCTTACTTGTATTGAATTGGGTTGTATCCCCTTTCAATGAGTAATCTGCTACTTCCTCCTTCGTAACTGCTTTAAAGACCCTTTCCAGGATATCTTCATCATATGCATTCAGTACAGTATCCGGAAAAGTTTCCGATCCAGCATTGTCCTGAATACCTTTAATCATTTTCTCCCTCCGTTCCTTCAATTGTTTACGGCCATAAGCAAGAGCAGCCTGGTCCTCTGCGGACAGAGTACTAATAGCTTCTTTTACTTTTACTTCTGTAACAACCTTCTCAGATTCTACATTTACAATTGGTTCCTTTTCTACTTCTTTAACCTTCTCCGGGATTAATTTTCCCAGTTGGGTTTCTTCCATAGTCAGCAACCATTCCTTATCTTCTTCCGTGAATTTGGTATGTGCATTTGTTATAAGCTCATTTACCAAATCTTCGCAACAAGGAACCTTAGCTTTTTCCTTTTCCATTTTGTTTACCTCCTTATTTACTTTATTATTACTAAACCGCTGCCTGGTTAATCCAGGACTTTTTTCTTTCATGACAATAAATTCTATTTCTTTCTTAACTTCTATCGGGGAGCCTACAAACTCTATTTTTTCATTACTAAGTTTATACCCCT
>Ga0307376_10003701_pt1 | contig 14216 bp, 14 predicted proteins | sample TR2MG_FD_202536 | JGI IMG/M metagenome (GOLD analysis project Ga0307376, IMG submission 202536) | Soil microbial communities from Risofladan, Vaasa, Finland - TR-2 | ecosystem: Environmental > Terrestrial > Soil > Coastal area > Acid sulfate soil | place: Finland: Risofladan, Vaasa | collected...
TACAAAAAACCACTACGGCCTTTCCATAGATATCGGCACCACTACCGTAGTAGTCTATCTGGTAGATATGGATAGCGGGAAAATCATCGATTATACCGCCGGCTATAATGGACAGGTAAAGCTCGGCCAAGATATTCTTACACGCATATATCTGGCAGCTACGCCGGACGGCGCAGAGGAATTAAAAAAAGCCGTTCTCGGGACTCTAAATCAGCTTATAGAAAGGATAGGCAACAGAAACAATATTCCGGCCGGAGAGATCAGTGCCGCGACCATCGGTGCCAATAGTACCATGATCCATCTGCTATTGGGATTGGACCCGTCCAGGATAGCCGTAACCCCGTATATTCCTGTGGTAAATAATCCAGGTCTTTTCAAGGCGGCAGAAGTCGGTCTGGAAATTAACCCGCTTGCTGTGGTTTACCTTATGCCCGCTGCTGGAAGCTATGTGGGCGGTGATATAGTGGCAGGCGTACTGGCCAGCGGTATGCACCGCTCGGCGGAGTTGACTCTCTTCGTCGATATAGGTACAAATGTGGAGGTTGTTTTGGGCAATAAGGATTGGCTGGTCGCTTGCGCCGGTGCAGCTGGGCCGGCACTGGAAGGCGGAGTGGCGCAAAGCGGCATGCAGGCACAAAGTGGCGCTATTGAAAGTGTACGCATAGATCCCCTCACGGGTCAAGTGCATTATACAACTATTGGCAATACCCCTGCTAAAGGCCTATGCGGTTCGGGTCTAATCGACTGTTTGGCTGAACTGTTTTTAGACGGAATAATCGACCGGGCCGGGCATTTCCAAAATAGTCAAAAAGAATATATACTAGTACCCGCCGATAAGTCAGCTGAAGGCAAAGACATATTGGTCACCCAAAACGATATTAATAACCTTATGCGTACCAAAGGAGCGGTTAATGCTGCCCTTGACCTGCTTCTTGAGAGTGTGGGACTTGATTTATCGGTAATTGAGCGCTTTTATGCATCCGGTGCCTTTGGTCACTACCTCAACCTGGAATCAGCTGTTACCATTGGAATTTACCCCGATCTGCCGCGCGAAAAGATGGTGCGGATAGGCAATACTTCTGGCGAAGGAGCACGCATGGCCCTGGTCTCAAACCAAAAACGCCGTGAAGCCGAAGGAATAGTTGGAAAAATGACTTATTTCGAACTGATCGCAAGCCAGGAATTTATGATTTCACTGCAAAAAGTACGATTTGCCTGAAGCATATACCATGGTTAGTGGCGGGCAGGCGGCCGGCGCCCCATATCGTGTAGCCGGTACGTGGGCAAAAGGGTTTTCGCAGCAGAATCATTTATGAACAAGTTTGTGGGCAGTATGTTTTTGCCCCATACCAACCTCGATTATTTCCCCTCGGTAAAGAAAAAGATTCTCAGTCGCAAAAAATACCTTGAGAGTCGCGAATTGTATGCCCAGTTATGACTGTACTCCTAGGTAGTACCATAGAGCCTCTGCCATAATAGCCTCACCCCCCGGAAATAGGGGCAAAGGCGGTGTAGTCAACGAAATGGATTATATTGACATTGATTCTATGCATTAACATGAGCTAATTGAATCAACCGTTTTCGTAGTCTATGCCATGCACAAGTGCTACAGTAGATGAGACTGTCTTTGAATCGTTCGAAATCGAAATAGAAGTTGTTGTGAACGGCCCTGCGTACGGTTTCCTCGGAGGGGTGCAGCTTGTAACCTGTAGTATCTAACCGGAGAATGACCGGGCGTAGTAGATTTTCCGTCCAACCACGTAGCAAATCGCGCAGAAGGAGTAGGCGACTCTCCTTCTGAAAGCCGCGAGGATAAAGTCACCGTCCGCCGCAAGGTGATGCCAGGCAGGGTGGCAAGCAAGTGTTGGGGCCGCAACATCAAGTGAACTCTGCCGCGTCGTTAGGAATCCCCGCTTAAATCTGGCTAGCGGGACAGAGGAGGAGTCGAGCCCGGTCCAAGAGGGCGAAGAATGGTAGTCCAGGGAAGTGATGGGAATGTGCACATGGATGGCCTCCCGGCGTATGGGAGACGGCACCGACACAAAGATACTGCAGTAAAGCAAGGAAGGGCTCGCGCCCCGCCCGGAGGGTCCCCGAAGGGCAAGGCCACCTGTATAAGCGCAAAACGTGAAGTCAGGTGGTGGGCGCGAGTCTGGCGGATCAGGCCGTAGTAAGCGAAGACTGGACCCGACAGAATAACGGGACCAAGAACAGTCGGGCAGGATGCCGGAAAAACCGTCTTAGCTACCACTGACCCCTCATCCCCGGCGGCTGGCCCGGTTTTTTCGTGCTGCCGGGTTGCGCGGGCGGGCAAGTTATGCTACGATGGGGCTGCAACCGATGGTATCCCTTGGGGAACCATACGGTTCGGGTAATACGTTGGTCGAAACAACTGCATAGCCGCTTGGAGCCGGGATGGACCGAGACGGATAGAGAGAAAATAACCTTTTCGGGTGTCCGGAGAGGTTTTTTTGTCGTCTGGGGGTTTTGGAAGCGGCTAAAGGAGGAATGGCGGATGACAAAACCGGCTCTGGCTTTTGTAGGTACCGGCAAGGTGGGTTCGGCCCTGGCCATCCGGCTGCATCAGCGGGGCTATCCGGTGGCCGCGGTCTACAACCGCACGGTGGAGAAGGCGGACAAGGTGGCCCGGGAAACCGGGGCGGTGGTGGTTGCCGACCCGGCCGGGGCGGCTCGGCTGGCCCGGGTGGTCTTTATCACGACCTCGGATGGGGTCATCGGTACCATGGATGGCATGATAAAGGAGGGGGGCGGTTACCGGCAAGGTCAGGTGGCCGTGCATACCAGCGGGGCCCAAAGGGCGGCTGTGCTCCAAGGGGCCGGGGAGGCCGGGGCTCTGACCCTGTCGGTGCATCCGCTGCAGTCCTTCGCCGGGCTGGAGGCCGCCCTGCAAAACCTGCCCGGCTCCTGGTTCGCCGTGGAAGGGGACGAAGAGGCGTTCGAACTGGCGCGGGAGATGGTGGGGGATTTGGACGGCCGGGTGTTTCAAGTTGATACGGCGGCCAAACCGCTGTACCACGCGGCGGCCTGTGTGGCTTCCAACTACCTGGTGGCGCTCATGTACCTGGCCACCGGCTGGTTTGGGGAGTTCGGCCTCGGGCGGGAGGAGGCCCTGGACGCTCTTTGGCCTCTGGTCCGGGGTACCCTGAACAACATGGAGAAGGTCGGCGTGGCAAGAGCACTGACCGGCCCGGTGGAGAGGGGGGACGCCTCCACGATTGCCGGCCACCTGGCTGTACTGGCGTCCCGGGGGGGACAGGAAGAGGATCTTTACCGCCGGCTTGGCCGGTACACCGTTGGGGTGGCCCGCGCCAAGGGAAGCATAGATGAACAAACGGCCACCGTACTGGAAAACCTTTTCTTGGGAAAAAACAAGATCGAGGAGGATTAACCATGTCGGAAAAAGTGACTGTAGCCGATTTCAAGCGGATGAAAGAGGAAAAGACCCCCATAACCATGCTGACCGCCTACGACTACAACCTGGCCCGCCTGGTGGATGACGCCGGCATCGACAGCATCCTGGTCGGGGACTCCCTGGGGAACGTGGTCCTGGGTTACCAGTCCACCATTCCGGTGACCATGGAGGATATGTTGCACCACGTCAAGGCGGTCAGCCGGGGGACCAAACGGGCCCTGCTGGTGGGGGATATGCCTTTCCTCTCCTACCACCTGTCCCGGGAGCAGGCCATGGCTAACGCTGGCCGGCTCATGCAGGAAGGCGGCGCCCAGGCGGTTAAACTGGAGGGAGGCCGGGAGGTGGCCGGCGCCATCCGCGGGATCGTGGAAGCCGGTATTCCCGTGGTGGCTCATTTGGGCCTGACTCCGCAGTCGGTAAACCAGTTGGGCGGCTTCCGGGTGCAGGGCCGGGACGAGAAGGCGGCCCGGAAGCTGATCGAGGACGCCGTGGCCGTGGAAGAGGCCGGGGCCTTCGCCCTGGTGCTGGAATGCGTGCCGGAGGCCCTGGCGACTTATCTTTCGGGGAGGCTCTCCATCCCTACCATCGGCATCGGGGCCGGCGCGGGCTGCGACGGCCAGGTGCTGGTTACCACCGACATGCTGGGGCTCTACGGCAACCAGCCGCCCCGTTTCGTCAAGAAGTTTGTCAACCTTAACGGACAGATCCGGGAAGCCCTGGCCGGCTACCGGGAAGAAGTCCGCGCCCGTAGTTTTCCGGCCGCGGAGCATACCTTCGCCATGCCGGAGGGCGTACTGGAGAAGGTTACGAGGTAGATCTTGACATTATATCCTGCCAGTAATATACTGTGGGGTAAGATACCCAAGTATATTAAGGAGGGTAAGAAATGTATGACGTGGTCCTTTCCAGCAGGGGGCAAGTCGTGATACCGGCCGAGGTCCGAAAGGAATTGAACCTCAAGGAGGGAGACGTCCTCTACGCCTATGTCGAGGATCGCAGCAGGCTGGTCCTGAAGGCAAAACGCAAGGAAAAAACCGAGGAAGACGTTGTTACCCGGACGGCCGGTTTGTTTGCGGATATGGAGATGACCGGGGCCGAATACGTTGAAAACATCCGCAAGGAGTCGGGCAGGAGGCTGGATGAGCTTGAAGATCGTCGTTGACACCAACATTATTGTGGACCACCTGCGGAATGTTGCCCAGGCTTCCAGCGTGCTAAAGGACATCGGAAACGGCAACTTCGAAGGGCTTATTTCCACAATAACGGTTTTGGAGCTGATGGCGTCCCCTGCTATGACGGATGAGCGTATCGAGGCGGTGAGAAGCCTGCTCGGTATTTTTGACATTATTGCAGTCAATTCTCAGATTGCTTGGGTTGGAGGCCGCTATTTGGCGAAGTACCGTGCTTCGCATGGCCTTCAACCAATGGACTCCATAATTGCCGCCACGGCTTCAGAAAATGGGGCAGCCTTGTTTACTCTAAATCAGAAACACTTTAGGTTTATCGAAGGTTTGGTTGTGGTCAACCCGTACGTTGTTTGAGGCCCGGATTCTCTCCGGGTTAAGAGCGCCAACTTGGCCGAGTTCCTGTCTCCATCTTGATTGGGGGAGTCTTGGTGAACACAGTGGAGACCATCGCCAACATCCGTGCCCAGGTGGGCCGGGCACGCCAGGATGGCCTCGTGGTGGGTCTGGTGCCCACCATGGGCTACCTGCACGAGGGGCATCTGGCCCTGATCCGCCGGGCCCGGGAGGAGTGTGGCCTGGTGGTGGTGAGCATTTTCGTCAATCCCACGCAGTTCGGCCCCGGCGAGGATTACGAGGCCTACCCGCGGGACATGGAACGGGATGCCGCGCTGGCCGCAAGGGCCGGGGCGGATATCCTCTTTTATCCTTCCGTCAGGGAGATGTACCCGGGCGGCTATACCACCTATGTCGCTGTGGAGGGAATGACCGCCAAGCTGTGCGGCCTTTCCCGGCCCACCCATTTCCGGGGCGTGACCACGGTTGTGGCCAAGCTTTTCCACATCGTGGAACCCGACCTGGCCTTTTTCGGGGAGAAGGATTATCAACAGTTTCTGGTGATAAGGCGGATGGTGACCGACCTTAACCTGAAGGTCACGGTGGTGGGTGTCCCTACGGTGCGTGAACCCGACGGGCTGGCCATGAGTTCGCGTAACGTCTACCTGGACGGGCCCCAGCGGGCCGCGGCCACCGTCCTCAGCAGGAGCCTGGCGGCCGCCCGGGAGGCGTATGCGGCGGGGGAGCGCAGGCCGGTCGCCCTGACCGGCCTGGTCCGGGGGATGATAGAAGCCGAGCCCCTGGCGGCGGTGGATTATGTGGAAATATACGGGCTGCCGGATCTGGCCGATATAGGCCGCCTGGAGGGTCCGGCCCTGTTGGCCCTTGCCGTCCGCTTCGGGCGGACCAGGGTGATCGACAACACCGTTCTGCAGTAGGCCTTATTTTTTACGATGGCAGTGCCGCCCGGTCCGGTTCTTGGCGCTGCCTGCTTTTTTTTGTCGTCATAATGTTGTATGATACTTTCTGAAAACAATGTTGACGCGGGAGCGGCTGGAAAACGGACTTGGACTCGCCGGCCGCCCATGCAATGTAAACCCCGGTAGCGAAAAGATGAAGCTGGACGAGCCCTGAGAGGTCCTGACGGACCTGACGGGCGGCAGTGGGCCCACTGTCTGTACAATGGTGTCAGGGGCTGGAACGGACGCCGTGGGGCCGGCACACAAGACAAAAAAGGGCGGACGGTGTTGAGACGGTGGAAGACAAAGAACAGTTGACCGGTGAGATAAAGGAACTGAAAAATAAGCGTCGCGCAGTGATTCTGAGCCACGTCTACCAGCGGCCGGAGGTGCAGGACGTCGCCGATTTCGTAGGTGATTCGTTGGAACTTTCCCGTAAGGCGGCGGCGACGGACGCCGAGGTGATTGTCTTTTGCGGCGTCCATTTTATGGCCGAAAGTGCGGCTATCCTGTCCCCGGACAAGGTGGTCCTGCTGCCGGACCTGGAGGCCGGCTGCCCCATGGCGGACATGGTGGACGAGGTCGCCCTGGCGGCGCGCAAGAAAGAGTTACCCGGGGCCCTGGTGGTGGCCTACGTCAATACCTCGGCGGCGGTGAAGGCCGAAAGTGATGTTTGTTGCACCTCAGCCAATGCGGTCAAGATAGTCTCTTCCCTGCCCCCCGGCCAGGAGATCCTGTTTATCCCGGACCGTAATCTGGGCCTGTGGGTCCAGCGGCAAACCGGGCGGCCGATGCACCTCTGGGAGGGGTACTGCAATACTCACCACAAACTTAAGGCTGAGGACGTCCGGCTGGCTCGCCAAGAGCATCCGGACGCCGTGGTTCTGGCCCACCCCGAGTGCGCGCCCGAGATGCTGGACCTGGCTGATGCGGTTGCCTCCACCACCGGCATGCTACGTTTTGCCATGGAGAGTGGGGAAAAAGAGTTTATCGTGGCTACCGAAACAGGCCTGTTGCACCCTATGCGCAGGGCCTGCCCGGATAAGCAGTTTTACCCGGCGGCGAGCCGGCTGGTTTGCCCCAATATGAAGCGGACAACCCTGGAGAAGGTAAGAGACGCGCTTTTGACTCTCCAGCCCCGCGTTGCGGTGGCCCCGCAGGTGAGGGAAAAGGCTCTGCAGTCGCTGGCGCGCATGCTGGAACTTTCTTAGGAGGCCGGGCATTGGAGCAGTTATTTCTGGTCAATTTCGACACCCGTAGCCTTCCGGTGGAGGAAGTAGACTACCTTGTGGTCGGCAGCGGTATAGCGGGTCTCTATACCGCGCTGATGGCCTCCCGTGACGGCTCGAGGGTGGTGGTTCTGACCAAGGCCCGCATCGACGACGGTAACACCGAGAAGGCCCAGGGGGGCATTGCCGCCGCTATCGGCGAGACCGACTCGCCGGCCCTGCACCGGGAGGACACCCTCCTGGCCGGAGCCGGTCTCTGTGATCCGGAAGCGGTGGAGGTTCTGGTCACGGAAGGGCCGGACCGGGTGCGGGAATTGATGCGCCTGGGAGCGGTTTTCGACCGTGACGCCGGACGCCTGGCGTTGACCAGGGAAGGTGCCCACCGCCGCCGCCGCATCCTGCACGCCAGCGGTGATGCGACGGGCGCCGAGTTGCAGCGGGCACTGAGCACGCGCGTGGTGGGAGAAGGCCGGGTCAAGGTATTGGAGAACCACTTTGTGGTGGACCTCCTGGTTCGTGAGGGGATCTGCCACGGCGTTTTGGTTCTTTCCCGGAGTACCGGTAACCTTTCCGTGTTTCGGGCTCGCGCGACTGTCTTGGCCAGTGGGGGCCTGGGCCAGCTTTACTCTTACAGTACCAACCCGGCGGTGGCCACCGGGGACGGCGTGGCCCAGGCCTACCGGGCCGGAGCCGAGGTCATGGATTTGGAATTTATCCAGTTCCACCCCACGGTGCTGCACCGCGCCGGCGTTTTGCCCTTCCTCATCTCTGAAGCGGTGCGGGGCGAGGGGGCGTTTTTGCGCAACAGCCGGGGGGAACGGTTTATGCCTTCCTATCACGAACTGGCTGAACTGGCTCCCCGGGACGTGGTCACCCGGGCTATCCTGAGTGAAATGGAAAAGACGGAGACCGGCGAAGTATACCTCGACTTGAGTCATTTGGATCCCCGGATGATCAGTAAAAGATTTCCGACCATCGGCGCCACCTGTGCGGGCTACGGCCTGGACCTGGCACACGACCTGATACCGGTGGCTCCCTGTGCCCATTATTCCATGGGCGGGGTTAAAACCGGCCTCCATGGACAAACCAGCGTGGAGAGGCTCTATGCCTGCGGTGAAACAGCCTGCACCGGCGTCCACGGTGCCAACCGGCTGGCTTCCAACTCCCTGGTGGACGGCCTGGTATTCGGCCGGCGCATCGTGGAACACGCGGCGACCTCGCTGCGCGCGGCGCCTGCTCCTCGCGAATTTGCCTGCCGGGTGCGCCGATTGGCAAAACCGGCGGACTTTGCCGGTCTGAAAGAGCGCCTGCGGGCGGTGATGTCCCGCCAGGCCGGACCACTGCGGGACGCGGCCGGCCTGGCCGGGGCCGGGGACTGGCTGGACGGTCTGGACTCCTTGAACCAGGTGGCGGTGGAGACGGGTGAGGAAATGGAACTCCTGAACATATTAGAGGTGGCCAGGTTGATCACCCAGGCCGCCGCAGCCAGGCGGGAGTCCCGCGGCGCCCATTTTCGCCGCGACTTTCCCCAAAGTAGCTCCGGTTGGGAAAAACACCTGCTTTTTAAACGGTAGGGGGGCAGGCATGAACTTAGACTTGAGGGCACTGGCTCCTTTGATCGATACCTGCCTGGCCGAGGACATCGGCAGCGGGGATTTGACCACGCGCGCCCTGGTTGTGCCGGGGACGCAGGCCGCGGGCCGGGTGGTACTGCGGGAGGTCGGCGTGGTGGCCGGCTTGCCGGTCGCGGCAGAGGTTTTCGGGCGCCTGTCCCGCGATATCGTTTTCCGGCCCCTGGCCCGGGACGGGGAAAGTTGCCCGGCCGGCCGGGTTCTGGCCGAGATCAGGGGTGACGCCGCGGCCATCCTGGGCGGGGAGCGGCTGGCCCTCAACTTGCTGCAGCGGATGAGCGGCATAGCCACGGCTACGGCCCGTCTGGTGGACCGGGTGGCCGGCTGCCGCGCGCGCATTGTAGACACGCGGAAAACGACGCCCGGACTGAGAATTTTGGAAAAGTACGCCGTGCGGGCAGGGGGAGGCGCCAACCACCGTTTTGGCCTGTTTGACGGTGTGTTGATCAAGGACAATCATCTGGTTCTGGCCGGCGGCGTCGGACCGGCCGTTCGGGCAGCGCAGGGAAAGGCGCCCCACACTGTGCGCATCGAAGTCGAGGTCGAGGACCTGGCCGGCGTCGAGGAGGCTCTGGCGGCCGGTGCCGATATCATCCTCCTGGACAACATGGACGTGGATACCATGACCAGGGCTGTTGCCCTGGTCGGCGGACGGGCCCTGACGGAGGCCTCGGGCGGAATCACCGAGGCCACTGTGTCGGCGGTGGCTTCCACCGGCGTGGACTTCATCTCGGTGGGAGCCCTGACTCACTCGGTGCGCTCTCTGGACATCGGGCTGGATTTCGGCAGGGGGGAAGATTTTGACTGAGCCGGACCACCTTTTGAGTGTACTGAGGCGCCATGCCCCGTCCTTCGTCTCCGGGGAGGAAGTCTGCCGGGAATTGAACGTAACCCGCCAGGCCGTATGGAAACAGGTGCAGGGTTTACGCCACCAGGGTTACGGGGTGGAAGGACGTCCCCGGCAGGGTTACCGGCTTCTGTCCTCGCCCGACCGGCTGTTGCCGGCCGAGATACAGTGTGGTTTGGGCACCGTGGCCCTGGGGTGCCGGATTGTCTACTTGGAGAGAGCCGGTTCCACCAGCGATGTGGCCCGCGACCTGGCACGCCAGGGGGCTCCGGAGGGCACCCTGGTGGTGACCGAGGAGCAGACGGCCGGCCGGGGGCGGCGGGGTCGTTCGTGGAATTGCCCCTTTGGCCGGGGACTGCTCTTCTCGCTGGTTTTACGCCCGCCGGTCCGCCCGGCGTGCGCGCCCCAGGTGACCATGGTGGCTGCCGTGGCTCTGGCCCGGGCCATAGAAAAGGTCACCGGCCTTGCCCCCGGCATCAAGTGGCCCAACGATCTCCTACTGGAGGGTAAGAAGGTCTGCGGCATTCTGACGGAAATGGATGCCGAACCGGAAGTCATCAACAGCGTGGTAATAGGCGTGGGGCTTAATGCCAACCTTGCCGAAGGGGAGTTGGAGCCGGGCCGGGCTACTTCGCTCAAACTCCAGGCGGGGAAGGATATTGGGCGGGTGCGGCTTTTGCAGGAGGCCCTGCGCCAGTTGGAAGAATGGTACCGGATCTGGCAGGTGGGCGGCTTTACGGTCATCCGGGCTGAGTGGGAAAAGCGCTCCGTCACCCTGGACCGGTTGGTCCGGGTACGGCTGGGTGATATTTCTTTGGCGGGGCGGGCGGTCGGCGTGGACGAGGAGGGGGCGCTCCTCCTGGAACTGCCTGACGGGGCAACACAGCGGCTTTTGGCGGGTGAGGTTACTTTCGAGGACAGCTACGGACGCGGGCCGGGGGAGGAATGGGAGTGCAGGCGCGGATAAGCGGCACGCTGATCCGAATAATGGTCGGGGATATCACCACATGTCCGGTGGAGGCCATCGTCAACGCCGCCAACTCGGGGCTCCTGGGCGGCGGGGGCGTGGACGGTGCCATTCACAGGGCCGGTGGGCCTTCTATCCTGGCCGAGTGCCGCAAGATAGTAGGGGAAAGGGGCTCCCTTCCCGCCGGGCAGGCCGTGATAACCGGCGGGGGCAACCTGCCGGCGCGCTGGGTCATTCACACCGTGGGTCCGGTGTGGCACGGCGGTGGTCACAACGAAGACGAACTGCTCAGGGCCGCCTACCATAGCAGCCTCCGTTGCGCCGTGGAACACGGCGTCCGGTCCGTGGCGTTCCCGTCCATCAGCACCGGGGCCTACCGGTTTCCCCTGGAGCGGGCCACCGTTGTAGCCCTGGCGGCGGTACGGGATTTTCTGGCCGGTCAGCCCCTTTCGGAAGTGGTTTTCGTCCTGTTCCACGGGGCTGACCTGGACGTCTACCTGCGCACCTGGCCCGGCATCTTTCCCGGTACGGAACTCGCCGGTGGGCCCGAAAATACATAGGGGAAGCGGTGGCTAGTCATGATTCTGGCCTGTGACGTGGGCAACACCAACATAGTGCTGGGACTCTTCGAGGGCGAAAAACTGGTACACAACTGGAGTGTCGCCACCGTTCATTCGCGGACCGCAGACGAGCACGGCATCCTTTGGCGCCAGTTGTTCTATGGCGTCGGTCTGGAAACAGCGCTGGTGGATGCGGTGGTGATGTCTTCCGTCGTACCTCCTCTGCAGCAATCCTTGGAGGAGACTTTCCTGCGCTATTTTCGCCTGAAACCCCTGGTTATCGAACCGGGTGTCAAGACCGGCATGCCTCTTAGGGTGGACAACCCGCGCGAGGTGGGTGCGGACCGGATCGTCAACGCCGTGGCCGCCTTCCATCTTTACGGAGGACCTCTGGTCATCGTCGATTTCGGGACCGCCACCACCTTTTGCGCCTTATCGAAAAAGGGGGAGTACCTGGGCGGCGCTATCGCGCCCGGCATCGGCATCTCCACCGATGCCCTGTTTCTGCAGGCGTCCAAGTTGCCACGGGTGGATATCACCCGGCCGCCTTCGGTGATCGGCAAAAACACCGTTCACGCCATGCAGGCCGGCATCCTGTACGGCTTCATGGGCCAGGTGGAAGGTGTGGTGGGAAGGATGAAGAAGGAACTCGGTGCGGCGCGGGTCATCGCCACCGGAGGCCTGGCCGAGTTGATCGCCGGGGAGACATCCATCATCGACCGGGTGGATCCCTTTCTAACCCTGACCGGGCTACGCCTCATTTTCGAGCGGAACCACGATCCGGACCGGAAAACATGAGGATGGAAGGTTTGGAACCGGCCGAGCCTGCGAATGCGGCTACCCCGGCAACGGACCCTTCCCGGGACGGGCAGGGCGCCGGGTTACCCGGGGGAAGCGGTGGCCGGTCATGATTTTGGCCTGTAACGTGGGCAACACCAACATAAAACTGGGCCTCTTCGCGGGTGAGCAGTTGGTACACAACTGGCGTCTGTCCACCGTTCATTCGCGCACCGCGGACGAGCACAGCATTCTTCTGCGCCAGATGTTCCTCGGCGCCGGCCTGAACACGGCGGTGGTAGAGGCGATGGTAGTCTGTTCGGTGGTGCCGCCTCTCCGGCGGTCGCTGGAAGAAACCTGCCGCCGCTTGTTCGGCTTGCAGCCTCTGTTTGTCGAACCCGGGGTCAAGACCGGCCTGACCATCCGCGTCGACAACCCCGGCGAGGTGGGGGCGGACCGGATCGTCAACGCCGTGGCCGGCTTTGAACTCTACGGGGGACCTCTGGTGATCGTTGATTTGGGTACAGCCACCACTTTCGGTGCCGTATCGCAAAAGGGCGAATTCCTGGGCGGGGCCATTGCCCCCGGCATCGGTATCGCTACCGAAGCCCTGTTCCGGTGGGCATCCAAGTTGCCCCGGGTGGGCATAGCCGGACCGCCTTCGGTGATCGGCAAGAACACCGTGCACAGCATGCAGGCCGGTATCCTATACGGTTTCGTGGGTCAGGTGGACGGTGTGGTGGCCCGGATGAAGAAGGAACTGGGGCCGGCCCGGGTCATTGCCACCGGGGGATTCGCCGGGCTGATCGCCGGGGAAACCTCCATCATCGACCAGGTGGATCCCTTTCTGACCCTGACGGGACTGCGAATCATCCACGAACGCAGCCGGGGGGGCTGGCGGGAAACATGCTGATAGAACGTCTGGGAGCGCTGGGATCGGTTTTTCCGGCTCCCCTGGCCGGGGTAAGTGACCGGGCCTTCCGGATTCTGGTCCGGGAGGCCGGCTGCTCTTTGGCCTTCAGCGAAATGGTCAGCGATCTGGCCCTGATTCACGGCAATGCGGCCACGTTGGCCCTTCTCGACCAGCGGGGCGAAAACGGCCCGCTGGCGGTACAGATTTTCGGCGACGAGCCGGAGAGTATGGCCAGGGCGGCGCGCCTGGCCGTGACGGCCGGGGCCGCCCTGATCGACATCAACATGGGCTGTCCGGTGCCCAAGGTGGTCAAGGGCGGGGCCGGGGCCGCCCTGCTGCGCGATCCGGACCGGGCTTTGCGCATAGCGGCGGCGGTGGTGGAGGCCGCTAACGTGCCGGTAACGGTCAAGCTGCGGCTGGGCTGGGATGAACATTCGGTCGTCGCACCGGAGTTGGCCGTCGCGCTTGCTGGGGTGGGAGTACGGGCGGTCACCGTACATGGACGCACCCGGCAGCAGTTCTATAGCGGCCAGGCGGATTGGCATGCCATAAGGGCGGTGCGGGAAGCGGTGAAGATACCAGTCATAGCCAATGGCGATGTGTTTCAGCCGGAGGATGCCGGCCGCCTGCTCGCCGCAACCGGCTGTGCCGGCGTGATGATCGGGCGGGGAGCGTTGGGCAACCCGTGGATTTTTTCCCGCACCATCCGCTATCTGGCCTGCGGTGAGCTGTTGGGCCCGCCGGATGCCGAAGAGCTGTTTGAAACGGTTCAAAGGCACCTGCTTCTGAAAATGGAGGTTCGGGGGGAGCGGATGGCCGTGCTGGAGATGCGGAAACATTCTGCCTGGTATGCCCGGGGGCTCAGAGGAGCGGCCCGTTTTCGCGAGCGGATCAACCGGGTGGACACGGAGTCCGAATTCCGGGCTGTGTGGAGCGAGTTCCTGGGGCAGGAGTAAAGGATCCGGGTCATTCTCCCGGGGAAGCTGTAAAGATTGAACCTCCCATGATTGGAAATCACGGGATTCCTGCTTCACCGGGCCGAGCCCTTCCGAAGAAGAGGTCTTACCAGCCCTCCACAGGCTATCCCCGCCGTTCCTGCGGTTGTCTTGGACGTTGCGCGGACACGAGGGGTTAGCCTGCCAGGATGCGCAGACCCTCGGCCAAAAGGTTCGCAGCCGCGTTTCGATCCCGATTGTGGACCGTGGCGCAGATAGGGCATTTCCACTCCCGGTCGGAAAGAGTCAGCATCGCGTTCTTCTCGTTGCACACGTTACACAGCTTCGACGACGCGAAGAAGCGGTCTACTATTACCACTGTCCGGCCGTACCACATAGCCTTGTACTCGATCATGCGCCGGAATTCGCCCCAGGCGGCATCCGA